>Ga0209589_1011033_pt1 | contig 12914 bp, 4 predicted proteins | sample CowpeawhiteBW_FD_187525 | JGI IMG/M metagenome (GOLD analysis project Ga0209589, IMG submission 187525) | Root nodule microbial communities of legume samples collected from California USA - Cow pea white BW (SPAdes) (version 2) | ecosystem: Host-associated > Plants > Roots > Nodule | place: USA...
TGTACATAAGTCCCCATTATAGGCTGGATGTCGTCATGAAAGTATATGAAAATTTATTTGACAAGTTAAAACATGAAGAATATTGTCCACCATACCAAGGGCCACAGGTTTGGCCTCATCCTGCCACAAAAAGAAGCGAGAGAGGTCGTCATAAATCAAGTAGAATTAGGACTGAGATGGACATTAAGGAAGGAAGACAATCAAGAAAGTGTTCCTATTGTAGAACTGAAGGACACACAAGAAATCATTGTCCTAATAACCCTGCACTTAGATGATCCACATCAACCACTTAGTTTATGTTGTACTTTTAATTGTGTTCAATAAATTTATACTTGATTCAATTCAATGCTATATCTTTTCTTATTATCTTTTATTGTTACTTATTTTACATAAACCAAAAACAAGTAACAAAATTATTTAAAATACAATAATGAAATGGTTTTAAATTATTTTAGTTATTTCCTTCATTTTTAAATTATTTTTTACAAATTTTCAATGTTTATAATATACAAATTTTTAAAATTATCCAAAACTAAAAGATAACTATAATTTCAATATTTGTAAACATCAATTAAAAATAATTAATACTACACAAATTATAAAAAAATTAAATTAAATTGACTTTAATATTTTCAAATTACACATAAAATAACTTACTACACAATACAAAATCTATTTTAAATTCAACAAATTCAAAAAGACAAAAAAAACTATTTATTTTTCATTTTTTCAAATAATACCTAAAATAACTAAAAACACACTATTAAATCTATTTTTTTTTAAAAAAAAAATTAACCCTCTAATGCAACATTTTTCACACAAAAAATTAACTCTTAAATATATTTTATTCTAAAAAATCAAAAATCTTAATTCTTATTTATTTAAAAAAATGAAAAAAAAATAAAAAACCCAGTTCAGAATTCGAGTCGCTGGACCGAATTCTGACTAGGATTCAAAAAAACAAATTATTTTTTGTAGGTTAGAATTTGTGTTCCAGGGGACCGATTTCTCACCTACCAACAAAACGATGCTATTGGAGTAAATAATGGGAACAATGTGCTATCTGGAAGATTAAAAAACAAAACCATGCTATTGGGGTAAAAAAATCAAGAAAACTTACCAAATAATATTTGTCCAAGTTTCACATGTAGGCAATATATCCCCACACCTTCAAATTTATTAATTCTTATAAAATTTTATTAAAATAATAAACAAAAAATAAAAAAATATTGTACCAAATTTATAATAAAAAAATTACATTTCACAAAAACATAAATAAACTATACCTATTATGAAAAAAAAATTACATGAAGATCAAACACTATACAACTTATATTATTACCAATAAATAAAAGTCAAATTAGTTAACTTATTAACACAATGATTTTTCTTACAAAAAATATGAAAAACTTTAAATTGCATATGTTTACAAAAATGTAAGATCGATATTATCTCCTTCTAAGATTCCATGAAATCACTTGTTGATTCAAGAAACCATAATAAATTAAAGTAGAATCATTCTCCAACCAAAACTTCCAAAAATCCGTCCTAAAAGTGTGTTGCAAAGCATAAATGGTCCCTTTATAAACTTGGAATAAATAGAAATTTGCACTCCTAAAAAAGCTTAAAAACTACCTACGTACTCATCTCAACTCCCTCTAAAAATATCATCACATGTATTTAAATCAAGACAATCCCTAGTTGCATCGTAAATATTCACTTAAAGCAAATTAGCAAATGAGAATCATCATATTACATCCATAAATGAAAACGTCCTACCTTCCCTTTTTTGATTACTGGAAAATTTCAGCACCAAAAGATTAGATACATCATTTACTCAAATGCTTCTTAGATTTATTTCCAGCAACTCTTTAATTTGAAAAACAACATAAGTAAAAACAATTGGAACTTGAAATTTGCTATGTTTTATCATCCTTCAAATCATCTAGATAATCACAATAATGACAACAACTTTAATCACTTTAAATAAAGTACTACAAAAGAATAACAAAATCTAAAGAAGAAAACTACAAATTATGAAAAAACTTCTCCTTCATCCATTCTTACATCCACATAGCAATAGAACCATAAAAGAACAAAAGAGAGAAATAATCAACATTATTTTCATACAAAGAAGACATGGAACATAAAATCACACCCTTTTTTGAATCTCCTAATCAATAGTTAAACAATTATAAAACAATTTCTAAAAAACTAAAGTCTTAATTGATAACACAACATCCAACCAAATCAAATTCTTTGATCCACACATTTCATACAAGAAGAATAATAATTTTTAGCAAATTTTTGAGAAAACATACTAATATCGTCTATAATCTAATTAATCACATCATATTCTTAATTAACCATAAAAAAAAGTCAAATAAATTGACTGAAAGAAAAGTCACATATAAATATTTGTCACTTTTCAAATTATTATGAGAAGTGTTCTCATACTATATTGAGATTATTTAAATTTAAATTTTGTAGAACTTCTTTCAAGTTAAGGGCCAATATCAGGATGAATTGCAATGCTGTTCCGGATAAAAAACTTGTAAACGCTGTTGTTAAACCATTCTGTTATTAACATTCAGAACTGACCTTATATAAATATAACTCAGCCCAAAAAGTAACTCATGAGCAAGGAAAACTGCCCAAATAGTTAATATGAATATTTTTGTCACATCCTCAAATTATTATAAGTATTTTTGCTCGGTATAGGAATCAAATTAAATTTTATACAACTTTCAACTGAAGGGGCAATATCAGAATATGATGGATACAAGTGCTGTTTAACCTAAACTGCAGATGGTGCTTTTCAACTTTTCAAAATCCAATGGCTCATAATTAGTTTATAATTGCACATTAAAAAGGTAAAAAATCAAAGTCATGGATGACTTAGAGTGCCATAAAAACTGTGGAGTAGGGTGAGATGTTCATAATGGATATGTATAATCACATAGCAAAGAGAAAGGAAAAGTGATGAAATAAACCACATGGAAAGCATCTTTAACAAGATCATTGTTTCTTGTTGTGAGGACCACCAAATCTAATATTTCACTATTACAAATATGCTAAGGCAATTCTTTCAACCTATCAAACAATAAGGGATTAAGTATTGAGGCCCAAGATGCCAAAATGATATTTTTGGTTTATACAACATTCTTGTGTTTTTGGGGGCCATAAAAAGAAGCTTAAGGTACATACAGATATTTCAAGATTTTATTCTTGCCCAATCCTCAACATCGTAAAAAAGATTGATTCAGAAGGAATTTCAGAAAAAAAAGAAAAAAAAAAAGAAAGAAAAGACTTTTATCGTTCAGGAAATTTCTGAAGCATTTGTGCTGGGCCAATAGACACATTATTCCTCGTTACATCATCAAATGTTGAAAGATAAAAAAAAAATGAATTTTATGAAAGTACAGATATTGTTTAGGTGGAGATAGAACGAATATTTTAATATATTTTTTATTTCTAAATTATTATGAGAAATTGTGTTTAGACTTTAAACTAAATTATAACATATTTTGCCCTGCACTTTACGATACTCATATAAAACATTTTTCTTATCAATCAACATATGGAAATTATATTTCAGTTCAATGTGCAATCTTATTTGTCACATGAAAAATAATTTACATGATGAAAATGATGTTTTATATTAACTTTCATAAAATAAATACTTTATAATTTAATTTACTTTAAAAACGAAAATCATATTTAATTTTGTTTTCTTTTATTTCCCATTACTGCATCATACCATCATTATCTTTGCCGCTTCCACCGTCACTGTTTTTACGAAAGAAGAGAAAGAATGCTAAAAATAAAAAGAGAAAATACGGAAAAAACTCGTTCCGGAAAACCCTTTCCAAAACATATTTCATATATTTTAAAAAAAATCAAAACACATTTCATGTTCTAGTAATCCTAATCTGGAAAACCTGTTCCAAAATACATTTTATATTTTCCGAAAATTTTATTTACAAAATTCTGTTTCGAAAATATAGTTTCAAAAATTTTGTTTAAAAACTCTCGATCTACAAATCTTATTCTAAAAATTTTGGAAAGCTTGTTCCAGAAGATAAAATTTCACTTTGAAAATTTGGTTGTGTGCAAGGAAATTCTGGAAGTGCAGGAAGTAAAAGCCTATAATATGTTTAATATACACAGCAATGAAGCCCATATTACATATCACTCACTAGAATTGCAATACTAGGTCAAATGTAACAAATTTTAAAATACATATTATTCAACACTAAACAAAAATTCAAAATGAAACAAAACCAAAAAGTGAAATAAGTGAAATTAAGCGAGACCAACATAAAAATTCACCTTTTAGAAGACATGCATATACTTCAAATACTAAAAAAGGAAAATATTTTATTTTAAAAGATAAAATATATATCTTATTTTTTTCAAATATTTATAAAATATTTTTCTTAAAACATAAAAACAAAAAAATTAATATTAGACAAATTTAATTAAAAAATTAACACTTTTCTCACTTTAATACTAAATATTTTAAAAAAATTATAATCTTATAAATTTTAAAATAGCGTCTAAACTCAATTAAAATTATTTTAATAAAAAAACAAGTATTCAAACCCTAGTCAGTGTCCATGATTTAAAACTTAGATATTGCCTAGATCAATTTGAATATTATGTGAAATCCTTAAGGACGAATTTAGATAATATTCATGAGTATAGTAATATTATTTTAACAGTGATATTTTTAATCTTCTATAGATTTCTAACAGAATATAAACAATTATTTCAAATACTAAGAATAAAAAATTTAAAATTTAAAAAGATCAAATTTAATATTAGCTCACTTCTTAAGAATTTAAATAATTTAAATGATATGTAACTTCTAGAGTAATCAATTTAGTCAAACCCACATGATTTGGCCCTAGTTAAATGATAGATGGCCTAGACAGGCCAATATCAAAAGTCCACCTATTTCAATCGTCGGGGTCATTTGTCCAGGTCGACCCACGACTCGTCCTAGTTACGCATGATTGGGTCATGGGCACAAGCCGACCTGAGTAGTCAGCTTGGACTAGCATGTCTCAATAGTGGGCTCGACACGACCTGTCGTGGTCATTGGCCATGCCGGGCTCGTCTCGTCGTGTGCTCGGCTCGACCTCTCTCGATCGTGGGACAATGCCTGCCCGCCTCAATCGTTGGCCCAACCTATCTTGACTGTGGGCTCGTCTCGGCCGTATTTTTGGCCCGTTTCGGATGTTAGCCAAGGCCGACTCGGGACCGCCCATCTTGGTCGTCACCCTGGCCTAACCTGTCTCAACAATAAGCCCTGGCTGAACCTAGACTCGTCTCGGCCATTCTCCTGGTCTGGCCATTCTTGGTCATAAGACTGGTCTGACTTGTCTCAGCCGTCAACACAACCTATTTCAGTTGTTGACCCAGCCCATCAACCTAGATCAGTCGTCTACCTGTCTCGCCCGTCAACCTGGACCAGCCAATCTCGAATATCGACCAAACCCGACCCAGCTCAGCCTGTCTTTCCCGAAGACCCAACCTGTCTTGGTTGTCGACCATGGTCGTCCCGTCTCGACTATCAGCCATATTGACCTATCTCTCGACTGTTGACCCGACCAGGCTTCTCTTCGGTGTTAGACTAGCTCGGCTCGTATCAGCCATCGACTCATCTCGACATGTCTCGAATTTTGACCCGCCTCAGTCACCAACAACATGCCCATCTAGGTCGTGTGGCTGAGCTGGCACAATTGGGTTGTCTGCCCAATACAGTTGTGTCGACCGTCGACCTAACCCATTTTGGTTGTTGGCCATGCCCAGCCCGTCTCGGCCATCAGCTTGACCCGACTTATGTAGACCGTTAGCCTGGCCTAGCCTGTCTTGACCGTTGACCATGCCTGACTTGTATTGGTCATCGGATTGGCTCGATTTGTCTCGATTGTCTGCTCTGGCCGACTCGTCTCGACTGTCTGCCCGGGCAGGCCTATGTCTGTCGTCGACCTAGGCCGACTCGGCCCGTCTCGATCATTGACCCGACCTGACCTAACTTGGCAATTGACTCAAGCCAACTCGTCTCTAGCATCGGCTAGGCTGACTCGGCCTGGCCCATCTCGGACGGTTGCCCCATATTATAATCTTCTGACTAACATGGCCCATCTCGGTTGTGGGCGCAGTTTTGCCCCTCTGAGTTGTTGGCTCATCTTGGGTTGTTGACCAGATCGGCCTAAACTGAGACGGGTCAACCTGTCTTAGTCGTCAGTCTCGACAACTCGTCTCGACTGTAAGCCCCGGTTGGCTAGTCTTCGCCTTCGACCCGAGCCAGCCACTTAGTCTTGATCTTCGGTCTAGACCTACCCGACATGGCTCAGCGTGATCTTGGATTCTGACTTAAAGTATTGCTTTTAGGGGTGCCAAACCCACCTTAGTCTTGACCCTAATCCACATGAGAGGGGGATTCGGGGGTGGGCTTTTTTATGGCCCTCTCATTTGGGAGCCCCCTAAAAGAGGATGAAACTTATGATGAACTTAAAACATACCATACAAATACAGATTCATTGATTCTGTGGTTGTAGCATGTACAAGAAAATTCCACCGGCAACCGAAACATTGAGCGACTCGTAGTCTCCGGCCATAGCAATGCTCACAAGTTCACAAGCCTGCAGGGATTTTCTGAAAGACCATTTCCTTCACTTCCTAAAACCAAACACAATGCTGTATCTGATAAGGAATCACACAAGGTTGGAGAGAGAGAGCACACTGGCTTGACCAACTCTTCAAGCTCTGGATGCCCAGCCATCAACTTCATTTGAAATTCTTCTTTAAGAGACTCCAGGTGATTCCAGCAGCCAGAAACAACAGGGATCTGAAAGGAAGCACCTCGGCTAGCCCGAAGAGCTTTCTCATTGAATGGATCACAGCAGCCGGGAAGAAGGAAAACTCCATCCTGTCACATGCAAACATGTCAAGTTTGAATTAAAATTAAGAAAGGAATTTCAGTTTTAATATTCAAAGATGAAACAACTATACTGAAATAAGTAGGAAGATTATAATATGGATATCCTAAAAAATTTTTATCCTAGTAAACAGGGTTAGGTGTGTTCCCATTCCCTGAAACTAGTTAAAGTTTAACGTAGCAATCATGTACCATGTCAATAAAACAGGGTTAGAAAATCACGCAGAGGATCAGTAGAATGATATGAAAACAATGCTCCATGACCCTATGCCCAGGGTAGGAAGATAATTCCTTACCCATCTGAAGGCCACAGCTGATCTGAGCAATGTACCAAGGTTGCCAGGATCCTGCAGAAAACAATTCTCAAATATCACTTATGCACATGAAGTTTTTGAAACCAACAAGATTCTCTCAATGTTTACACTTCGAAACATTCACATAAAATAACACATGACAAATAGATTATTCAATTCTTTATCGTAATTGAAGTCCATGAATATTCTACTTTCCTATATCCTATATGCAGGATGAGGGGAGCAATGATTATGGAGAACTGGAGATGATTATGAGCTTCTTTTGAGGAACATGAACTTGAAATATTAATTTTATTATTTTTCTCTCTAAAAATTTAGAATGTAGACTATAGACCTATGTTTCATATTCTAGCCAGAAAATGATCATTGATAAAGATTGTACAACCTCAGCAAGTGAATTTTTTATGGATAATTGGTAATTCAATTTAAGTTTGCGGGGTTTCGAATAAGAAGTATATACGGTCCCTACATTAATCAGAAGTGCAAAAAATGACTACATAGAATCAGTGGCAATATTGACAAAAATAGGTAGAACCAGGACAGTGGTACCACCATCCACAAACAAGAAAGATGATCAGGCAAACATTCAAAGACCCAAAATGGTAAAGTCAAGAAGTGACATTATGTATCACCTGAATCCCATCAAGGACTAGTATCCGATGAACAGATGAAAACACTTTCTGATAGTTCTTTTGATCATCATCAACATTGAAAAAACTGGCAGGAATTTTCATAAGCGCAATTGCATCTAGAGAGTCAGTAGTTTGCAGCCCTGAAAGCTTTCTCATCACTGTGGAGCTCACACGCACAATAGAAGCAGTGGATTTATCCAACCCGTCAGGTATCTCAGCTTTGTCAGGAAGAATTAAACAATCCATTGAAACACTTTCATCTTGTAATAACTCTTGAAACCTGCGGATTTCTCTGCAAACAACAATTATATATCACTCACCCATGCAGTTTTATTCCATAATTTTAGTCATGAATATCATCCATACTTTAATTATAGAGAAAAAATCCATATAAAATAAGTCCATGCTAACCAGCTATAAAAACTAAAAGGGATGAATCAAGCCATATTCTGCCTGAAATTGTAGTTTTGTACATATTGATGTGATATCCTAAAATGTAGACAAGAAAACAAACAAACAGGTTCAGGTAAAAATTTATTTCAGTACATTATTTAATCAATAATACTATGAAGATTGTAGCTCAACCGCATAGGTTTCCACTCTTCATATAGTTTACAACTGTTTAAGCTTAGTTAGGACAATGTAAGTTTAGTACCTGTTATCAGCTGAATAATTAGTGAAAGCACATGCATAACAGGAACTTGTCCTGGCTAATGAAAATAGCTTATGACTTCTATAAGTTTTTTTACCTTATTTCCACAAGTTTCTATGTAAAGCTTTTCACAGCATACTCTCTGTAGCTTGTGTTTATTAATTATCAAGTTAACACTATCTGAGATAGCATGTTCCGCAAGTTGCACAATATCTCAACCAAAACTCACTAATTTAATTTTTTGAAAGATTGGAATTTGGAAGGCCATGTAGCTTAAAATTACAAAAGGGTCACTGCCAAAGTACCTCAACCCACCAAAAGGAAAGTCAGAAAAATAAATTCAAAGAAAAGCAGAGGAAAAACATGAGACCTGATAAGGGTAGCACCGACAACGAGAGCAGAAGCGTGAGCGCGGCGATAGGAAGAGGAGTTACGAAGCTTGAGGCAGTGTTTCACAAATGGGTTAGAAGCACTGGTTATGAGCTTGGCTTTGTCGTCGTGAGAGGTTCCTTCTTCTCGTTGCTGTTGCTGTTGGGGTGGTGGGGTAACCGAAAGACTTGGCTTAAAACACCATATTTTATGGGTGCGAGGATATAAAATGGAAGCACATTGCATTTCTGGTTGTGCCTTTTTCCACTGCTGCAGATGGCTATGCTTGTGGTGTTATGCTCCTGGCTAAAGCTTCCAAAATTTTGGAGAGAAAGTAAAACGATTTTATTGGCCAAATGCTATCTATTGAGTTTAGTCCTAACACCAATGTTTTTTCTATCCAATGTGAGACTTTGACTCACACTTGGACTATTCCCAACATTAGTCTTACACATATAAGACCCTAGACACCACTTTTACACAAAAATCTTAAGGCAATGTTGTTATGGAACTTTATTCTTATATAGTGTTTAACTTTGTCTTTTCTATCCAATGTGAGACTTTGACTCACACTTGGACTATTCCCAACACTTAGCATAAGTGAAATTCTTATACCATGAACTTGAAATTGGATTGTCATTGAAAAATGCTTTCTGGCCTATGCTCTAAATCAAATTACTCAAGGATGCAAAATTCTGGATACAAACTCTAAACTATTGAATATGAAAGTTCTAAGTTTCAATGCATAGATTTTAATTTGGTTGTCAAATAATTGATCACTTATTAATATTCTTATATTATCAAGACCAAAAGAGATTATCTTGGAATGAAATATAGAATTTAAAAATTACAAGATTGAGATTATATATGCATTTAAAGGTCGCAGAACTGTTAACAAGTGAAATCAAATCACAATAATTATTGTTGTTAACATATTCCTTCGTTTATGTATGCTTCTTTTTACTTAAATATAAACATTGCTAAATCATAAAACTTATTGTAAAACTATATATAATCTGTACAGAAATTCTGAAAAATACAATGAAATTTCAGTAAAATTTTCTAGTCTTTATGAAATAGGGCATTCTTGATTATCATTTTTATTATACAAGACTGGTATTGTTGGGTTTTACCGGTTTATCAATATAGTTAGTTTTTGTTTTTCTGTTTCAAAATTTCATATACAAGTCATGTATACCTGACACTTTAACCTATAGAATACATCAGAATCCCTCTTTTACTTTCTCTTTGTCTCTTTGGCTATCAAAGTGATAGCAGTCATGAAAACTCAATATCGTATTAGGAGTGTTTGCTTCCGTTAAGCCAGGTCTCCTTCTTTGTTCCCCTTTTTTCTTCTTTCAAAATCTTTTTGTTCTTTTCTTGCTTTCTTGATGGCATCAGGAGCCACCGTTACGACGAATGAATCTTAGAATCCTTCAAGTTCTTTCTACTTGCATCCGGGTGAAAATCTAGGAACAACGTTGATCAACATTCAGCTTGATGGGGCCAATTACTATGCTTGGAGTCCTGCCATGAACGTGCCCTGATCTCCAAGAACAAACACAAGTTTCTCGATGGTAGTGTAAAAACTCCAACAAGGAACCGCCCTCCATGACGCTTGGGAAAGATGCAACATGATGGTGATATCATGGCTGACGCGTGCCATGAATACCCAAATCGCTCAAAGCGTCGTGTACATTGAAAATGTGAAGGATCTATGGGACGATCTTCATGAACCTTTTTCAAAGGGGGACCATTTCTGATCTTTTTCAAGAACTACACTCAACCAAACAAGGAGAAAGATCTGTCACAAAGTTCTTCACAGATCTAAAGCGTTGTGGGAGGAACTTGAATCTCTCATACCAATGTCGGACTGCACTTATAAGGTTAAGTGTGAATGTGATTTCATTAAGACGGTTATCAAGCACAAAGAATCTCAGTACATCATGTGTTTCCTGAAAGGTCTCAATGATGTTTATGGTACTATGAAGACCCAAATTTTGTTGATGGAACCATTGACAAGTATAAATTGTGTTTTCTCTCTTCTTATGCAACAAGAACGACAACTAGTTGGAAATACCATAGAAGCCGGTAAGATCTTGATGAGTGCAACAATCACTAAGGATCAAAGAACCTCCAACAACAAATGTGAATGTAGCAGGAAATCGAAAGGGCTGATCTGTTGTAATGGCTAATAAGTCCTCACATGTTTAAAGTATAAGAACTACAAGTGAAAAAGAGATTGAAAAATGTTACTAAACAAAATCACGCTTAATTTGATGGAATGATGACATGGGAATGGTAATCAAATTTTTATTTCTATGTTTTGTTTGCTATGAAAAGAAATAAAACTATGACTTCATTCCTTCTTTTATGTTTCATATGCTATGACTTTAAGAAAATACAAGAAAAATAGACTTGGCTTGTTGAGTGTGAGCCAATCAAACTTTTGGGCTTTTTTTTGGTCTGAAACAAACATATTGATCCAAAAAGATTTGGCATCCAAAAATATTTAACTCGTGTTACATTAACAAGGATTTAGGATCAATTTTTGAAGATATTCAGCAATGATCGGAGGGGGTAAAAAAAGGCCCAAGTATCAGTGGTTTACCTAGTTCTGCAAGTCTTCAAAGAAAGCAAGTTCTATTACTAAAAATGCTTCATGTAAGAAAAAAATTAAAACCAAGTTCAAGTTTTTAAAAAGATTTGTCAATCTTGGAAGGTTATTAAATTTAGGAAATTAAGTTAAAGAGAAGATAATTAAATTATCAGAGAAATATAACATTTTAACATAACACTAAAAATGCAAGCATTATATGACACTGGCCCTCAGATCTTTAAGATCAATATCAAAAAGATCTTTGAGACCAGGCATTTGCACTTTAACAACAACCTCCTGAACCCAAAAAATAAGGTAACTTATGCTTTTAGTAAATCCAAACTTATTATGTTTCATACTTCTCAATTTAACATCAAACAATATCACTTGTTGTCAAAATAAATAAATAAGATTTACACCTACATCTAAAGAATACAAGGATAACAACAGATGATTGCTTAGAAAATATAGGCTAACAAATATAAAAAATAAATAAATCTCAGAACCTTCAAGAAGAAACATCCTCGTAAGGTTTCCTAATGACAATGCGTAATGAACAAATTTTTAGAGAACTTTTTTAGCAATAAAATGCACATAGACTAAGATATTTGCCCTTAACCTATTTCACAAGTATGTTTTTTTCAACAATTAAATTATCTGAATTTATAAAATTATAAAGAGATTAAAAGAGTAAAAATGATTTTATTAATAATTATTTACTCAACCATAAACAAAAGGAGTGCATCACAAAACAACAACAAATAGAAAGCCAAACAACAAATAAAGATCTAATTGAAGAACAAATCTAGAAGCTAGGGAAATTTTCATGTTCTTCTTAAACTACCATAAATAAACTGGATAAAAAAAATACAACATAAACACAATGCAAGGAAATAATCTTATAACATAAGTTCAAACCAAAACTCCAATTCCACTTGAAGTTTAGACAATTGGTCAATGTAACATCCTGACTGAATATTACTGATTTAAATAATAAAATAAAGAAAAATAATAATTACGAGTCAATTAATGAAAGCTCATTTCCCAAGAAAACGCGGGAAAATTTAAAATTTTTATTACATCACCAATAATCCAAAATCCATAATTATAAACACTATTATAATTATCAAAAGTCGAGTAACATAACGATTACAAATTATTTAAAATCATAAAATATAAAAGATCTGATAAAATTCTTTATCTTAGTCTAGCCCCGCTCCGACTCTACCAAATCCACCTGCAACATCATCTGCTCACGTGTACCGCATACACGATCATCACCAAACACAAGTAGATAGGATAAACTAATAATAAAATAAGCATATATGCAATCATATATACATGTATATATATATATATATATATATATCACAAACACACTAAAGGAAATTCTTACTCA
>Ga0209589_1011039_pt1 | contig 12908 bp, 6 predicted proteins | sample CowpeawhiteBW_FD_187525 | JGI IMG/M metagenome (GOLD analysis project Ga0209589, IMG submission 187525) | Root nodule microbial communities of legume samples collected from California USA - Cow pea white BW (SPAdes) (version 2) | ecosystem: Host-associated > Plants > Roots > Nodule | place: USA...
CTCGCCCAGGCGAGAGCTCGCAGAGGCCCCTGTTGCAGAGCTCGCTCAGGCGACCTTGCCTAGCTTAGGCGAGACTGTTGTGTAGCTTGAGCGAAGGCATTTAGCCTAAGCGAGAAAAAGGGTCAGATTTTGGATCTATTTCCCTTGTTTATCTGTGGTTTGGCTATATGATTAAATATGCATGTTTACCTGATATATATATACACGGTAGTTGGTCTGTTTGGTATGAGTGATGGCATGGAATTGTACATGATGGTTGGGTGAAATGAAAATTTAATGTATGAGATGAAAATGGTGGTTGCGGTATGGGAAACATGAAATTTGTATGTGATAGGCGTAATTCCATGAGTCTCGTGGGGAGATCTCATGGTGGTGTGTAGTGTATATATTAAGATATGGATTCAAGTAAGGATTGCATCCTGAAACTCTAAAGGGCCAGTGAGTCTCAAGTAGAGCAAACTGATCCAAGTGGTGAGAGTAGCGGTAGGCCCTAGTCTCTGGCAGGATAATGGCCCTAGACATTTAAAGGCTAACCGTGTGCGTGGTAGGGTGAAACCCATTGGCAATGGCTCTGCAGAGCAGTAGAGGCCACCACAAGTGCAAGCGTCCAGTGAATCCGATCTTAGTATATTTATCCGGATAATTGAGTCATAGTGTCCTGCTTGTTTGCTATAACATGATGTTCTGTGCCTGTTGGGTTGCATGTTAAGGAATGTTTAAGTACTTGTCGGTTGTATCATGATAAGATTAAATTACACTAGCTTACCCTTGCATTTCTGTTTATGTTCCTGTTGTGTTTTCTCTTTTGCGATGATCACCCTTGGTGGGAGCAGATGGAGGAAATTCTGGGAGTAGACCCGGTGGTAGCAGTGGTGCAGCTTAGGGGATCTGTCTGTGTGACTCTCAGAATCAGTCTATGGCCCTAAGTGCCTTTTTGTAATCTCATGCTCTAGAGGAGCATCACCTTTTGTGAAACTGTTAACTTTCTCTTAGGTTGTTTATAGCATGGTGGTATGCCTAAATTTGTTTTCACAATATACTTCTGGATGACTGTAACAGTTACCTTTTCTACGTTTATGTTCATCTGAGTGCTTCTCGTTACTATAATTTTGTGATGCTTTATTTAATAGTTTAATCTATTGATAATGGGATGTCACAATAATAATTTATGATATTGACATAATTTTTTTTCAAGACTATAATTTATTAGATGTCCTTTATAATATATTAAAATTAAATATTTATATTATTTTAATTATTATAACAATAAATAAAATATTAATATTGCTCTTAACATTAATAATAATTTGTTCTGTCTTAGATTTTTTATTAATTTAAAATCATAATACATTATAAAACAACAAAAACAATAAAATGTAATTAATAATACTATAAAATAATAGTATTATCAACAAATTTGTCATGACATAATAAATTTTGTTAAAATATATGATCTACCTATGGATTTTTATTGATGGTTGTTATAGGTAATTTTAATATTACATTTTTACTCACAGAATTATAATAGTAATTAATTTTATATTACTGACAAATAGTTTTGTTAATAATAATATCTACATTATAAGCATTCATCAGTAACATCGTATATATTTATATATTATATTTTTGACGAATATCTCGATCAATAAGGTTTAAGTCAAACAAATTTATTGGTAAATTTGTTGGAAATACCGAATAACATTTTATACTTTTACTAATTTGGTACTAGTGACATAAATGTTTATTATGGTGAGACATGCATTTTTTAACATCAAGAAAAAAAAAAGCTTAATAGAAGAAAAAAAATGAACATTTAAAAATGTAAAAAGTTAAATTTAAAATAAGCTTGCATAGAGTATACAAAAAAAATGTTCTACAAAACAAAAGCAGTAATAAATTTATTTGATGAAATTCAAATATTGGCGGATTTAAATTAAAATAATATTATAAATGAATAATTAATGAAAAAATAATGTCGATTATTCTAGTGTTGGTTCTTGGTTGCACATGTACAGAAGACATTTAGGTCGGTGACTATATAAAATATTTATATGTGAATGTTTAGATGTTTATGTATGGTTTAGTTATTTAATAAGGTAATTTAAAAAGGTTCAATTAAAAAAATAAACCAGTAAGTAGTGGGATTTACTTAACTTTTGGTGCTTAAAGATGAAACGGAAAACACATGGATAATACTTCCTTTTTAAAAGTAAAACGTTAGTTGAGTTACTTTTGATTTTAAAAGATAAAGAAGGTTAAGGCAAGTAAGAGGGCATGTAATTGTTATTGTACATTATTATAGTACATAAAATATTTCTTTAAATAAATTGTTTTACTATTAATATAAAATAGTTCAAACACTTATATTTTAAAGAAAGTATTAAAGTAAAACTAAGTTGAAAAACTCGAAATACAACCTCAAATTGACTTAAAATATCCATCAAATTTTATTTTAAATTTAAACACGTCAACATCAACTTTAGTTTGGGTAACTGAAATTGATCGTTGTCACCCCCAATTTCTTAATTTATTTATTAAAATATTTTTATACTAAATAATTTAAATTTATTTCAATTTTAATACACTACGAGTGTACACATTTTTACAAATTTGTTATAATATAAATTTTAAAATACTTATAATGGAATTTTTTTTTATCAAACATCATATTACTGCATTTAAACACCTCAATAGTAGAAAATTAATATTTTATGAACATTTTTATATCTTAATTCAATAAAATGTTTTTATAGAAAAAATGTTTATAGAAAATAAAGTTTTTGTAATGTTGTTAAGGAGGGGACTTTATTTTTATATCTTAATTCAATAAAATGTTTTTATAGAAAAAATATTAATAAAAAATAAATATACTTTGTAATGTTATTAAGAATATAATTTTAGATATAATTCAACTTTATGCGGTCCCACATTAAGTGATACGATAGATTCTATTGTGGGTGATATAATAGGTTTAAAATAATATATTTCAATAGAATAAGTTTAAATTTATGACTCTTATATCATGTTAAAAAATAAACTTTAATATATTATTGTTATATAATAAATAGTAAGATATTTTTATGAATATGAAAATTTTGGTGTAGGATTAGAATTTGAACTCTTCGTTGATTTTTTTATTATTATTCATTGTATTTTCAAAATGTATTGAACTGATTTTGAAATTTTAAAATATATTAAAAGAATTAAAACATTAATATAATGTATTTTTAGTACTACCAAAAATTTCAATAAAAAATATAGATTTGTAGGATTATATTTTAATAGTTTCTTCTTCTTTTTTACCTTCATACTCTATTATTTCAATGAAACAAAAACATTAAATTTTAATAGTCAGTGATTCACTATTTTTTTCTTTTCTTTCATCTATAACTTATTTATTTTTTTCATAAGATGCAAATATATAAGCTCAAAACTCATGATAGAATACCTAAAGTAAAATAAGAATGCCATAAATAAAAAAATAAAAATTAGAACATACAATGACTTTACACCTTTTATTAAAAGTTAGATATCATTTAGTTCCCACTTTTCTTTTAAACTTTACCGTACCATTTAGGTAAGCTGACGAACACAAGCAATCACAGACACAGTGGAAGCTGGTGCGAAGTTTAAAATTAGATTAACTAATATTTCAGCGTGAGTTCCAGAAAATAATGTGAATTCAAGCGAACACTAATATAATAATTTAAGTATTAACTACTTGATTATAAAAAGGCGAATGCTTGATTCAATGATTGAGCTACTGATTAAAGGTTAAACACATGATTTTGGTTAAAACACGTTATTAAGTGCCAACAGCTTTAAATTAAAACCAGTTGGTTTTGGGACCCTTAAGGATCTTAATTAAGATTCAATTATTTGTGACGCATGTGAAAATAAAGCTTTACTGTAGAGAAAATAAAACCTAATTCTTGCTTCAAATAGTTCTGTTCCACCACCAAAATAATGAATTTTTTTTTTTTTTGAAAACGGATTTGTTTTAAGTTTCAGTAAAATTTGAAATTAGTCTCTCTTAAAATTTTTTAATCAATTTAGTTATTCATCTTTAAAAATGCGTGAATTTAGTCCTTTTAACCAAATTTTGTTAAGTTCTTTCAAACGCATTTCATGATAGTATTTGAATTGTTTACACCATTTGACACATTTTCGCTTTAATGTTAATTCAAATATTATCATAAAATGCGTTTAAAATGTCAAATAAAATTAACAAAATTTGATAAAAAGGATTACATTCACGTATTTCTAAAGATAAAAGACTAAATTAGTATAAAGTTTCGAAAAATGATTTAATTCCAAAATTTACTGAAACTTGAGGAATTAAAAACATATTTAACCCTTGTTTTAAATACGTAGACAATGTAAACATAAAAATTATGCAGCTACTTAATTATTTCTTTTAAAATAAATCTTATATATTATGAAAATTTTAAATATGAAGCCTCACAATAAGACTACATAAGAGAAAATGCAAACTCTAGTTGTTGACCTTGTTTTTTGGACTTTTCATTATTCATGGAATTAGACGGAGAAATTTGTAGTAAGAGTTAAAAGATACTGAATTATATATGACAGAAGTTGAATGCAACACCATGAAAAGAAATTTAAAATACACAGTAAATGACAAATATGTATAAATATGAAATTCTTTCTCTTTGTGGAGACAAAGAAAGTGATGCTGAACTCATAAAAAAAAAATAACAGTGGGAACCACATTTATATTTTGAGGGCTCGAGGACAATACTTCCAAAACAAGTTTTTGTTTTAGACTTCAGATGCCACTAACCTACCACCCTCTTCCCCAGTTACCTTATCTTTGACTTTCTTTTTTATTCTTACACTAATTTAAAGTCAAAGTAAGATTTTATGGAACTGTTTCATCACCAAACAAATTACCATTATGCAAAGAAAAGGCTACACTATATTGAACTCCAAGCTATTCTCATACCTATTAATTTTTTTTTTTGTGGGGTCGCCATATGTTGTGAAAATTCAAATGTTTAAAGTTGTGCAGCTTGGAGCATTGAACCTCATGGTTGCTGTTTTCTAGTCTTTGGGAAACCATTGTTACCCTAATTCTGATGTGTATTATGCTATGTTAACAAAGTTGAAAATTGTAGGATAATAGTGTTTTGAGTCTTGTTAAGATTGACCTAGGTTCTGGTTAATTAATTACTAATTGGAAAGTTTCTTATCTTGTAACAACTATCCTTGGAACACTAATTCGTGATTGTCATTCTTTTATAACTGGAAAATGCACACAATATCCGACTAATCTACTAGATTAAATAAATAAACAAGCACTCGGCATCATAAACAGTTTCATTGACTTCAAAGGTATCACTTAAGTATACTCTATATTGTGTTGACCGGTTGGAGGGTTGGGTCATGATTAGACCTACCTTGATCAAAGTCTCATGAATCCACCGATCAGTTGACGAACAAGAACATTGAATAAGGAGCAATACAGGAAGGATAATTGACTTTCGTATCATGTTGAGAAATGAATTTTAAGTCTAATTCGATCTAACAAAACTAGCTTGTAAGGTACGATTTGTACTTTTTTATATATTATAAATTGACCTTATCTCTAGTCGACGTACAAGACCAATAAACTTTGGATGACTTTAATATCATCTTAAGAAGTGAACTTAAACCTAACCTAACCTTACAAACCTACTTGTGAGATGATTTTTGAATTCACTTTTTATCTTTGGTGGGATTTCCAACCATTTGTACAAAAATTATGAACTTGAAAGTAGCAACTTATGCAATGCCAAATCCAAAATACAAGATGTATAATTCCTTGATGACAATTTGTTGACCTTTTATCTCTTATTCTGGCATGTCCGAAATACAAGATGTATACTTCCTTAATGACAATTTAGGGACCTTTTACCTCCAATTGATAAAATGGAGACTCTGCTAAATTTTGATTTGTGCCATCAAAACCGAAGACTTGTATGATAAATTTGAGACTAGAAACGCTAGGAGGAACTTTGAGCTCAGAAACATAGAAACAGTTTACATGTGCTACCCCAAGATACTCCTGCACATGTTCTGATGCTGTGCTTTGATTACCATCTGCTACCTTTGGCAGTTTCTGCACATACACATTGTAGTGTTGAAATACAAACTTTTTTCCTTCTTTCAGCTTCCATGAAATTTTAACACTGAGGATCCTTGAATCCTGAGGAGGATGAGAAGTCCAATTGATGAATTCACCATCAACTAGCCATAAGGAAGAAACTGGAAAATCTGGCTTATAGTTGGAAGTCTTGACTGTGACATGACCAAGAACAGCAAAATAATCAGTTGAGGAAGCCACAGCAGCATGATCAGGACCTAATGGTCTTGATTTCAGTCCCATTTCTCTGGGTGGAACCTTTGGCCTGTAGCACAAAGCATGGATTTCTGTCAGAACGTATCCCTTCATTTCAATGGCACCTTCATTTATAACCCATCCAGGGGCCTTTCCCTTGTGTTCATTTGTTGTGACTACTTTGGTAAATGCACTTGACACATCATCCATTATTCCTTGTGAAGTGAGTAGCACAGACATTGATTTGTTCACAGTAGAGGTGAACTTGAGCACGATTCCCAGAGAAGAATTGCTATCAGATTTCACCTGCATTTGCCACAGACTTCATCTGTCAACTTGAATTCAAAGCAAGCAAGTTATATTTCTTTGTGTTAATCTTATTTCTCTGTTAATAAACTGATTCTTGAGAGTAAAAACGGTAATGTTTTTAATTAATAATACGTTTTTTCTAACAAATTCAAAGATAGATTGAGGAGCAGTTTGTTCAACAACAGGTGAAAGATGGCTTACAGAATAAAAGAAGTGGATGAGCGATTCGCTTAAAATGAACTCTCCTTCATAGATTCTCCTCATGAATTTAGTATCCTTTTCAAGAGATCCTTTGAATGTAATGTTTCCCCCTCCACTATATGATGCTTCTTTCAAGCTACATTATAAGCATCACAACAAATACTTGAGATGGTGTCTTAGTCTTTTGTATGGTTTGCCAATGACTCGTTAGTGTTCAATCTCCAATAGAAAACTCGACATTAATTATATGAAATATTCAATATACAACTGGGATTTCTAGCTAAAGAAAATTATAAAACATCACTTACTCTACAAGAAGTTGAATAGGATTTGTACTAGAATCAGCAAACTCAAGGAGTGGCTGCACACAAATTTGTGAGTTAGGGTATAACTAAAGTAAGTAGTACTATAATAGTATAAGAAATGAACCCAATGAAGCATCATGGTTAACAAAAATGGCTGATATATTGTATGTCATTACAGGAAAACAAATTTGTCATTCAATCATGCATTTCAAATGTAATGTTTAGAGCCAACAAGAAGAAAATGTCTTAATGAAATGTATACCTGAATGCCTTGGGAAGAAATATTACACCAAGTAGCCTCTGATATTTGATCTCCATCAACTGAAATATGAAAACCGCGTCCCTGAAAGTAAAGAATGGCAAAATAAGCTACAGCCATTGTCTACTCAGTTAAGCTAAAGCCAAAAAGGTGAAAAATAAAGAAAGCTCCCTTTTTTATGATGTTAAAATCACCATATTCATTCATCATCTGCCTCTGAGAGTTCACATTTTACTCTTAGAATTCTTTCTAATGAAATCAAATAACAAGGAAATCCGAGCAACTATTACAGTTCTTAACCTGATCAAAATTTGTGTAGAAGGGTAATGTTCTAAGATACTTTCGCACTATGCCCCAAGATTTTTCCACGAGACTCCACCAACTGCAATGCCAAATGCATGGCCATGATTATGGTGTCAATACTTTACCATTGACATAAAAGAAAATTAGCCTATATGAAACAGAAAGAAAACTACTTGATTTGTTTCTTAGTAATGCCTGAGTTTTGGTGAATCCTGTAAAGAAAGGGAAACAATGTTGGCAAATTTATATTACCGATTCTGTGCAGTTTCAAAATCTGGTGCTTGCTTAGTCTCGTAGACCCATCCAGGAGCAAATATTGCAGCAGAAACATCACCTTTTCTTACTACATCAAGAGCTCGGTTTGTCTGTCATGTCCGTAATATAAAAAATTGAGTTCCAAAGAAGTTTCAAACTAGGACAATGAAACATAACTCGCAGCTATGAAATAAAAATGTATCATACATTCCACTGTCCACCACCATATGTTCCCCTTCCAAATACATCAATCCCCATGTACACATCAAACTTTCTATCACCAGCAACAGAACCAGATCGACTTGGATAGTTTTCCTGCATGGTATTCATATAATAATAATAACAAAATTAACACCAGAAAGCATTAATCGACTAAATAAACAACAGTAGTGCATTATCATGCCAGGGGAATATAAGCAATACCTCCCATTCATAGTTTGCAAATAGCCCATCACATAGATCAAAGAAAGGTCTATTAAGTTCATTTAGTTCATTTTGATAATATAGATCACCTTCGATAGTGACACTGTCATACCTGCATGATCAAGCAAGTACATAATAAAAGTCAATTTCTTGAACCTTCCATTTCAGTAAAAAAAGAAAATCCGCAAGAATTGTTTTGTGTCTTCATATTCTCACCATATCACTAGCGATCCAGGCACTGAAGAATGTGTTGTTAATGATAAATGGCTGATAAACTCTTTCAAATTAGGAATCTGTTTTGGTTGCAATTCTACCTCCATATTCAACTGCAATTGAGTAGTAGTATTTGAATCGTTGAAAAGAACAACAGAAAAAAAACATTGCTGCAAGGTAGCAGACAGACTAATTATGTATCTATCTTTAGTGTGTATAAAAAGTAAGTTATTACAAGCTTTATTTACAGCACAAACACTATATTTCGTTGCAGCAAAATTCATGTATTGTGTTCCAAATTCATAAATATTAAAACCTAGGCAAGAAAAAAATAGTCAATAGATGTTTATACAAACTCAAATAGTACCCAACAGAGATGAAAACTTGTTTACCAGCCACCCATCAAAGCCTAACTTAAAAGCCAGCTCTGCCAAGCGTTCTGCATACATTCGAGCAGACTCCTTTGTTGAAAGCAGTTTTTCACAGATAGCACTTCCCTTCTCTGACTCAGTGATAAAACTCCCCAACACCTAAGAGATTAAGGGTACAATTACAACAAACAAAGTTCATAACTCTGATATCATGTTAAGAAGTAGATTTCAAGTCTAACTCAACTTTATGAATTCAATTTATAAAGTGAAGTTTGCAACTAGTTATATATTATGAAATTATTTTATGTTTAATCGATACAAGATTTTCAACTATTGTACCTTAACACCATGACGATGAGCTGCATTAGTCCAAGAAGGAGGAGGGAGTGTGACAAGGTTGTGAGAGAAGTAGACGAACACATCTATCAAATGCCAATGCCATATGGCATATGCATCTGCATTGGTTCCTCCTTGGACCCATTTATCATCCAAGTACCCTCCAGCCATATCATGGCACACAAGTATTCTTCTTCGATCAGGTAATGGTGCAGAATAGCCAGTTTCGATGGGAACTGAAGCTTTGTTAAAAGGGTAGTGAAAGGATTGATAGTAGGAGCCTGATTCCAGGTCCTGGAGTTCATGGATTGGATATGATATGGGCAATGAGGGCTGCTTAGGATCAAACTTGGACTTAGACATTGTTAGATAATGGTATGTTGTTTGTAGAAGAACGGAGTGTGTTTGGACTAAGAATGTGGACAAGTTATGTATGGAGTCGAAGAACTAAGTTATCAACACGGCAACACCAAGTCAGTCACCGTTTACTTGCATTGACTCCATGTGTCATGATGTTGATAACATTTATAGTCAATCTACAAACTTCAAAAGTTGCCTAATAATTTCCATATACCAATCTTCATAGCAATCACTACTTAGTACTTAGTAGTACGCTTCTTAAATTTTCCTACTTTTAATAATAATAATAATAATTAAAAAGGAACTGGGTTGATTTATTCCTTGGCATCCGAACAACACACCCCTTTTGTCGGACCTTACCTTTTAAGTACAAGGGGTTAGAGTTACAGATACAGAGAATTTTAAAAAAGAATCGCTTACCTAGTAAAGCACAATCCGATAATATATTTATAACTATTAATTTATTTCATATGACAATAATAAATACATAAAAATGTATATTTTATACGTTTATAAGACATTGTATAATTGAATGGGATTATAATTTTCTTCCATTCAAACAACTCCACTCTTCATTCTATTGTTTCTCATTTCCTTCCCTTTAACAGAATGGAAATTAAATTTGGGAGTGATGCAAACATTCTAAAACAAAATATCAAATTTCTATATGATCGTAAACCTGATGCATTAGCTATATATTTTAAAGTAATTATGATTAAATAATAAAATGACAAATATTGTCATCTACCAAGCAAGATTAGAAAGCAAAAGATAAATAATGGTGATTCTTCTTTTAAAAGGCAAAAAGATAAAGGAGAAAGCAAAAGATAAATAACAGTGATTCATCTTTTAAAAGGGAAAAATAAATAAAGGATTAATTATACATGTATATTTTACTTTAAAAACTTTATGTTAAAGTGACAAATATTGCACATGTTTATTAATAATAAAAAGAAGAAGAAAACTATTGTGAGCAACTCAACTTAATTTTACATATTTTACACAATTTAAGTGTTTGATTTCATATTTAAAATATGAGATTTAAAATTTACATATTTTACAATAATTAGATTTCGCGTTTAAAGTCTTGAATTTAAACTTGAGACATAAAGAGTAAAAATCATTGAATCAACTAGAAAAGGAAATAAAGGAATGAAAAGAAAAAGATTGTGAAATAAAAAGTTAAGAATAACTAAACCCAACCATATCATTAGGAAACAGAAAAAGTTAATAAATAATCTTAGTAAAAGAAAACGACAAGAATATAGTTAAAGTTATCATAGATTTTTTTTTCTTTTTTCTACTAATTTGTTTATTTGGAGAAAGATACAGACACCATATTCAAGCATGCACTAAAATTGGAAATTACAAAAGTTCCTTTAATTACAAGGGACGTAATTAACATGTACAATATTTAAGAAACAAATTAATTATCTCTGACAATTGATAAGGAACATGAACATAAAGGGTGGAAGTTGGAGTTGTAATCAGTTATTATTTTAATTAATATTTTAGCTGAGAGCAAGATCAAAACAAATTGTATTTGCATTCTTTGATGGAATTTTATCTTAGTTGAAGTAAAATAATTAAAATAAATTTTAATTAATTAATTTTAAAAATATCATGATAATAAAGTAGGTTAGTTTAGTGAGTGGGCCAGGTGAACAACAAACGTTTAGTACAACAAAATGGGTAAGCTTACAGATATATCTCTATATTTTGGTCCTGCAATCCCATAAATAAGGAAGTTCGTATTTTGCTACTTTTAATTTAAAAGTTAGAAGAGATTCTCATTATATGAAAAAAAAAATCGATCATATAATTCACAAGCTATTTAAAAGAAATATTTTAATCATACAATTTTAAAATATAAAATAACTTTCAAATTATATAATCTCATAGTCATATATAGATTGGAAAATTCCAAAAAGACAACACAAATTTTCACATTGATGGGGAGTGCGAGACTAAAATATGGACGTGTAATAAAACATTACCCTTTAATTTTTTCAATTTATCTTTTTTAGTGGGCTACGCATTTTTTTTTTTACTCTCTCTCAAACCCAATTAATTGTTGGGTCATGAATTTGCAGCAGATAGAGAGAAATGGACTGGGTCATCATTGATGTTGGGGGGCTTCTCCCTGCACCCCAAACCCTTTCTCCTGTACCCCCAAAACTTTATATATTTCCAGCTTTGCCTACAGTAAAAAGGTAACGAAGAAAGAGAAAACACAGTAAAATGTCTTGCACCCCAGGGAAAACCACCTGACGCTCTGCACCCCCAAAACAAACCCCAGCAAGAATCTGATTCCCTCCACCCCATCAGGAATCTTTGACCTAGCGCATCATCTCTTCTCCCTCATTCTCCTCTTCTCCCACACAGCCTCCACACAATTCTTCTCTGGAGCGTCCACACAGTATTCATTTGTGGCCTCCCTTTTCTCGTTTTCTCGCGCAACTCCATTTGGCCAATTAAGTAATATTTTTTAATTTGTAATTCATTTTAGGAATGGTTGTGTGTGTATTTTAATTGATTTTAGTAATACATCCCAAGATCCATTTCATCAAAATTGAGAAACGTTTTTCGTTTTAAGAGTGCACCGAAACAACGGTATGTGAAATCCGTTTTCCTGAATGCTGAAATAGAATACACATTCTGTTTTTTTTTTAATTTTAGTAAAACGGATTGTGGAATCCGTGGCGGTGGACGATGAAACGGAATACACATTCCGTTTTTACTTCTTTTTTTTTTGAATTTTAGTGAAACGGATTGTGAAATCCGTTTCGTTTTTTTTTTTCTGATTTTTACAGAAACGGATTATGGAATCCGTGTAGGACGCTGAAACGGATTTTAGAATCCATTTTGAGATGTGAAGGGGGAGCCATGTGACTCCAGAGTAACAGTGCTTCCGTCCCTTAGTGCAGTCCTAAATCACAAGTTTGAAATTCCGAGCTTAAAGCTACAGCTAAGAACCAAAAGGGGTTTGTATGTGTAAGTTGCAATGATTCCATTCAACAAACTTGCATTTGGTTGTTGGCAGCTTCAATTGGTTGTTTAATAAAAAAAACATGTGGTATTCTACATGCACTCCTTTTAAAAAAATATAAGATATGATAAGTGTTTTATAAAATAATTTTTTTAAAATAGATATCTAATTTATTTTTAAATTTGTAAAATTCTATAACTAACTTTATACAACCTTTTAATCATGTACTCTGATAGTAAGTGCC
>Ga0209589_1011047_pt1 | contig 12903 bp, 9 predicted proteins | sample CowpeawhiteBW_FD_187525 | JGI IMG/M metagenome (GOLD analysis project Ga0209589, IMG submission 187525) | Root nodule microbial communities of legume samples collected from California USA - Cow pea white BW (SPAdes) (version 2) | ecosystem: Host-associated > Plants > Roots > Nodule | place: USA...
TGCATATTAATTAATCCTAGTCGTTGCAATTTCATAACATATGAGGAATTCACATGTCCTAATCTAGCATGCCACATATCATATGAGTCAACGATATAAGCAGAAGAACATGATTCATTTATAATTTTTGAAATATTGAGTACAAAGAACATTATTTTTTGTCATTACAATCTTGTCAGATTCTAATGACACTTTAACCCCCACTTTTCCCAGTAGTGCTACAGAGATTAGATTAACTCTTATAGAGGGCACATATAGCACATCACTCAAGGCCAGAGTCTTCCCAGATGTGAGTTTTAGAATAACCTTTCCCTTTCCAATGACTGGAGTTGTCCTGGAATCACCAAGATAAACATGTTCTTCTTCATCCCCTACACTAGTGTAGGAGGTAAAAGCACTCCTGTTTGCACAGATGTGCCTGGTAGCACCAGAGTCTACCACCCACTTGCTCACATTGGTAATCAGATTTACATAAGAAACGACCGCAATTATAGTATCATCTTCCCCTTGGGCTATATTTGCCCTAGGAGGATTGTCGTTTCTTGCTTTGCGCCTGCATTGAGGTGCATGATGGCCTGGCTTCCCACATACGAAGCAATTACCTTTTTTCTTAAAGACGGGGTTAGATCCATTGGGACGGGAATTTCGAAAGTTATTTTTCCTTTTGTGATCAGGTTTGTTCTCGTACCTTTTTAAAGCAGGTTTGTCTTCTACCATATTTGCCTTTGCGGATAAAGCTTTGGCCCTTGCAGTAGCACTCTCCTTCCTGTTGGTGTCTTCTATTATGATGTGTGTAAGGAGCTCTTGAAGCGTCATTTTCTTGTGTCTATGTTTCAGCTGTTGTTTATAGTCAGTCCAGGATGACGGTAATTTCTCGATCAAAAGTTCTGAAACAAACTCATCAGGCAGGAGTATGTTCTCTGCTATGATATCTTCAAGTAACTTGTGATATTCGTTGATTTGAGTCTTTATGTCTTTGTCTTCGATCATCTCCCAACGGTAATAACTCCCTATGATGAACCTTTGTCAGACGACGTCCTCAGCAGTATATTTGAGAATCAACGAATCCCAAATTTCTTTCGCTTCCTTATATGAGCAATACACATCGAACAAATCATTAGACAAGGCACTAATTAAGGTGTGTCGGCATACCTTGTTTGCATAAGTCCAATCTTCAACTTGTTTGACACTGGATTCGTCAGGTTTTCAAGTTGAGAGAGCCATAGCTACTTCATACATGTCTAGAAGAGTAGACACACGTTCTTGCCAGCGTCGGAAGTTCTGCCCAGAGAATACCTCAATTTTAGATACATCCGGAAATGGTTTCGCAAAGACGGTCGGAGTTCCGGAACTATTTTGATTTTCCAGCATAGTAGAGTTGTTGTTGTTGTCAGCCATAAGTCCTTAAGATTGTTGTAAATAACTGACAAATCACGAACAAAAGGTACTTCCTGAGGTGTGTAAATTCACTACCCTTAAGGACTTATCCGCAATGTGTTGCGCAAGCCCCCCAGGATACAACAGGAACTTCTCGGATCTCCCGAGGATCTCAGAACTAGCAAGTACTCTTGAAAGAGTATTTAACCCGGACAAAAGAAGAAAGAAAGAAATATGAGCGAGAAGAGAGCTAGAAGAAAGAGCCTTTCAATATAAATTAATTATTTAATATTTAAAAATATAATGACCAAGGAAATATGATGTAAAAATTTATAAATAATATATATATATATATATATAATTTACATTAATTAATAAATTATGAATATTTTAATAATTTAAAATATTCATATATAATGAAGGACAAATTTGGAGAATATCGTTGAAACGGTTTTGTTTGTTATTCTAGTACTAAAAAGAATGTTTAATAGCAAATCACCCGTATAACAAGAACAACATACAAATTTTACACTATTTACCCCGAAATCATAGGTTATATCTAATTTTCATTTAATAACTTTTACAGGATTTTACTAATCATAATCGTATTACAAACAAATACATGAAAATCTCTTGTCACATAATGCACTACGTGCAGCCAATTATTTTGGAAAGGGGTTTCTCCCTATACCCCAGATGATTTGTACTCCAAGACTGTTCATTAAGTACATTTATATCCTTACCAACCAAGGTAAGTAAGATAATTAAAAAAATTTATTGTCCGTTGTTTTTTAACTAAAACCTGCACCTTCAAAGTTTTCACGTTTTCAAAACACAACCTCTACCTCTTCCTTCTTTCATCTTGCAACGGCGTTTTCCTCTGTAGTGATGTACTGAGGCTGAGCTTCTGGTTGTGGTCCCTCCTATTTGAATCTTTTGAGGTTGTGTTCAGTGTTAGTATTTTTGGATTGCAGGTATCATTTTTAATGCTCTGTGATGCATACCTATATACATGTTTTTGGTTGTTTGTTGTTATAAGGTGTTCATTGTTTATGCATTATTTTGCTTCGTTTATACTCTTAATGCATTCAAAGTGTCTGAAAAAAATAAATAATGTGATTAAATATCGGATATGGAATTTCGGTTCAGAAAAAGGTGATAAAATGTCGACATCCGGTACATTCCAAATTCATATGTTGAGATCTGGTTTCCAAAATTTACGGATGTGGTCATCTGTAATATAAAACACATTCTTTAAGATTAAGTGACTACCAGATGTCGATATTTGGTATGTCTAAAATTCGGATATCGAGATACGGTTCCTATTTATAACTCTACCAGATGTGGACATCCGCTATGCAAAGAAATCGGATGTCGACATCTGGTTCGTCAAGAAAACGTATGCCAGCTGGCCATTACACCGGATGTCGAGATTCAATGTTGATGAAGTCCACGGAAGTCATTTAATGAATAGAATGTCGACGTCCGATTCATATACTTACTAGTTGTCGACATTTGGTATGCGTCCAATATTTTTTTTTTTAATAATTGTTGACTGTGTATTTTGGTCTTGTCCATTTTTTATGTCGTATATGATTTTGTTAGTTTTATAAATATTCATTTATTAATTTAAATTTTTTATATATCTATAACAAATATGATTAATATATTTGAAATAAATGATTAAAATTTTAATTACAAGTGTCCTAGATCTGGTATTTTGATTAATATGTATTTTCTGGTATTTTTTTTGAATTTAATTATTTGAATGGTGCGTTTATGATTTTATAATTTTGGTGATTTTTGGTTAATTAACTATAGGTGATTATAGTTATGGAAGATTTCAATTTGAGTTATTTGTATTCTCAAGTAAATTCGAGTTTGGTGTCAAATTTTTCTTCTTTCCTTAATGATATATGCAAAGGAGATTATACATCTAAGTTTACGAGCGATAAGATTTTCCCCACAATAGATTTTGTTGTCATTATTCTAAGATCTGATAAATATAATGGACAACCAGGAAGAAAGGCATATGTATTCTTAGGATGTGAAAGAGGTCGAAAATATAAGAAATACAAATCTGATGCGGAGCTTAGTTTACCTGACACAAGAAAATGTGATTATCAATTTAAATTGAGAGGAAAACCCATCTCTAAAGGGGAGGGGTGGGTATTGAAGGTAATATGTGGTTACCATAATCATGATTTGTCAGATACTCTAGTTGGTCACCCATTTGCTGGTAGGTAGTCTAGTGAACAATCGTTGCTTGTTGATATGACTAAAAGCCAAGTGAAACATGCAAACTTATTCCTTACTCTTACAAAAAAAGATGAGTGTAATGTGACCACTATGAAGCAAGTATACAATGCAAGATACAAGTATAAAAGATCATTGAGAGGTTTGAGGACTAAGTTACAACAACTAATGGTGATGTTAGAACGTGATAAGGATATCCATTTAAGTAGATGTGTCAATGAATCTAAGATGGTAAGTGACCTCTTCTAGACACATCCTGATGCCATGAAGTTGTTAAATGCATTTAATATTGTTATCATCTTCTGTGTCGTTTCCACGTTCAAAAAAATGTGCACACAAAATGCAAAATGTTAGTGAATTCTATTGACCTTCTCAAATGTTTCCTCTTCACAATCGCATGGGCAGTTATCTACTGAAAACGAACTTGATCTAGTGCTCAATTATTTCAAAGAAGTAGACATTATAGGGAAAGTGACCATCAAACAGAAATTACTTGACATCGTTTGCCCTTCGATGACATCATTGTTTTTGCCAGCGAGTAAAATTTAAACGACGGGTGCACAAAAGAGTCATCGTGAGAATTCAAGACATGATATTTCGATCATGTAGATGCCCTCATTGAGAATTCAAGACATGATACCTCTGTTGCAAAGGAAGAAAATAATTTGAAGGCCAAATGTGTAATGCAAGAAAAGAGAATACCCATGTTAGAATAGTTCCATCCAATTTGTCAGCCTTACATTGAGGATGTTGTGGATATGGTTGTTGATAAAAATTGTGGGTATAGATGCATTGATGCATTGTTAGGGATGGGTGAGGAGTCATGGCCTCTAATTAGACATGATTTGTACAAAAAACTTAGTTGTGGCGTGATGAATATTCAACATTAGTTGGAAGCCATAATCGACTAGAAAAACTAAGAAAGACTTTGCTAGTCCATTCACCATCAAGGGTATGAGCTCTATACACTATAATAATTTGTTTTATTATAATTTCATTAATTATAAACAAGCTAATCAGGAGAAGTGGATGACTATACTGGACATGGAGTATGCAATTGCTAATCGATATAACGTAATCTTAGTTTGTTTGTCGTCGATTCAAAATTTGACGATATCATCCCACTATGTACATCCCCACCTAGTACGCAAAGTCAACATCAACTAATTTGTATCAGATATGTTCATGGTTCTCATTTTGTGCAAGCAAGGTGATTCATAACCTTCTTTCAAAATAACCCTTGTCATCATTAGAGAGGCACATGATAAATATGGATTTGAAATGGTTCAACATATGTATTCCCCATTGAAGTCACCATCTGTCGCGATTTAGGTTACGAGACAAGAGCTTGTAACCCTAATGGAGTCGCCATCTGTCGCAACCTAAATCGCGACGAGACGACGAACTAAAAATAAATTTATTTGGAAAAAAGATGTTTGAAATCGCCACCATAGTTTATTTTAGAAAACCATAGAAAACCATGAAAATCATATAAAGTCTGCGAAAACCAAATTTAGGGTCCGGGAATCGGTTACGCGTAGGGAAGGTATTAGCACCCTACAACGCCCGCTCAAAGGTGGTACCTTTAATTAAATTTGCAAAAGATTTATTTTGATTTTAAATATTTATTTTTCCCATAAGAAAATGTTGAACAAAATTATTTTTGGAGTGAAAGGGACTCGACAAGGATTAAAACATTGGTCCTACGTATTCTTTTTAAAAATGAGCGATCAGGGCTACAGAGTTCTTTAGAATAAGGTTTGATTAAATAATTTATTTTTTGAAAGTTGTCTTTTGACATTTTTGAAAACGAGTGCCGTATGACGCGAGCGACCGATTAGACACCAAACACACTTTTTTATAATTTTTGTATTTTAAAAGAAAATATCGTGTGACGCGACCAGTCAATTAGACACCTAAAACATTTTTATAATTTTTGTATTTAAAAAAAGTATTGTACGACGCGAATGGCCGATTAGACACCAAACACACTTTTTATAATTTTTGTATTTTAAAAGAAAGTGTCATGCGACACAAGCGATCAATTAGACACTAAAAGATAAAATAAAGAAAATAACTTTAAATTTTATTTATTCTTATTTTTATCATTTTAATAAAATTACTTTAATTGTTATTTCAATTTTAAAATACATTTATTATTTTTGAATATGATGTGATTGAAATGTGAGATTTAATTAAAAATAGTAAAATTGGAAATAGAAAATAAGAGTACATAAGTGAGATTGTGGGTTAAATGACAAAAACTATACACGAAAACGGGGTGCATAAAGAGAAACATGTGGTGCATAAAGTAAATGCATCCTAGCCTAAAAAAAGAAAATGAAAGGAGTGGGGTGGGTACTTTGGTACATAAGATAAAAATAAAACTTAATGTAAGGGGTCTGGGATTATTACATTGGGGAGTGCATGAAGTAAATAAATAAACAGAATCCAAATTAAAAAGTGGGGGTGCGCAACTTAAATTATGGAGGTGCATGAAGAAATGAATCTGCCAACCTTACAAAACAGGGGTGCGTGAAGAAATGAATCTACTAACTTTAAAAAATAGAGGTGCACGAATTAATTATGGTGGTGCGTGAAGAAATGAATCTGCTAACTTTAAAAAAACAGAGGTGCACTAAATTAATTATGGTGGTGCATGAAGAAATGAATTAGATATCTGCCCTAATTAACAAAATGCACATCACAAGTTAACATGAGACCTAACCCTTACTTTATCTTCTTCCTTTCCGCAAAACACCATTGCCATACCAACTCACGACCTAGACCACCAGCGGCGACGCGACCAACAATGGCGCCGACCGCCATCGTCATGCCACCACTAACAGCAACGGCAACCACAAATTTTTGCCTCCATCCTTACGCTACATCCCTCATCGAGCAACTATCCACGACTTCAATGGCGCCAGCAGCGGCGGTGCGACCTTAATGCTGCCAACGACGTCACCAATGCCAACTTATTCTCACATTCATCGCATCATCTCCAAAATCCAAGACTAGTTCAACCGTGACTCACCTCTCCCTTGTTGTGACCACCATGGCAACATCGGTGAGACCTCTGCGAACTACCTATAATAAAGGATTCCAACACCAACCATGGCTGCCCCACGATTTCCAGAATAGCAATGCTCACAACCAGCCTCTATTTGCTTGCAGTAAATCAAACCCTTTCTATTTCAAATTATTTAAACTCAATTCTCTTTTATTTTCAATTTAAGGCAACATCGGATGAAGGAATTCACAATTTATACCATTATCGCATAACAACAAATAGAATGACCAGAGCATCGTACCTTATTTAATGTCTCAACTTTGTTTTTCTATCACTGTTATCCTCTGTTCTTAATTCTGAATGTTGTTGTTTATATTCTTTGTTGCACTGTTGTTTCTATCACTACTCCATTCTTTTCTCTTTTCATTGTTGTTGTTCCGTGAATGAGAGTAGAAGAGGTTTATAGCTTCTACTTCGTGAATGGAAAAGTATCCCATAATTGGAAAAAAAATGCCTCTAAAAATGAGAACAAAACAAAACGATCCATCCATTATGTGCCAATGAAGTCATGAGTAGCAGTTAAAGTAGAAGTTGAGATAGAAAAAAAAACTGTTCCCTCCAATTTGAGGTGTCAATTTGACCTAGTCCATAGGACTTGGCCCTGACCTATGTGGGATAGTGCCAAAAAAGCCCACACTTAGGACCGTCCGGATCGTCGGAATCATCTAGATCATCGAGCCTGTTCGGGTCGTTTGACCCGTCTGGATTGTCAGGCCCGTCTAGATTGTCAGTGTAACACCCCTCTTAATCAAGAGGGCCGTGTCAGGTCTGCAGCCCAATACACCCCAACCCCTCACCCCTCAGGCCACACAAGGACCACCAGGTAGGTTGTTGCCAGTCGGGGTCGAACCCCAGACCTGACCTTTAACACCCTCTCAACAAGAGAGATGTCACCAGTTGCATCTCTCCAGTTGGGAGGATGTTAAAGGTCAGGTTGGGGGTTCGATACCCACTGGCAACAACCCACCTGCGATGAGGGAATCCCGGGGTGAGGGGTTGGGGTGTATTGGGCTGCAGACCTGACATGCTCTCAGTTGGAGGGGTGTTACAGTCAGGCCCATCCGGATCATTGGGCCCGTCTAGATAGTTTGGCTCGTTCGGTTCGTCGTGCCCATCTAGTTCATAAGGCCGATCCGGGTCGTCGGTCTTGTCCGATTCGTTGGGCCCGTTTGGGTCATCAGACTTGTCCGGGTCGTTGTGCCTATTTGGGTCGTTTGGCCCATCTTGGTCGTCGGGTCTGTTCGAAACGTCGTGCCTATCGGGCCCATTCGGGTCGTCGGACTCGGTTGGATTATTAGGCCCGTCCAGATCATTGGGCATGTCTAAATCGTCGGGCCCGTCTAGGTAGTCTGTCTTGTCTGGGTCATCGGGGTCGTTCAACTCGTTTATATCATCGTGCTTGTCCGTGTCTTCGGGCTCACTCGGATCGTCAGGTCCGTCCGGGTCGTCATGCCCGTCTGGATCATCGGGTTTGTTCGGTTCATCGGGTCCATTCGGGTTTTAAGGGTTATCTGTGTCCTTGGGCCTGTCGAGAACATCGAGGTCTTCTGGATCATCGGTGTCATCAGGCTCATCTAGGTCTTTAGACTCGTCTAGTTTGTTGGGCCGATTTGGGTCTTCGAGCCTGTTCGGGCCTTAGGGCCCGTCCGGTCGTCGAGCCCATCTAGGGCTTCGGACTTGTCCTGGTGATTGGACATGTTTGGCTCGTTGAGCACCTTTGGATCTCTGGACTCGTCTGGGTCGCTCAATTTGATCTTTGACTCTGACTTAATGTAACATTATTTGGGGGGCCTAACTCACCTTAGCCCTAGCCCTAACCCAATAGAGAGAGGGGGCTTTAGGGGCTAGGGCTTTTTTTTGGCCCCCTCATTTGGGGCCTCCCTAAAAGGGGGTTTTATGAAGAGTGGGCTAGGACTGGCCCATCGGCTAGGGGCCAAATTGACACCTTTATCTCCAATCCTGCAAACAGTTTTTATTTTCATTTTTAATTTTTAATTTTTAATTTTTAATTTTTAATTTTTAATTTTTGAATTTTAATTTTTGAATTTTATTAATTAATTAAAAACGAAATTATCTTTTTTTATTATAATAAAAACAAAAATTATTTTACTCAACGCTTAAAAAACATAAATTAAAAAAACTTTTATTAATTAATTTTTATTATTATTTTTCAACAAATTATTTTTATCCTTTTTTTTATTTAACACTTATTTTTTAATATATATATATATATATATTATTTTATTTTATTTTATTTTTTATTTCTTTTTTTAAAACAATGTTATTCGTCTGAACAAAATTGGGTGTTGACACATCTAACTAGGTTTTAACATCATGTACAGTAGAAGTAACTCATCCAATGACAAAACGTGTTGCACGAGGTTCAGTCTCGACATACGTATTGCAGAACTACTTCCTTCCTAATGCAGGAAAGTGCTCATATATCTAGCTCTACAAAAAATACTATAGCAATTTACTACTAATATGAAAACAAAAACAAAAGTAAAATATATGTGGGTACCTATAAAAGAGGTAGATATCCATATAATTGTTTTATTGATGCAAAGCTAGCATCTCCTAGCTACTCGTAAAAGTAGACAAGAGCAGCAACTCCCCAAGCATATCTGCGACATGTAGGCAGATATCTAAACAGTTGCAGGTACGAAACAAGGACGAAAATGACGCTTTTATCAACAAATATAGTGCACCCAACAAGGTGCAAAAGATACGCTCGCGCAACAAACTCCCACAGCTAGTTTTCGTAACAGTTGTTATAGAGGTCCCTAAAGAAACTCAATCTAACCTAGGAACCACAACATTAATTCAATTCATCTGTAGCCATAACCTGGTCCATACCCAAAAGTGTCCTTAGAGTCTTTATTGCATCTTCAAAATCAAGTGTTGATTTGGGCAATACTTCCCATGATTGGAAGATGTATCAGTGACCACACCTCATCTAAAGATATAGTCAGTTCACCCCTAGGTAGATAAAAACGGTTTGTCTCATGGTAGTATTTCTCAACAAAACCCAGTATCATGGTAATCATACAAAAAATCGCACAACGGCAATAAACTAAAAACAAAATAACATATGAACCATAAAAACAAATCTTGTAACTTTTTTAGCATGGGAGACCAATTTCATATTTCGATCCTAAAAACAAAATAAAAATTCCTTAAAACAAATCGAACAACATATGAACCATAAAAAAACCATTTTATAAATTTTTTGACTAATCTAACCCTTCCATATCACACGTGCTACATGATCAGCATAATGAGTCAATAAGGAAGTATCAAATGAACCACTAGGAAATCCTGCTCCATCATTCCCAACCTCCTACTCTTGCTCTCGAGCTACATCGACATCATCGTGCTCAATAACATCCTCATCCAGATGACCTGACGGTGGATTTTGGTGAGGTAAAGCAGGTTCAACATGTTGACCCTTTCTACGAGCTAAAGTTGTCAATTTCTTCCATGTTGAACTCTCGGATACATCATGTGAAGAAGAACCACCACGTGTTGTCAAACCACCTCGTGTCCTAGGCATATCTATAAAATTAAAAATCAAAATTTGATGTCATTTTATGTTTAATCGACTCACCAATAAATAAAGTGTTATGAGAAAGAATGGTTAAACATGATTTTTCTATCAATAATACATTTCCATTATTCTAAACAAATTTATTTTGAATGGTTAAGAAAGGAAAAACCTTATATCTCGAGCATCATATCATCATATCTACATATCCTAGTAACACATTAAAAATCAAAAATATTTTACTACGGATGTCCACACCCACAACCCAATTTGCTTTTCCAAAGGTCCGCATCCATAATATTCCCAATTGAAAATCAAATTTGTAACACCTTAAAAGAAAAAAAATGAAACTAATTTCGACATCCACAATTCATTTGCTTCTATTGTTTGTCGACATCCTCTTCTCTGAGCCACATTAGTATTATGTTATAAAGAAAATAAATTCTCTATCGGATGTCGATATCCGTAACTCAATTTCCTCTTTCCAATGTCAACATTCGTAATGGTGCAGTTTTAATTCCACATTTGTAACGTTGAAACATCAATACAGGTCGACATCTACAATTCAATGGCCTCTACCGAATGTCGACATCTGTAATGGTCTTTTTTAGGAAAAAAATAATGCTATAGAAATCCACTTCTGTTATTTCAAAAAACCAATTCAAATCAGACAGCGTTTTAATTTACAAATTTAAACATGGATTACACAGATAAAACATACAAATAAATAACTAAGAATAAAGGTGAAGAATTAACTTAACTGGAAGATTTCTTGAAAAGGATGTGAAGCACAAGACATAATGGCAACACAATAACTACACTCAAGATCTGGAGGCTGCGACAGTAGTGCGAATTAATCAGAGGGGAGAGAAGAGAGGAAAGAGAAAATGACTAATGTGGAGAGAAAAAAGGGATACTACCATACCAAAGGGGGCTAGATCAAATTGGAAATTTGGGGTGCATGCATCTGATGGTGGGCTGTTGTATTAAATAGAGGAGAGAGAAAATTTACTCTTTTACTTTTACTGTGCAGGGCAAACTACAAATTAAATAACTTTTTAGTGGTACAGGAAAAAACATTAGGGGTGTGGGAAGAAGCCCCTTTTGGAAAAGGCCTACAAACCATCATGTAACCATAGTCGATGCAGATTTGATTAAGGGGTTTTCTTCTTGCACCCCCAATATTTCTTTTGCACCTCTAAAGATTTGTGGTGTTCCATTTATGCCCTTTGAAAAATTAAATTAAAATTACAAAATGAATAAGGTAAGAGTAATAATTAAGCAATGATGAAGTTTCAGAGTTTGGTCTTGACCAAACTTATTAAATTATGGCAAATGTTATATTTTGATGCTACAACCCCAAATCTCTTGCCCTTTTCACTTTCACTGCATAAGTTAAAACTTTTTTTTCTTATTGTGTCGTAGTTTCTAAAGAGGATTTTCCAGTTGCTTTGTTGTCGAGTTTGTTGCAATTTCACTAAACCTTCATTCATTTCATTCCCAACAAAAAAGGTATATATTTGAACATCTGGTTGGCAAATTTACCAGACGTGGACTTTCAATTTTTCACATTCACGAAAGTGATTTCCGGAAAAAACTAGAGATGGAAGTTGTTAGGTTTATAAAGAGGGGGTATCACTGGGGAGATACAACACCAATGAGAACTGAGCCTAACTTAGACTCACACTTGGATTCCTAACAATCTCCCCCTCAAGAGTGGGTCCCTTCAACCACATTGGTACACTCCCCCTCTAGCAGAAGCATTCCCAACCACGAGTACTCATTTTCTGCCCTTTTCTGTACCGTCGTTCTTTTCTTTAATGGGACACGCTTACCTGACCCACACTGTCAGGCAAACTTTCGATACTAGGACCATATTGCACTCGTCTTAGCCGGTTTTAACCATCGACTCTAATACCACTTGTTAGGTTTATAAGGAGGGGGTATCATTGGGGAGATACAACACCAATGAGACCTGAGCCTAACCACATAAGACATTGACACCACTCTCAACCCAAAACCTTAAGGCAATGGGTTTATGGGTCTTTATTCTTATATAGTGCTCTACTTTCTCATTTTTGGTCAATGTGGGACTTAGACTCACACTTGGATTCCTAACATAAGTAGACTTCCAAAAAGAAAGAAAATAAAACCCCGCAATTCTGGAAGTGAACATCCGAAATTATAATTTGCTGAAAGTCAAGTTCTGGTAGTAAAGTGTCCCAGATGTAATATAATAATGTTCTCACTCTTCCAGAAGTAGACATTCGGATATGAAATTAATCAGATGTCAACTTTTAGTTATTAAAATGCTCCAAATGCGGTGTGTTACTTGTTTTCCGGAAGTGGTAGTGACCGGATGTGGACTTCTGGTTGCATTGTTTGTTATCTTCGTAAATCCACTTCCAGTTAATAAAAAAATAATCAAACTTTTTTTTTAATTGGTATATTATGCTTTTTAGTGTTTTAGTGTTAGTATTTAGTTATGCTTTATTTTTCATTTATTTATGTTTTATGTTTTTTTTTTTTCATTTGTTTTTTTTTTTTTTTTTTTTTTTTTTTTTTTTTTTTTATTTTTATTTTTTTTTGTTTTTTTTTTTTTTTTTTTTTGTATATATCTTGATGAGAGAAATTTTTTACAAAACTATTAATT
>Ga0209589_1011052_pt1 | contig 12896 bp, 3 predicted proteins | sample CowpeawhiteBW_FD_187525 | JGI IMG/M metagenome (GOLD analysis project Ga0209589, IMG submission 187525) | Root nodule microbial communities of legume samples collected from California USA - Cow pea white BW (SPAdes) (version 2) | ecosystem: Host-associated > Plants > Roots > Nodule | place: USA...
AAAAAAAAAAAAAAAAAACAAGAAGGCGAAGAGACAGAAAAAAAGAGGCTAATGCATGGATCTTAATTAAGTATGGCCCAGTTACACAAGAGAAATGGGAGGGACGACCTTCCCAAAACGTGAATCTTAATTAAGTTCTGATTATGACAGAATTGTTAGGTTCAATGTTCCATCACGTAGCATAAAATTTTAATCACTTTTTAATTACAATATGCCTTTCCCATACTTAAATAAATAATTAAAACTATCTTCTTTCATTTTCAATTATGTGTTAACAGTTTGAGAGGTTCATGTGACAATCGTTTTACATGTTTCATCCAAACAGCACCAAGCATAGTTCCTGTAAATGTTTCTTCCATACAAACGTTTTTCTACCAATTAGTTGAAAAACCCTTTTTCATCATTGGAGTAGAAAATAGGAGGGAAATAATTGTTTTCATTGTACAAAAGATTAAGATCAAAGTAGAACGTAGGATTTTCATTGTATTATAAAATAAAAAGTCTTAATTCTCTGTTTATAAGTTGAACTAAAAAATAAAATGAAAAAGTCTAAATAAGTAATTCAAGGGAAACCCAAGATAAGAACAAAAATCTCTAATGATAATCAATAGAGGAATTTAGGTTCTCTGTTCATATTTATTTGTATTATTGTTTTACTGTTTCTTCATAATACACGATTATTATTAATTTTGATATTTTAAAATATATTAAAAACATATTTAAAATATTAATATAGTGTATTTGGACTTTAGATGATAGAGACAAAATTAAGTACTTCAAAAAAAAAAATATACCTCAATAGTTCATTAATTAACCCCAATTCCTTATCTAAAGCAAAACAGCTCATGGCATGAAATTCTTTTCTCAGTTTTGTTTCCTCCCGATCTATATCAAGAATTTAGGTGATAGATGCCCACACAAATGGATACAACATAAATCTGATGTGACCTGTTTCACCCTTCTTCAAAAATATCAACTATCAATTACTTCAAACCAACATTAACATCGAAGATTGCTCTTATTTTAAATCTATTTTCAGACTAAAACATAAAAACAATGTTCTTCTTTCAGAATGCTCTTAACACCCAAAAACAGTTTTTAATTTCCATAAGTTACTTTAAATTCAACAAATTCTTGCTTCTTCTTTTTTCTGACAACTACTTTTACAAAATTTTGTTACAATTCTTCATTTAATCGAATAGGCTGTAATTTTCTTGACCCAAAAACAAGAATTGTCAAAATGGATGATGTGACTTTATGTGTGCATATGCATGAATAAATACAATACATTGTTCCACGTAAAATAGTTATCCTTGTTTGATATGACTTGCTTATAAAATACCTATATTAAATCATTTGTTTGACTTTTAAGTTTTAACAATTTTTTTGATTTACAACTCAAATCACGAATTAAGTATATTTGGTTATCATATTCCTAACTATTTAGTATGGAATGAAAAGAAAAAGGAAAAAAAAAAATTAACTATCGTATGGAACAATGTTCAACACTTGATTTAACCTATAGGAGAGTAACTGTCTTAATGAAAATAAGAAATTGATGTGTTCCTCATTGTCTTTCTAATCACTTAATTATTACAAGTTTCATTCTCCTGAAATTATAACCTAAACAATTATTAAAAATACAATTTTAATTTCTCTTCAATAGTGAAAACAAGATTTTAGCCATGTGATATTTGGCATTCTATTCCATGTTTAGTACTTACAACTAGCAAAACTATAACTTTTATTATTCATACAAGTGATGATTAATTAAGTGAACATAGGAGAATAAAAAAATATAAATATTTTTATGAGGTAAAATTAGTTTATGTATATATAATTTGTAGAAACTGTATCGTTAATTAGCTTCTTTAAAAAGAATTAACGAATGTAAATTAATTTTAACTTATATGAAATTACTATATTTTTATATTTTCTTTTTTTTAAACATTATTATAAGTAATGTATTCGGGAAAGCACGTAAATAAACATATTACCCAAATTTATTTATTAACAGGAAAGGAATTGAGATGAAAACCATACTATTATAAATCCAAGAAAATTAAGTGTCCTTTGTGTATCTTTTTTAAATATGTTATTGGAGAATATATATATATATATATATATATATATATATATATATATATATTTATTTTTATAATTTTGTAATTGGATATCTTGAGATGAAAATGTCACAAAATGTTATTTTAATTTCTAGCCGTTTCAAGTCACTCTAAACTAACATTTAGGATTCAATTAATAAAAATTATAGAAAAAAAATAAGGGTCTAATTATATTTTAAAAAAAGTATAGATATAATTAAATTTCCTGAAAAAAAGAAGTCAAGAACTTATTCATGTATTAAGTTTTCTTTTAAAATATCTCATAAATGTTTATGTCAGTTATCTAGACATACATATATAACAGTAATAAGGCAGCCAATCAATACTTTGAAATATTAATTATATATATAGACACACACATTATATACTAAGTGCATTAAAAAATGAGCTTTTATGCTAATAAAGCTTTGCACCTAATTAATCATCTTCATTATTCTCATAGGTCACATCTCAAATGGACACTTTCAAGCAGAGGAAAATATCTTTCAAGAGTATATTAAATATAAAAAATGATTATATTTATAATACTATAAGATCGCGGACTCAGAAATTTGTGAGACACAAATAATTAAACACGTTCTTCCATTGAAAAAAAAAATTGTTATATATATATATATATATATATATATATATATATATTGGTATTGTGTGATTTGAGATTTACCCTGTGTAAAAACTAATAATTTCTCAACCTATTATCAAGCTACGTTGAATTTGGTCTTTTAAAGCCGAAAGAAAAGTAGCATCACTTTTACGTCTTTTCTGGGTTTTTTTTCCATATATTTATTTCATTTATGTATTTTTCTTGGAAACTCAGAAAAAAACGAAACCCATATTTTCTTTGGTAGCGTGTATGAATGTATATAATTACAAAAAATTGATCAACTTTCAACTTTTCAACAGTGGAGAGAGGCCATATATTAATAAGAACATATGTGGTGCAGTTCACATATGCAGAGTAATTCAAACACACGTGAAAAATGTGGCACCAAGTGTGTATGCGTGGTTAAAATGTGCCATAACACTTCTTCCTGTACAGTCACAATCAATTTTCTAGGTACCACGTTAACTATCTTATTTTTCATAAATTATTTAAATTCAAATATATTTATTGTTTTTTCAGGAATTTGTTGAGTCTTTGAGGAAGAGTTGTCGCTTTTGAGTACTAGATTGTTAATATCTATAACAATAAAAAAATATCTTTGATATTTAATTCAGTGAGAAAGAAACGATCTATATGTAAAAATTATGATAGATGAAATATATTATAGTATGACAAGTTAGGTTGAATATTTCCTAATATCATATAAATAATGGTTAGAAATCTCGTATCGATTAGAGATAAGATAATTTCATAATATATAAATGAGGTGCAAATCTTATTTTACAAATTGGTTTATAGAGTTAAATTAGACTTAAAATCCACTTCTAACATGATATTAGAATCACTATTTAAAAAAAATCTATTCTAATGAGATTTTTTAGACATTTTTATGATATCTGACAAACTTTACATTAAAAAAAAGTGATAGCCTTCTTCTTTTATTTTTTGAAATTTGATGTTTGGTACCAAACAAGGCATGTATGCATTACCAAAGAAGAGGAAAAAGTAGCATAGCAGCTATACCTACACATTGTAGACATCACTTTTAAATAACCCACCAAACAAAATTATTATCGTCACTACGTACTCTTCTCATTTTTTATTATCCATTATCTTCGTCTCATCAACATCTCATAATCACTTCTTTAGTATAATAAATTAAGAAAACACTATATAATTAGGATAATTATCTTAGTCTTTATTATATGCCTGTTTACGTGTCCTAATCAACTTTGATGATCAAGCATGGTAATTGAAAAGATGGACATTATTTTTCTTAATCTAATTAACTATCTTTAATCATAAACTATCATTTAAAACCTCAAAACAAATAATTACAACAATAATCTAATATTATAAAATTAGTTTCTAGGTATATATATTTTGAACTTGATACTAGATATTTATGTATGGTTTAATAACAATTGAATAACAGATGCGATAGACTCAACAAATAATAAATATTACTAAAATAGACTTTTAAACAATTATAATATCATTTTAAAAAATGAATTTTAAATCCAACTCAATCAATAACAATATGAAAATTACACTCACTTATATATTATACATCTGTCTTATTTTTAGTTGGTATAAGATTTCTAAGAATATCTTCATTTCAATTAAATAAATATTTGAAGAAAGAGTTGAGTGCAGGTTAATTAATTAATGTTTGTGTTTTATATTTCTCCACTTTTATTTTTTAACATTTCATCACTTCTAGTTGATTATGTCCATTCTTATGTATAAATATAAAAGAAAAAAAGTGTGTTGTGGCCATCACGTAGAAAGTGATAACAATGGTAACATATATAAAAGAAAGAGAAAGTTGAAAGTGTCACCTAAAGTCTCAAAATCTCACCCATCCCACAACATTTTTTTTTTCAATTTATTATTTGGTGTCATGCATAGGTGATAACAAAGTTGAAAAGTTGAGTTTCACAGAGATGATGAACATGGTGGCCAATAATCATGTCACTAACTATAAACAATACCTGATAATGTTTCATTATTAAAATATTACTCTTCATTGTAGATAATTAATATACACTAAATTCTTTTCTCAAAATGAATAATGATAATGAAAGCTTTTTTTTTTTACTTTATAGAAATAATTTTTTATTGAGAGGTATGCGACAGAAGATAGCCACCTGCTTCCCATGGCTGGTAGTGTGATATTTGTGCTTCAAACTTCTTCTATTTTATATTCTCACAATCTTAAATTCCACATTCGGTCGGTAAAATAAAAACATAGACAAAAACCCTCGTGCATCTTTGTACCTTAAATAAAATAATAAACCATGCTGCATGTTCTTACATTATTGGATCCTACTTATTGTTTCTTTCTTCTCATGTCATCAACTTTTTCCTATGAATACATTGTATTTATTTATTTTTTAATTCTGAATAAAAAAAAATGATTTTCGAAATCACAGTAAGTGACATCACTCTCTCTTAAATTTCACATTTACGAAGCATGGAGTTGGTAAGAACTCTTGTGGTTGGTGTTCTTCAGTGGAGTTCTGACTCGGGAAAAAAGATTCCACTGTTCCATTCACTTCGTAAAAATCAAATAACTTCAATGAGATGGGTAAAAGATTATTGCTACATTTAGCCTCAAAAACATGCATGTACGTCAACACAATATTTATTTATTAACCTAGTACAATATTGGGTTTCAAGTTGAGTTCAATTTAATCAAAGTTTACATAAAAAAAGAAATTTAACAACTAAATTTTTTAATAATTTTCTCTTATAATATAGTATACATTCACTTAAGTCTGCATTTTGATCTTGAGAATTTGATGTGGACTTAATTGGGATGCGGACTTAAGAAATTTTATGAGGTATGTTACAATATGATATATTAGGGTCATATAATTACAATATCAAATATTATAAGTGTCAAAAATTTGTAAGAGTTGTGAAAATATGATAGATATGAGATATAAGAGATATGTTGAAGGATGAACTTGTTATTTTATTGTATTCATATGAGTGAGTTGAAAGATTCTCCGTATTTATCATCGGATCAGTTAAATGAAGCTAAACAAATTGAAAATAGTTGTCAATTGACTTTAGATGATTTTTTCTGAAAATAAAGCCACAAAATTATTGATCTGAAAATTTTTCTTTTCCAAATGCAGATATAGGAGGGCTACACACTTAAATGAATGTGGACTTAAGCGAATGTTTCTCATTTTCTAATTGGCTTCCTTTTTTATTTATTCTAAAATCACTTAAAAAATATTATATCAGATTATAAAAAAAAAGTGTAAAAGTTGCCAAAATTTATTTGTCCAAATATCATTGTTCTTAAAAAATTATTTTGATTTTTATTACAAACTGAGTATATTAATACGACGATTTCAATCAAAAACTAACCCTAATGAAAATATCAACTAAATCAAACTCATTTATGAATAATATCGTTTAACTTTTTCTCTAATGGTGTCAAATTAATATATCGTAGCCATATTAATGTGTGCCATTAGTGGTTGGTGTGATATGTTATTTTTGTCAACAATTTAATTTTAGGTAGTGAGGCCTCGTTGCTTATTCATGTTATGTTTCACTAAAGTAAGTTGATATTATCAATTTCACCTAAATAATTATATTTGACTAGTTTTTTAAAATCAAAATCAAATTAAAATATTTGAAATAATGAGATAATTTTTTGTAAAAAAGTTATTATTATTATTATCTATAATATTATATGAAGTGGATATAATTTTTTAATAACTTTCAATTACACAAATTTATCCAGTAGTAAATATAAAAAACATTTAATTACTAGAGTATATAATTTATCTGTAATTATATGTATTAATTGAAAATACTGATATAAAATATATGAAATATTATCTATAAATAAACATATTACACAATTAAAAAAGTGGTTATATTATTATACAATAAAAAATTTATTTTTAAGCCTTTAAAAGAATTTATATACATATCATATATTTTTATATATAAATAATATTTCTTATTTATTTGGTAATCCAACTGTTATTTTACAATGGAAAATGATATTTTAACCCACTTTTTTTGACCCACTTTTAACCCATTGCTTTAATCACCATTAGATCATCTTTTTTTATTCTTTTTAGTGATGTGATATATGATCTAATGGTGATTGAAATGGTGGGTTAAAAGTGGGTCAAAAAAAGTGGGTTAAAGTATCATTGTCCTTTTACAATATCATTTATTTGTGTAGTACGTAAGGTTATAATATTCAAATAAAAAATAAAAAATAAAAATAAAAAATATATATATATATATATATATATATATATAATACTTATTACATTGTTTACAATTCTATCTTTTGACAATATCTTCAACAAAATATATATGGAAAAACATTGTCAAAATTTAGAATCTTTAATCACATCTTCTATGTATATTTTCTATGTATATTGTAATTGTCATACAATATTTTTTGGAATACACTTTAAAATTAAACATGTTTCAACTAGGTTAGTTCATGCACCTACTTGTACTTGTTCAAGTCTATGCTTAAGTTTCCTTTAATTTCTCACAAATAATCTATATAATCTATGTGATAAAATTTAAATATGTCATACTTAATAAGTTAACATATTTAATATTTTGTCACACAAATTACCATTCAGAATATCAACACATGAACCCCACACCAAAGTTCACATGTCCATGAAATTACATATCACCCAAAATATCATCATCATATATCTCATCCCACACATAAATACATTCATCCACACACGATCACATCACATTAGAATCAACATCATCATCTACATTTTATCATGCTTAACATACATAGTTCATGTACAATTAATATTAATCATAATTCATACATAAATTTTAAACACAGTTAAAGAGAATTTTTCTCGTTTAAGGGACATTATTTCTCACAAGCCAGAGATATAGTTGTCACTTATTATGTCTTTTGAAGAAGATACTTCAAAAACCAAAATCAAATTTTATCTTTCTCTCATTTAAGTGTCAATATAATATATATATATATATATATATATATATATATATATATATATATATATATATATAAACATTAACCTATTTAAGTGAAACATAAATATTAAAAATTTTCTAACAAATTTTAGAACTTGTTCATAATTTCACTAACACTTAATTAACTAGTCCTCACTTCAGAAGTCTATAGTATTTTTATAATTTTCCAAACATCCAAATTTTATATATAAATTATGTGTGACCAAATGGGTAAATTTGGTCCATTTTGATCAAGTTTGTCTGTGACCCATAAAAATGGGTCAAGTTGAACTGACCCATTAAACAGAAATAGAAAAATAATGCAAATGGATCGGAATAGGCTGACCCATCATTTGTTTTAATCTTTTTTATCTGTTTTCAATTTTTTCAATTTTTTTTTATTTTTAAAATTTGTTTATATATATATATATATATATATATATATATATATATATATATATATATATATATATATATATATATATATATTCATATAAATTAATATTAAAAACATCTTTAATCATATAAAATATTTTTTAAATATTTAATTGATTAATTAAATTTTTAATTAAATAAATTAAAAATTATTATTTATATTATCGTATTATAATTAATAATTCAAACTTAATTTATAAATACCAATTATTTAAATTATAATATTATTATATACTTACATTTTTTAAAAGATACAATATAAAATTTTTAATTTTTTAATTTTTTTAATTTTAAAAACAATTCATCGAATCACAATAAATTAACCCGTCTAACAGAAATGACCATCGAACCTAACATATTTTGTGACCTAATATAAATCACTGTCATAACTGTTGTATATTTAAAAAAAGAAAACAGCATATACAAAAGTATAATTTATTTTTTTAAAGGTGCAGTATTTCAATGTAATAATAAAAATACAGATGTACATATAGATTGGTCTGAGAAGATGCTTTTAAGGTAGTTATTAATAATAAATAAAAAATAATAAAATGATAGTAGGTGAGAGAAAGGGGGAACAGCGTAGTGGATGATGACGTAACGGTGCTCCATCTCTACCCAACCATCCTCACGCAACCTGCGTGATTCAATCGCCACGCAACACATTTTTGCCTTTTCTTTTCTTCACTCACTTCTCCCAAAATAACTGCACTCACTCACTCACTCTTATCTTAAATAAATACTATTTTAATTAACTCTATTCAAACCCCGTTTCATGTCCGTAACCTTCTTATCCTTACTTCCGTTACGGACCCAATCTCAACCACAACAATACTACAATCGCTCACATTCTTCTTTTTTATTTCTCTGCTCAATTTTTAACTACTCTATCCAATGTCAATGGATCACATTCTAACATTTTAAATCTCTTAAACTATTTTAATTATTTAAAATATAGATATTAAAATCAACGTTAACATATATAAATAATAATACTTTACATTTTTAATATAATAATTTTAATTTTGGTAACGTCATTTTATTTATAAAATCTAATATTCGCTAAGTTATTGGAAAGTCTTACAAATATTTTTTTTTTCAATTTTATTAGTTTCTTGTTATGGTATTATCGCGATATAATTTGAGAAAGAAAACAAGAACGTGTGCTTAATTTAGTATCAAATGCTTTAGCACCAATGCTTTAGGGGTGTTACTCCATTCAAAAGTAAGCGTTGTCATCACTCCTAGTTATCACTTTGGATATGAGTATTAACCCTACATCTATATACTTCCAAGAAAACAACAACTAATTAATTGAAGTTACATTAAACTCATTCACAATTTCAAACCTACATATCTAATGTTTGACCGAAGAAGATATAAATAACTAGTTAAAATGCTTAAGTTAATATTTGTTACTTTTTTAAGAGAACAGATATTTCAATTTTCCCCATAAGAAATATTTTATTAAAATCATTATTATTATTATTAGAGTCAAATATATTTTTAATTTCTAAACTTTAAAAAACTCATTTCCTTCTCAATTTTTTAAATAATTTAATTTTCAAAATTTAAAAACAAATAATGTATTAAAATTTTGGACAGAAATAAATTATAATTTTTATACATAAAATTAAAAAATAATAATAAAGAAAATAAGGAAAATAGGAATAATAAGGAGTGGCATGATGTGTTGTGATTAAACGCAATATGAAGGTAATAAATAATTAATTAATGTGCATAAGGTATGGTGGAGTGAGATTAAAGATGGATTAGAATGAAAATGGAATTAATTAGTGGAAAGTTTGGTCTGTGGGTTAGGGGTCAAAGGGTGGAAGTTGGGGATGGTTGAATTGGTATTGCCAAGGAGAGAGGAGGCATAACCTAAATGGGCCCACAACTTAGATTAGGTGTAATCCAAATATGAGACAACCACTCCGCTCCCACTTTATTTCTATCCACACCTACCTACTTACCTTTTTCTTTTTTTAATTATAATTACTTTATTATCCAAACAACCCACTGCTTCTCAAAATTATTTTATTTTTTACCCTAATCAAAAACTCATATTAATGTTTCATCATTGCTTCAGATCATGCACAAAACGCATCGGAACAATTAAAAAAAAGTTAAATATATATATATATATATACTCGTAAATAAAAAAACTATATACATTTAAATTCTACATATGCTACGTTTCCTAGGAACTTATAAATGTTGACCCATTCCGAGGGTAAATACGTCAACCTATTTAATGCAATGTCGACTGCTTCTTTTTGAAGTCAACAATCTATAAAAATATTATATAAAATAGGAGGAGTGCTTATATTATATCCGGACTATTTCTAAAATATTAATTATTATTCTATAAAATTAAAACTCCTAGTTTATAATTGGAGAAAAATGTAACATTTATATTTATGTTGTTTTTATAACTAAAAACTGGTTTAAATAGTAGAAAGAAGAGATATAAATTTGATGAATAAATATTGTCTAAAACCATGTTTGATAAGGAACTAAATGTTTATTAAATAAAATTAAGAATTTTATAATTAATCATGAAAAAATGTATTCTCTTATTTAATAAGTTTTAGATTCTTAAAAAATTAACAAGTATATACGTATGGATTATGATTAATTGTGTATGGATTAATACATAATGTTAAGCATGATAAGATGTATATGGTGACGTTGGTTTTAATGAGATGTGATCGTAGATGAATATTATTATCGATAATATCTAATCTAATATAAAATTTGGATCATCTTCAAATTCATAGTCAATGTGTGTTCAATATCGCTATTTGTATAGGATTTCGAGCACATAAGGAATTTCCACTATACTTCTCTTACTAGGATTTTTGCTTAAGCTATTTTTTTTAAAGCTAAAATTCATCATGAAAAGAAAAAGTAATTACTATTAGGATTTTAATCGAAGCAAAATATGCTTACTTGAAAAAAAATCATGCCAAATCACCTATATTAATCAATTATTTAAACATATTGATACGAGTGGAATACCTATTCCACAACTTTTAATATGAACTTTCTTAAACTTTTGACATGATTTATTTAGTATAGATGTAATTCAGCATGTGCATAAATTTTGGTCATTGAAGTTAAGTGTGATCGGAAGGTAAAGAAAATTAGGATTCATATAAACAAAAAAAACAATTTATGGTAGTGTGTGGTTTTGTTTTTCTAACTGTGATAGTGTGCATGTGGTTTAATTGTTTGAATATGGTTTTGTTCTTTGGCTGCTGCACATTTGGCAAAACATAAATTTACAACACCTTAAACTCATGGAACGCGACTACAATTGTATAAAACATGTCAAATAACTATTCATGTCATTTTATCCAATTTTTTTTTTACAAGTATAAAAAGTACACAAGTAAACCTATTTTTAACGTAGACAAGTAAACCTAGTTTTAACAAACTAAAATTGAACCCACTTACATTACCACCTTTATTAATATCTTAATAGTTCAAACTTATGACCTAAAAACAAACGAAGCAAACATTATACTATCTAATATTTTTCTTTTCCAATTTTCAATCATCACCTCCGTAAATTGTTACACCAAAAAATATTATTCAAATATAAGTTGATCGTGTCACATCTACCATACAAATTATTTCCAAGAAAAAAAAAATCTAGTGAGACATGAATAGACATGACATGTTCGAATTCCCTGATATTATTATGATTTAAAAATAAAACAGAAGTAAGAGTAATGTTATTTGGATTGAAAAAAGCTAAAGGTGCATGAAGCAAATGGTGAGTGAAAAAATAGAAAGTTGTGAAGAGTGATGGAAGAAAGAAGAGTGATGAAAAAGAATAGTGATAACAATGTTGCAGCTAAGTAATAAAGAGTGCGTGACTTGAAATTCCCAAAATTGTACGTCTCTGCTTTTAATTCGTTGGTCTAAAAATAGCTCTGCTTCTGTTTCTTTCTTCTTCCTCTTCTCACACTTTCTAAACATTTAATTTCTCATTTTTCATTCTCTCTCTTCTTCTTTTCTTTTTCTATCTACCATTTCATTTCATGCTTCTATCTTCTCTTTCAGTCCACAAAAAAAATAAGCAGCTTAAACACGTGCACGTTTGTGTCTCAGGTAAGTCACGTCATGGAGCTAGCTACCTTCACAAATTGCAACTTCTAATCTAATTTTTTATACTACATTTAAAAATTTTAAACATGTTATTCACCATTTCTTTTTATCAGAAAATAATTCATTTAATCCAGTGTAAAAATCACTGTTTTTTTCTTTTCAAAGTGTTAACTTAGCTAAACATATTTTTCCTCCTCATTTAAGGTTTTAGAGGCAGCATAAATTTCCCTTTTTATGCCATCTAACAAGAAAATATAAATATTTCCTTTTAATTAGTTGAGTGATAACATTAACCTCGTTGAACATATTAAAAGTACATTCATTTAATTTAATATTTGATGAAAATACATGTACTTAACGTTCACTTTTTTTATGATTACAAAATAAAATATAAATAATTTTTATAATTTCATTAATGAAAAAAAAATGATTAAATTTAAAAAATTAGTCAAATTGAAAAAATATTAAATTTAAAAAACAGTAAAAATCATAAAATAATTATTTGAATTTAAAAATATTCTTTAAAAGGTAAATCTTGAAAACAAATGTAAACACCGACTCGTGTAGTATGTAACACATACAATACAACATGCAATTCCATACATGCAATTCCATAT
>Ga0209589_1011058_pt1 | contig 12887 bp, 4 predicted proteins | sample CowpeawhiteBW_FD_187525 | JGI IMG/M metagenome (GOLD analysis project Ga0209589, IMG submission 187525) | Root nodule microbial communities of legume samples collected from California USA - Cow pea white BW (SPAdes) (version 2) | ecosystem: Host-associated > Plants > Roots > Nodule | place: USA...
ATAAAAACTTGTAAAAGTAACCGTTAATTTTTAAAAATTTAATAAATAATTAAATTATAAAGGGTAAAGTTGGAATTATGAAATGTGGACACAAAAGAGGGAATCCCCTTTATATATAGTTATAGATACTTAAAAAGAGGGGTACGAATAGTAATTTGGGGTCCTGAATATAGTAAAAGCTAGTTGGCCCACTTGAGTTGTTAGCTGAAATGAGAATAGACTCAAAAAATAATAAATAGCGTGAACTTATCAAATACAGGGGTGCCATAGTGATCTAAATTTCCAAATAATATAATATATTGTGTTTTTTAGTAAGATTTTATTCTTACTTGTATTTGAAGGTGAATGATTTTCTTGATATATATTACAAGTGATTGGTGCAAATTCATGTTAATGTTAAAAGTTGTTATTACAAGTTTTTTATTTTAGTAAAACATTTACATCAACGGAAATTACAGTATACTAATAAATAAAACAACATACTAATCAAATTTACTAACACTGCATATAAATTAAAGTATATATCCAAAATACAATTAAATATAATTGTAGTGATTATTATTGAATGTATTTCTTTTAAAATTAATAGTATTCAAAATTTATTTTATATTAACTATTTTAAATGGTAGATTCAATCACTTTATTACTTTTATGTTAACAGCGATGTATTAGAAAGAATTAAATAAATAAATAAATTTGTTTGATTAATTAATTATTTATATTAAATATAAATTCTACCTAAAGCTTTAACCATACCTGTCATTACATAATATAATACCAGCAAAATTTAAAATTATCATCCATATAAAATATGTGACCGAAAAGATATTTGAAAAAGAAATACAAGTACAATAATATAATAACATATAATCTAATTTTATTTAGATTATCCATTATAATCTGCCCAAACACAGCATTAATGTTTTGAATAGCATTCAAACGAGTTTCAAGGTTGGCCATCGATGCAATGTGAAACACAGAAAAATTGACTTATATTGTTTATTAAAATGAAGAACATTTGACTTATCAAAACCTACATAATCGTTCCAGCAATGTCGGCATTGCTTTTGTTGATCATGACACCGTGATTCTTGCTATGTCAGGAATTTCAATTCTTCTATGAGTTTACGATATTATTTATTTTATTATATTTTTAAAATATATTAATATGTTAAGGTATTTTAAAAAATTTAAATAGATTTAAATCTATATATTTTAAAGAATCTGAATTGGTATCTCATTGTTTAATAAAGTGAGTCCAAAATTTAGAATCTCTTAGAAATAATACATTGTTGTAAGAAAAACCCTAATTAAAATAATTATAAAAGTATTTAAAAGAGTTAGTTATCAATAAATCGAATGTGTACGAATTTACTAAAATAATTAGATAAAAACAAATAAACAAGAAGAAATTGAGTTCTAAAATAACGAACATAAGCCACACAAAACGACCTAAAGATGGGTATAGTATTATGATATTGAGAAAGTGTTCGTATTATATCTGCAAAACAGTTATATGAAATAAATGTTTAACTAATGCATTAAATGAAAATTCAGATTGGAAAAACTTGAATAATATAATTCGGTCAAAATTTGCAATACTCTCCGAGCAGTTAAGTTTTTATCAATAAAAACCACTAAAATATATATATATATATAATTCAATTTAACTAATCCTAACTATTTAATATTTTTAACTTTTAGTTTCTATTACACAAGAACATCGACAAATTAATATGGTATCGTACAGTAAAATTTCGTCGGAAATATTTACTTAAATGATATGGTTTACTATTCTTGCTAAGAATTCTATTTTTAGGAAACTCGATATCAATTTTTTGTCAATTGCTTGTCCGTAAATCATAATATAGACTATAAAAGAAATTCTTCTTAAGAATCAATTTTAGAAATTAAAAATGGTTAGTCACTGACCAATTTAAATATTGATTACTAAAATATTAATTATTAAAATAGTCACTGTTATAAATAAAAAATTATAATTGATTTTAAATTAGTTTCTAAAATTTAGCTATCAAAAGAAATTGGTCACTAACAATTAATTACTAAAATTTTTGCTACCAAAGAAATTGATTTCTAAATTAATCTATAATTAATTAGTGACTAATTTAACGATCAATTATTATTTTTTATTCATAATAGTAATTATTTTAGTAATCAATAATTTTTTATTTTGTAAATTGGTATCTAAATTGATCACTATAGTGACTAACAATTTTTTATCATTATAATTGGTTGTTAATGAGACATTTTCTTGTAGTATTATTATCCAATAACATATAAAATAATTTACTAATTTTTTCATCAACCCCCTAATAATATTGTTACACACGTTGTTGCCTAGTTTCGAATGACTTAGTGTTTTTATTTCGCTCAGTATTGACCAAGTGTTTGATCATGGTCTCTAAGAGACATGCCTTTTTGTTTCTTTGGCTTTTTTAGGCGGTAGTTAGACAGAAGCATGTTCAACATCCCTAGTTATTCTTCTCTCCTTTTCATTTGCATGAACACTTGAACCTTTCTCAATAAAGTCTCTCATTTTTTTTTTCTTTTGTTGTGCCATGCATTGTGCGACCAACTTCATATTTCTCTTCCTTCACATCCAAAGCTCATCACACACACACACACACGTATCAAAGAGAATACGGTTTGATATGGCATCAAAGTTCTTATTTAGAAGGGCTCTATTGTGCCATTCTGATATCTTGTCCTTGTTTTCTTCTTTCTTTTTTTGTTTTTGTTTTTTTTTTCTTGTCCTTTTTTTTTTGCATGGCAGAAGACTAACCAGTGCAAAGTTTCTTGAATCTACAGTCCAATGGAAATCCAATTGTTTCCCTTGTTTTTCTCGTTTTAGGTGGCTCTAATTACCATTATTGGAGTCAGTCTATGCTCATAACCCTAAGTGTTAAAAACAAAATACAGTTTGTCCTTGGCATTGTCGTTCGACTTGCCAAGAATGATCCAAAATTTGTTTCTTGGTACATATGTAATAGCATGGTTGTATCTTGGTTGGTGCATTCCATTTACCTCTTTATCTGACAAAGTGTTATTTGGATGGATCAAGCCTGCCAAAATCTAGAATGATTTCAAAAATAATTTTTCTCAAAGAGATTGTTCACAAATATCGAATCTTTAGATGGAAGCAACTACCTTGAATCAAGGTGATCTCTTTGTTCCAGATTACTTCATAAAGCTCAGAGTTATATGGGACAAATTAAAAAACTTCAAACCTACTCCTATATGCACCTTTAAAATGAAGTGTTCTTGCCATCTTTCTTTTGTGTTAGCTCAGAGAAAGCTAGAAGATTATGGTCTTAATGAGTAAGGGTTAAGGTTATGGTTAGAGTTTAAGGTTAGAGTTTCGTGTCATGGTATATGGTTAGGGATAGGGTTATGGTTAGGCTTAGAGTTTAGGGTTATAGGTTAGGGTTTCATGGTATGGTTTGTAGTTATGGTTAAGGTTTCAGGTTATGGGTTGGGGTTAGGGTTAGGATTTAAGGCTTATGGTTTAGCATTTAAGGCTAGGGTTAAGATACATAGTTACGGCTTACGTTTATGATAAAAGGATAAGGTTATGGTAAGGTTTAGGGTTTGGGGTTGTCTTATGGTTAAGGTTTAGGTTAGGGTTAATGGTTATGGTTTTAGGTTTAGGTTTAGGTATGTTAGAAAAGTATAAAAATGATTAAGATGAATACAATATAAGTAAAATGACTCATCAAATTTGTTGAGGTGTAGGTCTTTTTAGTAATTAATATGATTGTGAAGTCCCACATCGGGTAAAAATGAGTGAATCCATAAGTGAATGACCTATAAACCCACTAAGGGGGATATTGTTATGGTTCAATGTGAGTCTGAAGTCCCACCTCAGATAATTAAATGTGAGATGACTAGTATATAAGGAAAAAGAATCATCAAATTCATTAAGGGGGAGATTGTTATAGTGGTCAATATGATTCTAAATATTGGATAAAAATGAATAAAATAACTAGTATATATAAGTAGAGGGATTATGGTTAAAGTTATTGATTAGAGTAGGGTTATGTGTATTTATTGTAAGGGTTATCGTTAGGTTTGATGTTTATTTTACGTTTAGGGTTTATGGTTTATAGTTAGGATTAAGGTTAAGGTGTAGGGTTAGAATTTAGGGTTATGGTTTAAGAATAAGGTTATGATTAGGGTTATGGTTAGGGTGTCGAATTTGGGTTTCGAGTTATTGTTAATGTTAGTTTTAAGGTTTAAGGTTTTGGATTTAGAAGAAGGGTTTAAGGTCTTTGGTTTAGGTTTTAGTAGAAAGGTATAAAAATGAGTAAGATAAATACAATATAAGTAAAATGACTCATTAAATCTATTGTGGTTTACATTATTTAAGGTTTAAGGTTGGGGTTAGGGATATGGTTAGGGTATATGTTTAGGTTATGGTATTGTTCATTGTTAGGGTTAGGTTATCATTTAATGTTAGTTCTTGAGGTTAGGGTTAGAATTATGGTTTAGGGTTATGGTTTAGGTTTCGTGTTTGGGGTTAGGCTAAGGGTTAGAGTTTAACGTTTAGGATTTAGTAGAGGTTTTAGGGTTTAGTAGAAGCATATAAAAATGAGTAAGATGAATACAGTATAAGTAAAATGACTCATCAACTCTATTGAGGTGTAGATTGTTTGTAATCAATATAATTGTGAAGTCCCACTATGGGTAAAAATGAGTAAAATGACTTGTATACATGAGTAGAAGAGTTTAGGGTTAGGGTTTAGTAGAAGGGTAAAAAAGGTGATTAGTATATAAGAAGAATGACCCTAATAAAACCTATTTAGGACATGACTTCTAGGAATCAATGCATGTCCTAAGGCCTAAATCATGTAAAAATGAGTAACATGACTAATGTATAAGTAGAATGACTTGTAAATGTATTGAGAGAGAGAGTTTGCAATGATGCAATATGAGTTCAAAGTGTCATGTCAAATAAAAATGAACAAAATGACTTGTATATATATGAAAAGAAATACTCATCAAATCTACCGGAATTAATATACAATGTATTTAAAAAAGACAACAACAAAAAAAATAGTAAAAGAACGGTTTAAATTTAAATAAGTTTTTCATTTTTTTTTAGTTTTAATAGTTTGATTGTTTAGGACTACTACTTTTTCTAGAGCCTTTTTATTTCGTATCTGGTTCTCTGCTGATTTTATAAAAAGACTAAACCTTAAAATTTGAAAGTTGAGAAGGAGAGAAAGAAAAGAAAAAAAGTGATTTTGAAGTTTGAAGGCTAAAAAATAGATTTTGGCAATAGCCTATTGGTAGGTAGTATGTATAGAATTAAGAAGGAAGTGAAAAAACATGAGTAGTGTGGTTGGGCAAAGGAGGGTTCCTTGAACACAAAGCCAGACCACAACAGTTGTAGATGTGCTGGAACACGAAATTGCCATTCATAAATGCAAACAAATAGCCACACCTAACCCACACTACCTTAGTGGTCCTTCCTTCTCCTATACCTAATCTCTTTCTCTCTCTAGTCCAAAGAAAGTGAAGACATATAAGGGTGAAGAAGGTGTCCTCATCTAGGGCTGAAATTTGAGTGTGAAAGGTCATGTGGGGTTCTGGGTCTTCCAATTCTATCCAACTTTATTTATAAATATATGTTCCTATATTTCAGTGCCACCATGACAGTGACTCATTCTTAATTTTGGCTTTGAATTTCACAACCGCCACAGCTTTCACCTCTTCCACTCACCCATATCTTCATGTTTCATACCATTCTCAACATGCATGCATCTTCCATCTTTTTCATCTTCACTTTCAAAACTCTATACTGTCTATCATTTTTAATTCATTATTCTACGTTAAACTTTCTCACTTTTCACATTCAATGCTCCTCTATCGAATACAAACAAAACATATCTCAATTTTATATCACTTAAAAGATATTGGTTATGTTCTTTTAAGTTTTTTTACTTCAGACTAAGAAGAAATATATTTACTCAATTAATTATACTTGCCAAAGATTTAAAATAAGGATTATAATAAATTAATCAGAGAGACTTAATTAATTAAAAACAATTAGGCTATTCAATTAGGAAAATTAGTGAGTAATTAGTGGATATTTGCACTCGGCATTTAAAATAAATAATATATAGTAATTTATAATTAATTATAAAACAAAAGTTATTTTATACTATTTAGGGATCTAATATCTTAATAACTTGATATATATATTGGCTAGGTACATGGAAATAACTGCATTGACGCGACAACTAGTTAGAGTAGTGCAGTGGTGTGTGAAACTTGATCAAATTTATAATTGAAAGAGATTTTTACCTTTACTTCTAAGTACATTTCTATATTAATTACTGAATCTATATTTAAAACAGACACACTTTAAAGTTTTATTTAACATCACTTATGTAGAAGGTTTACTTTCAATATTAATTACGAACATAACTAATATCTGACATTTAATTTTAATTATGCTCATAATTGATATTATATATTTAATTTATACCGGTGAAAACACGTATATTTACTTTTTTATAATAAAAAATAAATTATGATTTATTATCATTAAAAAATTAAATATAATATTTTTCTAATTTTATTGTAAATATTTTGAATTTATTTTATAGATAATTTTATAATTAAAATTTTTTAAGTTTTAAAAAAATAGTAAAATGAAAAATTGATTAAGTTTAAAAAAACAATTACTTAAAAGATAAAATTGATTAACTTAAATAAAAATTTTATTTATATATAGGTATATCACTACTAGAAATTCTCATATCACTACTAAAAAACAATTATATGGAATTTTTCTTGCAAATTTGTTAAAAAAATTTGCAAGAAAAGACTTTTTTCTGTTATTTTTTAATTGGTAGGTAATTTCTTCGTGTGTAACTATTTCCTACGAAATTATAAAATTTACAAATATTTCTTACGAAATTTGTTGTGAAAAGTGTTTTATACAAAATATTTAGAAAGAAAATTGGTAGCAATTTCTTACAAATTTTTTTTCACAACAAAATTTATAAGTATTTCCTAAAAAAAAATTAAAACACAATTGACAAAACAAATATGAGTTTTTTAAGTAATGTATGATACTAAAAGCACATTAGTGAAAACTGATATAGAAAATATGATAATTTTTAATATATTATTTGTTTTATAATAATTTATGATATTTACAATTAAAAAATAAATAGTAATATAATTTAAAATTTAAAACGTTTGTAACTAAATTTTATAATACACATAAATAACTATATTATTCAAACTTTGAAAGAAGTTTTGCATGTTCATTCATTCTTAACTTCTAAAGATATTGTTATTTATCTGTGTCAACTATTTCTTTTCTCTTAATACCTTCAATATAAATTAAATTGTGAATATAATTTTGTCAAGTAAATACATAATTTTTTGAAAAAATAATAAAGGTTATATTAGTTGCTTATAAGAATTTCTAATTTTGCTTATCTATCACTATGAACTACATCCATATGATACAGTCACATTCTTATCAGTAGAGATATTTATAAATATCGAACCCATTATAATGTATAATAATTGAATTAAATTAGAAAAAAAAATAGTTTTTTGAACTAAATTGTACTAGACAACAATTTAGATAAAATGGTAATCGAAGACAAATAATTAGAAAATATAATTAATAAATGTCAAATATATACCTATTTACCTTGTTTTTATGTTAATGTTGAGCTTATGATACTATAAGTAAAATTAACAAACTTTATCCTTAACGGAAATAACTAAAATGTCAATCATTGGTATTTGTACGATTATTTTATATAAGGTAAAAGTTTTGACCAAAGGATAAGTCTTTAATCTATCAATTAGTTTTAGAAGAATTTGAATTTTTTACTGTATTTTTCTGTACTGATTTTCTGTTGTGTCTGTAGAATACATTGATATACATTATTTCAATGTTTTAAAATATACTAAAAAGTATTTTAAAGTATCAACATCAATATATTTTGAAAGTATAACAGAAAACAACACCAAAAAAATTAAAAGAGAATCTGAACTTATTTTAAAATCAAGGGGTGGGAAAGACTATTGCAGATTCATCAATTATCCTATTATGGAGACTAAATAAACCAAGTTACAATCAAATGGTTTGTTTCCTAATGGAACAATTATTAATGTAAAAATTATTATAAAGTCCATCAATTATTTTATAACCTAGGTCAGGTAGGTTAAGTCAATATTAAACTATGGTGCTTAAAATTTTAAGGCATGAAACAAATCATAATTGACAAGTATTTACTATGTAATTCTGAGTTTATCCTAAAAGTCCATTGCCTACCTGACATTTCTCACAAATTTGCCAAACAATTGCAATTACAATATGTAAGCAATCCTAGACCCAAACTGGATCTATAAATTATTATTTTAGTAAAGTGAGTTATTTATAAGTGAATTCAACCCTCTATATCTTATAAATCTAATATTAATATTTCGTGAAAATACTATTTCCAATTCTAATAATGTCTTTTCTACATTGTTAGAACATATTAAAAGTATAGCTTATTTCCTCCACATAAATTAAACAAATTAGCATTATCAATTTTTCTTTTATAATTTATAACCTTTTTAACAATGAGCTCATAAGACACATTTCATCTCTAATTACATGCCATGCCCTAAGTATACAAAACAACCAAGAAAACTAACAATTGATGACCGCCAAGAAAGATCCAGAACTAGCCCAATGAATTGAATTGGTGCAAAGATGTGAAAACTCAATAATAATTTCATATATATATATATATATATATATATATATATATATATATATATATATATATATATATATATATATATATATATATATATACTATAAACTTTTCACTTCGCGTTGAATATTTTTAAGACTGTGTCCATCCTTTGTTTTTCTTTAACGTAAACTTTTCGTATTAGTTAATGCGGCTCATAATTAAAAATTTGTGCAAAAATTTATACTTGGTAATAATAACCTATCGAAAATTTTCCAATGTGACCATAAATTAAAATGTATTCTTTTTTTCTAATTCGTGCGTATGCAATTCAACAACTCTACACGTTACATCCATACAAAAAATTAAAATCTACACGCTATTAATTGTTATTTTATCTCATTCTTCATATAAAATTTTCCTTTCCAAATTCTTAAACGCAATAACAATTATTAATTTTGATATATCGTATTGTAGCTCTAAGAAATGCATATCAAAAAGAATTATTTACACAACCTGGTATACACTTGAGCACAATTGTATTAAAAATATGTTGAAATATATTTGTTATTGCATGCTACACTTTTTTATAAAAAAAGAAAAGATTTTTTTTGTCTAATCACTTATATAGTTTGTTAGAGATGTCAAAATCAATTCAAAACATGAGTTAATTCACATAATCTTTAGATTAAACGGATTTAAGTCGAATTGAAAATGAGTTTAATAATTAAAAAAAGATGATTTTTTTCTCTCTAATCACTTAAATAGTTTATTAGATATGTCAAAATCGATTCAAACACATGAATTTATCAAACTTTAATTAGAAAAAAAAAAATCAACTTTTCTAAATGCGAGTCAAATTAAATCTAACTCACATAATTTTTGGATTAAATGGTTTTAAGTCGAATTGAAATTGGATTCACTCTTTATTCACCAACAACAATCTTTTTATTTTTTTTCATAAATTCTTTTATTATAATTATTTATTATTAAGAATTTGATTTCTTTAAAGATCCAAACATTGTTCAATAATATTTAAATCGTTTAAATATTTAATTTATTTATTTGTCATGAACACCTTAATTTTTAACTATTATTTTTAAAATAGTGTTTATAAACAGGTGGAAATACCTTAGATATTTTATTAAATGATAAAAAAAAATGTTCTTGGAGGTTGTATATGGCAAAAGTAGTTGACTGTTTTTTTTATGGTTTTCCAATGGCTACGTAACTATAGGAGGCAAGATTTTCAATTTGGAGAAATTATTTGTCATAAGTGATTAATAAAAGCACGTATAGTTATTTATGAGATGTCACAGTTGCAGTTATGTCCGTTTGCTGCAACCTATGATATATATATATTTCATGCCAGAAGTAGAATTTCAACATGGCCAATGACTTTTCTTCCCCTACCATTTTCTTATTCTTCACACACACAATACTAAATGCACTTTTGCTTTTCAAAGATTCAGAAGCACCAACTGTTGCACCTCATTTTAAAGACAAATAAATATTCAAAAACACAATAACCATGCAGCATTAATTTGCACACTGTCTGAAACACTGAAACAATACACGAAAATCACGAACTACCACTTATGTTCATGTTTAAATGCTGACCATACTATAAAAAATTAGACTTTTAATTTGAAAAGTAGCATATGTATCAGCTTTTAATGTTGATTTATATTTTATCGGTGAAAGACTACAAGTGATGTTATAATTCTTCTGCATAGGAAGAACTAAAAGGAAAAGAAAAACAAAACGGAACATGTTGATTATTTGCAATAATGAAGAAGAATATACCCACCAAGGAATGTTGTATATATACATGTTGATTTAACTAGGTATGGTTATGAATATAGTTCTTATTCATATGCCAGAAACCAAGCACAGCATGTGCAATTTTTAATGCAAGTTGCAGGTGCATACCATATAAGGTAGAACAACTTAGTGATGAACAACATGGGTTTAAGCAAATAGGATAATTTGCTGAGTAATAATCTCTGTCTGAATTGGTTATTCACTTCAATTATGGCTTTTTTTTCTTCTTTTTGCACCACTTTAAGCCAAACTAGATTCATGTGTTTAAGTTAATGACAATAAACATGTTACAGTTACAAGCCATTTAAAGTCCCTTCTTCACCTTCAATAGAATCGTATATACCAAATGTTCCTCCATAACATGCTTTGGAGGCATTATTATAAATATAAAGTTTGATTTGTAGGATGGTATTCATTTTCGTTCAGATCTGTCAGTTTGGTCCCTGTTTATAAAATGTGTCAATCTAATACCAACTTTTGAAAAAGTGTCTTAATCATATCCCTTTCAAACAAAAATTACTAAAATCATTAACTTAATTTATGACTTTTACTACTAAATTTTAATATAAATATTAATATTTAATCTTGTAAGTTATTTTAAATATTAATATCGTTAACGGTGTTAATAATTTTTTTTTTTGTTGCTGAAAAGTACCTAATTAAGGCATATTTTCAAAAGTTAAAACTCAATTGACACACTTTTAAAAACGGATACTAAATTTATATATCTAGATGAAAGTGAGTAACATTCAACTAATTAAACCTAAAGGTGCATGCAAACTTTAAAATTTCAGATGACTTGGGAATTAATGTCATTATACCTTTTGGGTCTTCTTCCATTTGTAAAAACTAATGTTTTTGAATATTGGTTCAAAATATATAGGTAAATCTCAATTAGGTTTTACCTCATTTAACAAGTATATTTTTAAAATGTCGTTTTTTTTATTATTTAGCTGTGATTTTATTTTTAGTGAAACTTGTGAAGCTAAATTAGTGATTCAGTTATAAGCGACAAAGAAAATTAGTGACCTTAAATATAAACAAAATTTAACCACTTTCTTTCTATTTAATGATATCATCTTATCAATTTTTGATATTCTATTTTTAAGGACCTTTTTTATATATTTGATGTTACAATTTTCTAAAAAAAACACATATTTTCTGTCATTTTTTTTTTAATATTTTTTAAAAATTACTTATAAATTTTGTTTGAATGAAAAATGTTAAGAATTTGTACAAAACTTTTTACAGAAAATTTTAATAAAAATACTTACGAATTTATAATTTTGTAGAAAATAATTATTTAAGAATAATTTTTTTATCAATTAAAATTTTTAAAAATATATATATTTTTTCTTATAAAATTTTCCAATAAATTTGTAAAAAAAAATCCAGAAAATAAGAAAAATACTAGAAGTGATTTATAATCAAAAGACATTTTAGGAAAAAAGATATTTAAATATAATTAATAGGTTTAAATGATATTAATTGGAATTATTAATTAACGTAAAAGTTATATAGTTATTGTTTAAAAATAAAAGTTATATGTTTGTTTTATAAAAACTGAGGTGGGTTGAGATAGCAATAAAGAAATCACTATCCATATGGTTAAGTAGAAGTTATTTGTGGAGGAAGGTCAAGGCTTTAACTTGCTATTAAAGAAACAACTTACCCCTTTGTTTTTCTTTTTCATCCATTCAAACATTACACTTAATTGGTTGCTTCCAGATGTTTGTACTAATCCAACATCAGTTTTCTATGTCAGCGTAGTTCTCTATATAATAACAATATGCAAGAACATTATTTGATTTATTGAAGAAAATGATGTTTATATTTATGTTGAAGAAGATAAAGTTAACAATGAAAAAGAATAAGAATAAGTCGTATTAAGTAATTACAATTTTTTTTTCTGTAAATGATAATATTATTAATTGCGTCTTTTAATGTTCCTGTTACTCCATCTCCATGTCTCTCATTTCATTTTATTAATTGTATAATTTATTATGATATAACCAATTTCTTTGACAAAATACATTTATTAATGTTAAATATAGCAATGAATTCAAAGTAAGTATTTAGGTGAAATATCAACAAATAATACTATTATTGGTAAATTAATATTTTTTTAATTTTTAAACAATAAATATTTTGACAGCTCAGCCAATACACAAGAAGATAAAAAAAGAGAGAAAAAAAGAAAAGAAAAAAAAAAGAAAAAGAAAAAGAAGGTCCAAAAATCAACATCCTTATTAACACCTCTCCTCTAAAGTCAATCAAGAGAAAATTTCATGAAAGATGTTGCAAGCATACACTTCCATAAACAAGAAG
>Ga0209589_1011060_pt1 | contig 12882 bp, 10 predicted proteins | sample CowpeawhiteBW_FD_187525 | JGI IMG/M metagenome (GOLD analysis project Ga0209589, IMG submission 187525) | Root nodule microbial communities of legume samples collected from California USA - Cow pea white BW (SPAdes) (version 2) | ecosystem: Host-associated > Plants > Roots > Nodule | place: USA...
TTGTATTCATCTCTCACTCTCATATGTTTTCTTTTTGTTTTTGAAGCAAAAAGAAAATTAGACACAAACTCATTATTTTTTTTCTTTGAGTTCTTATTTGTTTTCTTTCTTTCTTGAAGAAAAAAAGGTAAAACCCTATCGTCTTACATGATAATAAAATATTAGTTTAAGAGTTATTAACTGCTTTTTTATCTCACAAGCCTTTTGCAGATTATTTTTTATGAATATATAAGAAAAAATTTGTATTATATGTTTTTATAACTAATTTTTAATTGTGACTTGATTATAATATATATTTTTTAATAATTATGTGTCTAAATTCTTTATTAGATTATGATAAACAATTTTTTAATATTATTTTGAAAACAAATATTTATACGGATGGAAAATAAAATAATAGATTTATTTTTTAAAAGTAATAAAAGATAAACTATTTCATGAAAATGAAAACAGATATATTTTATTTTTTCATATCTTTTGAAATAATTATACTAATGATACAACCTAATGATCAAATTATTTAATTAGAGAAATCATTTTTTAAAACATTATATTAATAATATAATTTAATAATAAAAAATTATATTATTTTAACTCTTCCAAAATTTTTGATAAAGATCTACTGACGATAATAAAGACCTCTAACTACCAAATAAATAAAAACTCTCCGAATTGGATAAAATATAAAACTTATTCTCATCAAGTTTTCAATCAATAAAAATTGATATTCATTTTACTATGTGATGATGACAAAAATTAACTTAAGAAAGTTAATATATATATATATATAGTATTTACAAATAAATAACTAAATGATTAAAAATCTAATTTGCATTATCGACCTAAAATAAAATAAAATCACAACTGTAATTAAAAAAAAAAAAAAACATCTCTACTGGTGTGATAATAATAGTTATGTGTTACTTTTCTTATAATGCTAAAGACTCTCTAACTATAAAATTTAATGCGATACGACTCTTTCTGCGTTATTTTCTACATTAACATAGTACAAAATATTCTTAAAATGTAAAACTGCTAAAATTCTAGTCTCAAGTCCAAAGAAAAAAAAAATTATTATTATTATTATTGAAAAAAAGGCACTATAAACTTTTATTTGTTTCCAATAATTCTTAAATTTAAAACTTTTTCTACATTAACATAGTACAAAATATTCTTAAAAGGTAAAACTGCTAAAATTCAAGTCTCAAGTCCAAAGAAAAAAATTATTATTATTATTGAAAAAAAGGCACTATAAACTTTTATTTGTTTCCAATAATTCTTAAAATTAAAACTTTTTCAGGCAAAACATAAATTTAAATATAATCTCAATTAATTCTTAAAATTTACTTCTTTGATAGAGAGTGCCTTTTACTAATTTGGGTTAAATTACTGAACTCATACGAATTGTTTATTTGATTTAGTCTCTACTAATTATTACCTTTTTTGTAAATATATCTTTTCACTGCTTTTATCATTTTCCTTTTTTATATCTTCTAAAACTATATTTTTATTATACATTAAATGAAAACCGAGTTTTTAAAAATAAGTGACTAAAATTTAAGATAAATAATTATTAGACCTTTTATCTCGAGCTAGCAATTTAAGGATACAAAAACTTCAATCAAAAGAATAAATTTTAAAGATCAATTGGATTATAATTAAGATGGCAACGAGATGGGATGAGATGGATTTCGTTGTCTGATACTTATCTTTAAGAAAAAAGTTTATCTCATTTATATATTTGGATATCAAATTTTTCTTATTATCATCTCATCGAGTATATATTCATACTTATATTCGTACTCTCTTTCTTATTATTTCAATATTAATTAATTATTTTTTATAAAATAATGAAAAATCACGGCAAAAAAACATAATGTTATCAAATATTTAATATTAAGATTATGATTGTTTCTTCGATATCAAATATTTAAAAATAAATTATAATTCTCAAATTAGAATATCAAATAAAATTTCACGAGAACCAAAACATTTATTAAATTTTCAAACATTAATAAAACCTAGTTGATAAAATTTAAAAATATTTTTAAAAAAATATAAAAGGAATTATTCAAATTAAAATATATTTAAAATATTTGTTTATTTCATTTTTTTGAATTTTAATGAATCTCTTTTTTATACCCTACTAAAAGTTATAATACAACATTTGATCAAAATCACGCAAAGAATAAGATTAAACTAATAGTAATAAATTTTTAACATAGATCTTGTATCTTTTGAATTTTAATATATGTTAGATGGTGATAAAAAGATTTCATGACAATTACATTTTATTTTTATAGTATAGTAAATAAAATTTATTTATACAATTATAGTGAAAAAATTACAGTATGATCATAAATTAGAAAATAAAAAATATTTATATAAAATATATCAAAATAGTATTCTACATGATAAAAATAAACAACAAATAAAAATATTAAAATATTATTAAATATATGTCTTAGAAACAATTTCAAATAAAACCGTACAAAGGAAAACAAATATATAATTAAATATATAATAAGATGAAAAATAGCTTAAAGATCTAAGAAAACTTTTCAAATATCAACATTGTTGATGATTGAAAAATAACGAAAATTGTTTTAGCGAAACAAAAAAAGTTCTTCAAGTGAAACAAAAATTAATAATAATAGAGTAAATAAGATAAAATTTTTATATTACCTAGTAAATGGAAGGTTTATCCTATTGAACACTTAAACTTAGAGTGTTAAACATTCTCATGTTAAAAGAAAGTATACAATAAAGAAAAATATTTAAAAAGAATATAAATATTCAAATGTAAGACATAAAAAATATTTAATTGACGTACATCAATTGAACAATTGATCATAATTGCCTAAAAGTTATAATAAGATGAAAAATATATTGGAGATGCAAATGAATTTTATGAAAAATCAAACAATTAGAAAAAATAAAAAAATAAAGTGTGTAATATATGCATACACACACAAACACACATACATATATTCATTGACTATGAATGTTCTAATAATTTAAACGGAGACACGAACATGGCGGGGATATAGGTATTATGGTGGGTAAGAGGATTGAAACCGGTCAGATATGTACATCCCGATATCCAATTGAAAAAGTCAGAAATTTCTCATACCCATACCTAGTCAATATGAGAATTTCCCGTCAAAACGTGAATAGGTTCGGACAATACTTCCGAGAACAAGTTTATTTGTCATCCTTAATTATAATGGAACTTCAACGTCATTTTATGAAAAACGTTAAAGCTTAATTTTTATCTTTAAATTTAAAATGTTTCAACATTGAAAAATAGGGGTTTCGGCATTTTTTTTGTTATGATTTCTATAAAAAAAAAACATGCCATTGATTTTTTTTTTATCAAATTAGTGTAATTTTTTTTAAATTTATCAAAATTAATATTTTTTAAAAATATTATGGTTAAGACATGTCATCTTGATACAAATTCATTACAAAGAAGTTGAATTCATGTTGATACCACAACTTTAGTTTAATGAATTTTAAATTGAAGTTGTATCAAGATAACATGACTTTAATTTATTTTTTTGTTAAAATTATGTCAAAGTGACACAATTTAAGTTTAAAATGGTTTTAACTAAAGTTATGCCAACTTGACATAATTTCACTTTTAAAAATATTTTGAACCAAAATCATGTTACATCGACATAACTTATTCACAATAAAATTGTATCACTTTGATATGGCTTAGCCATATCCATAATTTTTAAAAATTATCTATTTCAGTAAATAAATAAAAAAAAATACTCTACTTAAGTGAAAAAGCCATAAGATTTTCTAAAGTTAAAATCCCTCTAAATTTTTTTTCTACTAATCATGTAATTTCAGTATGATTTTTTTTAGCATATTTATTAAGAGTTTTTATATATGTATGAGTATACTTTAAACATTACTTTTTAGCAAATTCAATTTATATAAAAACACCTGCACATATGTGTATTTTCTTTTTTTATTATATTCAAAAATTAATAATAATAATAATAATATTATTATTATTATAATTATAAAATCAAATATAAATAATTTGTATAATTTAATTATAAACAGTTTTATTTATTTTGTAAATAATTTTGTAGTCAAAAAATTTTTAAGTTTAAGAAAATGTCGAGAAAAATCGTTAAATTAAAAAAACGATTACTTGAAGGGTAAAATAAAAAAAAATGATTTTAATTTAATTTTTTTATTTAAAAGATAAAATCAAAAAGAAAATATGGATGTCAAAAAAAGGTATCTTCCTCTATATCTCTCTCTCTCTCTCTATATATATATATATATATATATATATATATATATTCAAACAACTTTTTAAAAATTGAACTTTTAATTTATTTTTATACTAATTTTAACAAATAAAAACTCATATAATAGTATTTTGATACATCATTAATGAACTCTAAATAAATAATAGTTAGTAATTTGGTCATTTTATTTAGATATTATATTCATTTTGCTGTGGTCTTTTCTGATAAATTAAATTGATGTTAAGACTCTTAAAAAGTGTTACATATTAAAATTTAAATTTGTCAAAAGAGATACTTTTATATATTGTTACCCTAAGTTAACCGGAAGAAGTCATGTTAAGTCTTCTAAGAAAAATAAAGACTCAATTAATTTATAAAAAAATAAAAACTCAATTAATTAAACATTATATAAAAGCAAAAGAAATCAAATGTCTAAGCCAAATTACTAAGATATAAAAATATTCGCAATGTTTTAACACATTAGTTATTTAATAGAAAAGGTCATCTCTAATGGTAGAACTTATTCAGGTTCAGTGCACTTTTTTTCTAGATAAGCTAGTGTCATATATAATTATATAATTAAAATATATGAAGAACTTTCAGAGTTTTTTTTGCCCTCTGATACTAAAATCTGGTTTCAGTTTTTAACTTGATATCTTTTCTCTTCTTCTTTTCTGTCATATATGTTTGTGAGATAACAATTCAAAATTTTCATACAAAAACTGAATTTATATGTGACAGTAGCTCATCCTCTTAAAATATAAAAATAAAATAAACAAAATTCTTATTATAGAGCATGAGAAGAGGAGAAGATCCAAGAGAGTTTTTATATCTAGGCATGCATCAATCTGGGTACAGTATGAGCTCCAGATTTAACTGATAATACAGTCCATGTAATTTAATTTGGACAATGAACGAAAAGGGTGATATATGTGACAATGTCTTCCAGATCCATGCAGAAAAAAGGAAGGAATTTAAATTACAATGGAAAAAGAGAAGAAGAAAACGACGAAAATTAACATATTAAAAATATTTTACACCTAACTCCAATGAAGAATGATAGAAAATGTTGGTGGTGATGTGGTCAGAGAGGGTGTTTGAGAAGAGAGCTCCAAATGCAATCCACATCTTCTGCTTCGTGCTCTACCATCTCACTCTCAAATGGCTGCCATGCAATATGCTCCAACTTCTCTTCTGGAGTCTCAAACAAACCAACACTAGAACCTTTGGAGGACGCGTCTTCTTGTTCCAGCAATGATGAAAAATTGTCTTCAAAACCCAGAAAATACTCTTCTGATTTACACCTCACACCATCTTTCAGCCATGGGAAATCAAACACCCCAAGTCCCAATTGGGATTCCCATGCATCTGAAGAACAACCCTCCTTCTCCTTCTCCTTCTCTTTCTCTTTCTCCACCTCCTTCATCAACTTCATGCCACACACGTCTCTTCTCTTTGCGTTGTTCGCATTCTCATACCATTCCTTCTCACTCTCATCATCATCTTCTTGTCTTCCTCTCTTCGTCTTCTGCTGCTGCTCCATTTGTAAACCACTGCAAGATTTACAAAAGAAAAAACTTAATCAAACATTTTCACACGGGAGAGATCAAACACAAAAACTCAGATACATTATTTCAAGATCCTTTGTAATTGAAGCATGCATGCATGCATTTCTCCATCTCAGATTTATCCAGAGAGTAATGGGGTAGGTGGGGCACCTTTAGATGAGTCTTGAGGCGAAGAACCAATAGCTAGGTAGAATGGGTATATATATCTTAGGTATGCATCTGAGGGTGGTAACGTATGCATGTGTCGAATGATTAGAAATGGTGATGGTTACACACGCCACGCCATATAAATAAATATATTAAGCGAAGCCAATTAAACCGTCTCTAAACTCATCATCATCGCAGAAACACATGCATGAGCACACTGTCACACATTTTATTTCATGCCATCCACCCTTCCCCCGTGGCCTAAGACCAACAAAAGCAATCTGAGATACGTGTTTGCCCCTTCTTTTGCGTCCCTAATTTTGGCCACCACAAACAATCAAAGGGGTTTATGTTTAACGTTCCTACTCTCCACTCCCAACGTAACACTTTTTGCGTTTTCATCGTTTCACAGTTATTTTGGGCGTGAAAAGGACACTTTTTTGAGTTTTTCTTTTCTCGGGTTTTTGCTAACCAACTATTGGGTGTGACGACCCATAATCTATCACAAAACAGGACCATTCAATTCAACTGTCAAATCATCCAATTGTTAATTCTCAAACTTCGATACAATGAATACTTCTAGCGGTTATCACGAGGTTAGTCACATTTTCACTGATTAAATATTGTTAGCTTTTTTGATGACTGAATGATATACAAAGTAAGCAGGGATTTTATGCATTGATCTAATTGGACTGGGTTTATTGATTATGAGATTTGATTTTACCCTTAAACATGGAGCCAAACTACATAGAATAATTGTTGGTGAAGCTTACCCGAAATCAGTAATTGGTTGTTATTCAGCAGGTGAAAAAATTATGCAGATATGGATCAAGTTTCTAATATGTACAGTTCAGTGAGAATAAATCAACTGACCATATGTACGAGGGCAACAAACCATGCAGAGATGTAAACTTTTTCTTTTCTCCTGTTAGGGTTAAAGTTTCGTATGAATAGTTTACGTAAACCTATCAAAATAAAATCCTAATACCGATTGAAACACACACACACTATTATTATGTTATAGAGACATAGATATAGATAGAACAAACATTTATTTATTTATTTTGTTCTGACAAATGATGACCTTGAAAAGGATGGAGCTTTATTTGTTCTCCCTTTTCTCAATCTCCTAAAAGGATGTACATAGAAAAGACTAAAGCAGATGAAAAAAAGATGTCATCCTAATTTTTAATCTAATCACAATTTCTAGCCTTTAACTCCACCAACTACAATTGGACTCCTGACATGATGTTTCCCATCTGACCAAGTTATGCCTCCAAATGCTGTAGCCTCACCCGGTAGTGTTACTTTCACTGTTATCTTGTAGCTCTTCTCTTCACCAATTTTGTCAAATTTCAACACACGAGGCTCCACAGAGATGGAAAGACTTTCTGGTACCTTTAGCCTTGCTGTGTAAGTGCCCGGTGAACCCACATTTTTCAACCTCCGTGTCAAAGTAGCTGTGGCATAAAGTTTTGGTATTGTAATTGAAGGGTAGTTGAAATCCAGGACTTTTATTATTTCAGGGCAACGATAATGTGCACCAGAGAATGTCGTTATCTGAGTCTGGTTATAGCCAGTGACACAAAGAAAGTTTAGGTAATCATTCATGCTTAAGTCATACACCAACCCGGGATCCATGGCACGATTTGGTCTGATGTGGCCAGACCCATAGGCAAATGAATCTGCGTTCTCACCATCCACATCAAGAATTGGCTTACCAGTATTGTCCTTTGTCCTAGCTGAAACATGACATTAGTATATGGTGGCAAAAAAAACTTGACAAACAAAATATGGTAAAGGTCTTAATTAATTACCAGTTGTCATTATTGCAGATTTAATGGCTGCTGAACTCCAAGTAGGATAAAGAGTCCTGAGAAGGCCAACAACTCCAGCCACATGAGGACAAGACATGGATGTTCCAGACATGGTGATAAAAGGAACCCTGCGTTTATCATAATCGAAATCGGTCGGGCTAACAGCTCCTGAGTAGGCAGCGATAATGTCTACACCGGGAGCGGTGATATCAGGCTGGAGATATCAAAAAGAGGTGCATAAGGAATTAACTACAAATACTTACTAAGGAATCACATAATGGAGGAATGGGCAAACCTTAAGAATCTCTGACGTGACTGTGTTAGGCCCTCTTGAGGAGAAACCTGCCATGACTGGAGAAGGCTTTATCCCCAACTCGGTCATGGGTGGTTCAATATATCCTAACGGAGTCCTGCATCATAACATAATAAGATAGATGTTGACGGAAGAATATTATGTGGGGTGGAATGGAATGTTTGAAAGATAGGAAGAGAGAGCGAGAGAGTTACTCAGTTGAATTGATATAGGCATAGATAGCAAGACCATCTTTATAAGTAAGTTGTGATGCAGGAAGCATATGAGGATCAGCAGTAATGCCATTGCCAGTAGACTCGTCATTACAAAGAATCATCCCGGCTGCACCAGCGTTCAAAGCAACCGCACTCTTATCCATTCTTGCACTCTTACCTCTAAGGCAAACCAATATTTTGCCCCTTGCCTTTTCAGGGTCAATTGTTCCGCTCAGACACAGAGTACTACATACACAGGGACAAGCGTGTTAATCACCACTACATACATACAATACATTTTTTGGAGATGTTTTAAACAAACAGCTCTTACGCGTTTTCAACTGATTCATTGCCGCATTTTGCATCTGCAGCGTTGATGAGTGGATAAAGCTTGTCTTCCGGCATGGCTTTAGCAAGACTTGCTCCCTGATAACCAAGAATTCATATTTGTCTCTATCAACTACTGAGAGCACCTACTTAATTTACTATAAACAAAGAAATAGAAAAAATATATACCTTGAAGCGTTGTCCATTGTGGAGACGAACAACAGAGCGAAACTCTCTGTCCAAGGTGCTTGCAGCAACTGTTAGTATCCAAGGTGCAATATTAGAGACAGTTTTAGGATATGGTCCGGAATTTCCACCAGAACATACGACAGGAATGTTCTTCATGGTAGCATGAAAGGCCCCGATTGCTAAACCATCTTCAAAGTAATCCATAGGACCCGTTCCGAGAGAGAGGGAAAGAACATCAACCCCATCATGTATGGCCATGTCTAAGCCTGCCATGATATCGGCATCGGCGCACTGACCGCCATCAAATTCCGGCCAGCAAACCTTGTAAGAAACAACCCGGGCCTTAGGAGAGCCACCTTGGGCAGTTCCATTTCCAAACCCAAACACGCTCGCCCCAGGAACAAAGGTTCCTCCCATTGTTGACAGTGTGTGAGATCCATGACCCTCATAGTCCCGTACTGTGTTCTGTGACTTGTTAAATTTTGTTTCTCCTGCTTCTTCTAAAAACGAGAGATAACCTTTGTTGAAGTACCTTGCCCCTATAAGCTTCCTGCATGTATTATCACAACAATTCAACTTCTTTTTTTTTTCTCATTGCGCTAATGTTCGTTTTTAAGAAACAACTGCACCGTAATTGATACACATTCAGGTGACAGGGTGAAAAAAACCAAAAATTTGATCACCTGTTGCAACGGAATCCAGTCATATCATGCTGGCAAATTCCTTTCCACCGTGATGGTATGGGTCCCATCCCCTCATCACTAAAGCTTGGAGATTCTGGCCATACACCTAAGAGAAAAAAACTCCTGACATGTAAAAAATCCCTGCTTTGTGTTTGTGTGATACCAATACCATAACACATTCTAGTCAAAATCCCTTTACATGATCTAATGATAATTACAATACCAGTGTCAAGATGCGCAATAATACTGTCTTCACCATATCTGGCTTTTCTGAACACTGAATCGGGGGGAACTACATTGCCCCTTTTCATGTCCATGAATTCCCATGAATGAGTAGTGTGCAGTTTTCTTAATTTGTTTAAGAAAACTGACACAACCTCGGGATGTTCTGCATCAAACACACACTAGTAACTTTGTTAATTAAGGATGGACTTTCATTTGTGAACAATGTTTTTGTTTTGGTGACATTCTCACCTGCAATGTCAGCCGCTTCTTCCTCTTCCAGCATGGCGGCAAAACCATTGATGTGCCTTGTGTAAGAGTATATCATTGCCTCTTTTGCTTTCTCAAAGCTGTATTACAACGTTAATTAGAGGAGTTTTGCACCGAGGATTGAAGAAACATTAATTTAGTGTGTGTACCTTCCAACGTAAGGTTGAAGGAACTCATGATGAGCTTGTGTAACTCTATCAAAATCAGCATCCGTGGCTCCTTCACCATGCCCATGTGATCCCAAGTACACTATGTAAGACTATTAATATTTTTTTTTAAGAAGAAGAAAGAAGTTAGTCACTTGAAAACTTGTGTAACAAAAAATTGTTAAGCAACCAACACACAGTGTTGCACAGAGAATAGTGACATAAAGCAAACCTTTTTTGTTGCAAAAGCAGGTGCACTGAAAACAGAAAAGAGAATGAAGGAGAGGAAGAGGAAGAGCAAAACTGAATGCTTTCCGGACATCATCTTATTATCTCTAATATAATGCAGGAACATTGAATTGAAAATTGAAGAAGAAAATTGAAGGGAGATAGATGAATTTAAAGTTCAAATGTACTCGTATTTATAAGTGGAATATACTGTTATGCAAAAGTGAAAGATACTGTTATGCAAAACAGAATTCCAGAGCCTATGGTTAAATTATAATAAATAAAAGTTAGAAAATTAAATATCTTTCCATAGTTAAAATTAAGATTGAATAAATAAAGATACAGTTGCTTTTATGTTGCTGGGCTGCTTTCTGTTTCATGTTGTTAATTATTTTTTAAAATTAAATACATAAAAATAATCTACAAAATGAATAAAAAATGTACAAATTATTTATATTAATTTTTATAATTATAATTTTTTTATTTTTTTATTTTATTAAAAAAGTCAAGTGTAACAACCCATTTTAAATAGATAATTCCAATTTAAATAAACGCCACATATATTAAATATTCAGAGAGTGCAGAAAGACGGAATATGACGTACATAGTATCCCAACATATCCATAATAAAAGGAAGCGGCTCCACAGGCCTAAACGAGGTACAAAAACTCGCCAAGAGCGAGAGAAACTACTACTACTAAACTCCAAACGCTGAGGCCCCATAGTGAGCCTGATAGTCGTCCAAGATATCATCAAACCGCAGCATCTCAATTATCACCACTGTCAGAGGTTCTCACATCTGCTCACATCAACAAGGTTGATGATCATCGCAAAGGAAGAAACCACACACAATCATACAAACAAGCGAAAGGGTAAGCTAGTGTAACAAATCCTTATATTATAACACCCAGCAGGTAAATTCAAAACCAATCATAATTAACAGACATCCACACATGATATACCCAAACCACTTAAGGCTTTTAGACTTGACTAATCCGGATACATACGATGAGGCACCACCACCAAACTGTGGAATTACGTCCTAGCAGTGAGGCATCACCACGAGGTCTTCGCGGAATTACATCCTTACATGAGGCACCACCACGAGACCTCCGTGAAATTACGTCCTGGCCTTGAGGCACCACCACGATACCCCGTGGAATTACGTCCTTATGTTGAGGCACCACCATGAGTTATCACCCTGAGGTCCATGGAATTAAGTCCAATAGATGAGGCACCACCATTGACTCCCCCCCAAGAGGGTCCATGGAATTACGCCCATACGATGAGGCACCACCATTGACTCCCCCTAAGAGGGTCCATGGAATTAGGTCCTATTGCTGAGGCACCACCGGCGACTCCTCCGAGAAGGGCATGCGGAATTACGTCCGTAAGATGAGGCACCACCACGAGCCCCGCTACAAGGGTCATGGAATTATGTCCTAAACCACCCTTACTCATACATTATCAATCAATCATGAAATTCCTATGCATACCCTTAACACGTCATTTAGTATGAGTGATCAACCATCAAATATATCTCATGCCAAGCTCATTTCCAATTCATTTGTTCTCACCCATAACATACATAGCACATGCATATCCACCCCCTTTGTACTTAATAAGTCAATGAACCAGCCAATCAAACAACCATCAACATTCAAGAGACAAAGCATAGCAAAAACCCAAAAGAGGTCTCGCTCAAGCTGGAGTCCTCGCTCAGGCGAGAAGAGTGCTCTCGCTCAAACAGCAGACTCTCGCTTAGGCGAGACTGCAACAGTGGCTCCTGAAAAATGTCGCGAGCTCTCGCTTAGGCGAGACGGTCTCGCCTGGGCGAGACTGTTTGTCGCTCAAAAATACAGCAGCTCGCCTAGGCGAGCGCTCGAGCAGAAACCTGAGCGAGTTCCTGCTATTCTCGCCTGGGCGAGATGAGCTCGCCTGGGCGAGTATATCAGTTTCCACAACTGTTCCACGCATGCTCAAACACAAACTCACTCATGACAGCACCCAAAGCATTTTTACATCATCATAAGCAACATACTAGCACCAGAACTCGAAACGGAACCAACACATACAAAAGTGAATCAAAACGCGAAGTCTAGCTTCCCTTACCTGGAGAGGGCTTATACGGGACCTCGACACCAACTGCGGAGTGCAATAGTTCGAGAAATGGAGCGAAAACAAAGCTGAGCTCGAGAAATCTTTGGCCAAGATTGGAGTCAAGCCCTAACAGAGCATCCTGAAAGGAAGGGGGCAACGCTTAGGGTTCTGTTTTGCAAGAAATAAATCAGAATTGGAAACCCTAACAGCTTTAGGGCCTTAGCACCCTATGGGCCAGCCCTTAAGCCCAACAGATTAAGGCCAACCCTTAAACATTAGGGCAAACATAAAACTGGGCCTTACATCAAGTGGTTTTACTCATTTATATTTATTTATTATATATATATATATATATATATATATATATAATTTATATATATATATATATATATAAAATATTTTTT
>Ga0209589_1011061_pt1 | contig 12882 bp, 5 predicted proteins | sample CowpeawhiteBW_FD_187525 | JGI IMG/M metagenome (GOLD analysis project Ga0209589, IMG submission 187525) | Root nodule microbial communities of legume samples collected from California USA - Cow pea white BW (SPAdes) (version 2) | ecosystem: Host-associated > Plants > Roots > Nodule | place: USA...
TTAGAAACCTTAGAGAGTTGTTTTTCGTTTTCTTCAATATTTGGATTCTCATGAAGTTTCTCAATTTTAGATGACGTAGATGCATTTTTTTCATCTTCATCACAAGCCTTCCTCTTGAAAAAAGAATAAATTCTTTTACTCTTTATCACAATTTTTCTAATATAAATTTGTCACCTCTCACATATTTACAAAAAGATAAAATTATGAATACCCCAAATTAAATATTAAAAGCAAGACTCAATATTTTAAGAAAACTAATACCTTCTAAATAATTAGCTTCCCTTACCTTAGAGTCGATTCCTAATCTTGTTTTTTCCTTGCACAACTTCAAAGCCTAAAATAACTCTATCTATACAAAAAAGAGTTTGATTAACAATTAAAGCATGATTTTATGATCTCTAACAAATAAAGATATGCCTAGAGGGTAGAAAAATCACATACAAGAAAAAAACATATTACTTAAAAAAAATGAAATTATATTCTATATTGTACGTTTTAGATAAATTTAATTTTATTTGAAATCAAATTTTATCGATATCAACTCGGAAATTTTTGAGCTAATATAGATAAAAAAGCAAAAAATAAAAATCTGACAATTAAAGTTTTTAAAATAGCCTTAGTTGTCCAATGTCAATTAAAAACAATTTTAGTTAATGTTATAATGCAAAAAATGTTTTCTGAATATCAATTAAAAAAATTCTTAGCAAACATTAGCCAAAAAGTAACATTAACCAAAATCGGTTAAACAATCATAAATGTTAATATTTTGAAAATATTAAAAATTCTATGATATTTGAATTTTTTTTTTAAGCGGTAACCGAGATGTGTCATAAAAAAGTTCAAATTTCAATAAATTTAAATCGTTTAATCTAAATAATACAATTCAAAATAATTTTAATTTCAATGTCGTATATGAAATTTTGATATATTAAAAAACAGTTTCAAAAATACATTCATATGTTATATATTCTGAAAATCTTATTTCAAAAACCATGTCTTAGAACATGTTTCAAAAATTCTGCAAAGTTTCTTCCCAAACAAATATTTCCACAAGTCACATTTTCATAGGGTAAAACGGTCATTTCAGAAATTATGGGGATGCAGTTAAGAATGATGGGAGTGCAGGAAGAAACATCCTATCAACAACCACTTCTTACCTCAAGCTATCACTTTCTAGGCCCAATATTTTTCCTGGAACAAACCGAAGTGAGCCTTACCAAAAAAAGAAAACGATAAAAACAAAAGATAGTGAACCTTTTTGGAAGGAAAAAGAGAGTAAGCATATTATAAGAAACCTTATAAAAGGAGTGAATAAACACAACGTAATTGAGATTTATTTCTTCCTAACTAAGCGAATGTAGACTTTGTTATTATGACCTTCTTCTGCACAATAAGTAAACTAGACACTTTCATTAGGTTGTCATTTCAATTGTTCAGGCCCAGAAAAAATTACATAACAAATTTCCACAAAGAAAAGTTTCTTAACATTTTGTGTCGGCTGACAAGTGACACCTTATCATCATGTGTTTCAATCAAAAAAATTGCCCTAATAATAAAATGTTTTCTTAGGTTATGCATACTTAAATATCATAATTTAATCAATTTTGATGATCTTTTCATTTATTTGTAAGGGATCATACACTAATTTTATTATTTTTATTGGACATAAAACTTAAACTGACTTAAATTATTTTCAACAATTTAATATTTTTTGACTTGATTGAAATTTGTGTGAAACAAAATGACACTGCATTAGGAGCTCTGGCTATTCCTTAATTTCATTGTATTACCTTCATAATTAATTTTCTATTTTCTGACCTACTAAAATATTGACAAAATATAAAAATAATGTACCCATAAAGCAACACTATACTTTATCATTCGTTCTAACAATATAAACAAGTTGGTGTACAAAGTTTAAAGAATAAGGTTCTTTCCCTTCTTATTCGCTTACTTTACAGGTGTCTTCTTTTACTACATCAACCAAATGCTATAAATCATCTATTCAAAGTCTTTTTCTTGTTAGTTTCTATTTCTATTTTCTTGGTGGAAAACTCCATTCATATTCATATTCCTAATAACACCTAGCAATTTCCTAGTGAAATACAAAGTAAAAAAAGAAAGAAAAAAAAGAGTCACTTTCACTGTACAAGTTGTTGCATATTCACTAGTAAGATTATTTTCCACTGTCCTCAAGATTTTGACTATTTGTCGAAGAAAAATTACTTGACGCAATGCAACACCGTACTCCTCCACATTTCAAATTGATTAATTTCCCTGATTGGTGGCGTAAAACCTAATCACTATAAATAATATAGAATGTGAAAGATGTTTATATTTATCTCTACTCATAAATGACCGTTTAAACTAAGTTTCTTAAATTATATATTAATTCAAATGTTATTGATCGGTAAGAAACAGACAGAGTTTGCCTTAATTGTTCAACGTGAACACCCAGAAAGAGAATAAAATAATTAAGAACTGGAAAGTGTTATATGTACATACATTGAATTAAATGGGTATTTGAATTCCGCAAGAAAGGTTGAGACTTTGATTGAAAAATAAACGAGTGTGATGAAACTCGTAATTCGCACACGTTATGCGTACACCGCTAACGAAACATAAACCTTTGCTAAGAAAGTCTATTCTTTTTCTCCTCTGTCTGAATGTGAAGACTTAGCACAGTGATGAAGTGAGTGCTGGATCAACCTTTATCGTCAGGTACCCATTCTTTCACAACCCCAAAAGAAAAATAAAAAATAAAACTTGTCTACCCAGATGCCAATTCCTGTTTAATTTTCTTGGGTTTCTAATGATTGCATCTCCTTAGGGTGTTTAATGGAATGCTGAAGCTGAGAACTTTTTGTTTAGGGGTGTTTGTTTGTTGCTAGTTTTGATTGGGCTCAACGAAGGTTGGATTTCACTGGCATTTTTGGTTGATGGATTGTACTGTTTGAATCAGTGTGTTCTGTAAGAAGTGGAGGGTTTGACTTTGCTTTGTATGTGCAAGTCATTGCATGTGAGGAGAACTGTTTGGAGATCTTCTTCAACGCTGCAGAAGGCTGAGAAGCCTTAGTGGGTGGGTATGGTCATTTGTGTTTGAGGGATTTGAGCTTTGGATTCTGATCGAGAAGGGCTTCTTGCTAAAACCATAACCCCCATCAAGGTTTTTGCTCTGTGTTTGTGGAAATAGCTTACCCTTTGAGCTTCTCAGTCTTTTTTCTTGTTCCTGTATTCGCTGCAAGGTTGCTTGATTGGACCTTGTTTGATCCTCAACAATGTCAGAGAAGATCATGTTTCACTCAAGGTTTATATTTTACGTGATGATCATTTCTATGTTCCTTTTGGTTCTGTCATCCCTTTTCCTACTCCAGTTTAGCAGTCATTCTTTGATACCTAGATCAGTGTTAGAACTTATTCTTGTCAATAACGCGTCACTTTACTTCATGCCAAAATTGAAGAGAGATCAGAACGTACTCACCCCATACCCTTCTGGGGATTTAAATTTTCAATCACAAAAGTCCAGAGAATCCAACTGTCAAGCTTCTGATTCAAGCAAGAAAACAAGTTCTGCAGTACAGAAGATGAATGTGGCATCTCACCCAGTTCATCCTTTATTGAGAGTATTCATGTATGACTTGCCCCCAGAATTTCACTTTGGGTTATTGGGTTGGAAGGGAAGTTTGAATCAAACATGGCCTGAGGTGGATAACCCTGAAGGTATTCCACGCTATCCAGGTGGACTGAACTTGCAGCACAGCATAGAGTACTGGCTCACCCTTGATCTTCTGTCATCAAACACTGTTAATGTTGGTCATTCTTGCTCTGCAATCAGAGTGCAGGATTCAAGTCAAGCAGATGTAATTTTTGTGCCATTTTTCTCATCTCTGAGTTACAATAGGCATTCCAAGCTTCATGGAGAGGAAAAAGTTAGTGTTAACAAAATGTTGCAACACAAATTAGTGCAGTTCTTGATGGACCAGAAGGAATGGAAACGTTCAGGAGGGAAGGATCATCTGATTATAGCCCACCATCCTAACAGCTTGTTGGATGCAAGAAAAAAATTGGGTTCTGCTATGCTTGTGCTTGCAGATTTCGGAAGGTATCCTCCTCAATTAGCAAATATCAAGAAAGATGTAATAGCCCCCTACAGGCACCTAGTAGGCACCATACCAAGAGCTAAATCAGCTTCATATGAAGAACGTACCACACTGGTGTATTTCCAGGGAGCAATATACAGGAAAGACGTGAGTTTTTGCTGCACTCATGTTATCTGTTTAATGCATAAGTGCCTTATTGTGAAAAAAAATCTCACATTGACTAGTTTTACAATTCAATTCCCAGTTTTTTTTTTGGTAATTTCATTTATGAAATAAATTGGCTATTGATTATACTCATTTAAGGTTTGCAAGAGGCCTGTGTTGCATTTTATTGTGTATTGGCTAGATGTCAAAGTGCATTAGCTTCTTAACTTGTTAATTTGGTGAATATAAGAATTAAGAACCACTTCTTGGTTTATGGATTAGATAATAGATCTTTCAGGAACCTTTACCGATTTCACCTTGTATATAAGTCACCATCTCAGCTAAAGAACACACTACACCTCTGGTGCTTTTTGAAGGTAAGATTTGATCCTAGGTACTTGACTTTACCCTGCCACCTTTTTAACGGAAGTGATATGAACATAGAGAACTGAGACTTGACAAATATTCTACCGTCACCTTTAGCAACAATCTCCATGTCCTTCTCATCCTTCGTACTGCATTATAAATTAAGAAAAAACTTCAACTCCATTTTTTTGGCACCTCAAGATATCAATATAAATCTATTGTTATTGAATTTCAGAAGGTAAATCAAGATATAAATATCAGGTTCACTGAACTGACTATTGCTGGGTGAGAATTTTTAGGGGGTTTGGAAAATGAGGTATGAGAGATATAAGTGATATAGTGTATAGAGAATTTTTTTTTTCTTTCTTTTGTTTTTTATTTTATTCATGTCCTCTATACCATTAGTGGTATCAGAGTCATCCGAGTCGATGGTTTGTCTTAGTGACGGGCTTAAACCGTTGTGATAACAACAACACCATAACCACAACAACACTGGTTTAAGTAAAGGTCATCCTATAAAGGGAGATATGAGTAGAAATGACAAAATTAAACGTTATATAAAAATAAAGATTCATTAATCCAATGTCTTAAGATTTTGTCTTTGTGACCGGCTTAAACTATTGTGATAACAACAACACCTTAACCACAACAACACTGGTTTAAGTAAAGGTCACCCTATAAAGGGAGATATGGGTAGAAATGACAAAATTAAACGTTATATAAAAAAAAAGATTTATTAATCCAATGTCTTAAGATTTTGAGTTAAAAGTAGTGTCGTCTCTTATGTGAATTGGACTGAAGTCACGTATATATAATCTCTCCTTAATGAACTATAATGCATTAGTTGAAAATACATCTTCTACAAGTTTAATCAGCACATGTAGGTTCACTGTAGCGTGTATACAAGCGTTTATTTCAGAGGTGGTACAAATATTACATTTTCATGATTCCAAATATAGGAAAGGACTCATGATGGTTGATTTCTAAATTTTATTGAATGTTTTTTCTGTCAACATCTCTGAACAAATATTGGGCACATCAATTCATTGAAAAACTAAAACTTAAACAAATCCTACTATGACTGTATTGTGAGAATAGTTACAAATGATATAATTTCCTCTTTCCATCAATACTACTTCCCTCATCAATTTTACTGTACTAATTCTAGATGTGGAAGATAGTCTTTCTTCATTTTAATTAGTTAATTTATGATATTGAACCTGTAGGGAGGAGCCATTCGCCAAGAACTGTACTACCTCCTGAAAGAAGAGAAAGATGTGCATTTCAGTTTTGGGAGCATAGGAGGAAATGGGATCAATCAGGCAAGCCATGGCATGGCCTTATCAAAATTCTGCCTCAACATTGCCGGTGATACCCCATCCTCGAATCGACTCTTTGACGCAATAGTAAGCCACTGTGTGCCTGTGATCATCAGTGATGAAATTGAGCTACCCTTTGAAGATGTTTTGGACTACTCAGAGTTTTCTGTATTTGTGCGTGCCTCTGATGCCGTGAAGAAAGGCTACCTGCTGAATCTCCTTCGCTCAATCAAACGGGAAGAGTGGAACAAGATGTGGGAAAGATTGAAGGAAATTACACCCCACTTTGAGTATAAGTATCCATCACAACCTGGGGATGCAGTGAATATGATTTGGCAGCAAGTTGCAAGAAAGATATCTTCAATAAGGTTCAATTTGCATAGAAAGAACAGATACCAGAGATCTCAGCTTCGTGTTAAGACAAACTGAAATTCCCAGATTATGTGTCGTTAGGATCTGTTAACCTTGGTCTCTGTCAAGTTCAACATGCCAGTGGAAGAGACAAGCTCCCATTCTCTTCATTGGTTTCTTTTTCACTTATTTTTCCTTCTTTTTGCTGAATTACTCATCTTGTTGATGGAAAAAAAACGATTTTTTATTTTAATGTCCAAGCATTTTTCCTCTTGGTGCATGAATCTTAGAAAGAGTGCTTAAAATGAATTTAATTGGAGTATAAAAGTGTATGTATCTTATATTATTATCTAATCATAAAATGCCATGACTGAGAATTGTTAATTTTTGGAATAACTATTTTATGAGCCATTTATAAGGTGATTTTTTGTTAGTTGAATAAATGTTTTTATAATGATTGCATACTAAAAAAGTTAATTGCATTCACAAATTTTCCATACTTTGGTTTCCCTCTAGAACCTATATTAGTGTAGTAGAAGATAGACAGAGCAAGTGTGTGTGTGTGTGTGTGTGTGAGAGAGAGAGAGAGAGAGACAGAGAGAGAGGGAGAAATCCACTATATTCTGTATTTGATAGCTAACAATTCATGAAACTATCTAGCTATTCTTCAATGCCTGATTTCTTTACAAAATGTTTTTCATCAGCAATTCTTCACCTGACAGATAGACTCAACAAAACTAAAAACCAATGGGGAAGGAGAAGAGCTTCGAAATCCGACCAACCTCATTAAACTGTTAAACGAAGCAAAGAACAATCTTGGCATTGGGGAACTCACTTGTCATTCTTAGAAAAGTAAAAAAGGGACAAAACCACAGCATGTTGAGCTGTTAACATCGATTGTGAATTGGATCAGACCCTTTTCGAACTGTCCTTTTGTTTGATTGATTAGGATCAAATGTTAGTGAAGGTGCAGGTGCCAAATCCAACTGTGATTGCAAGTCCTCCATTGCAACAGCCTTTAGAGCACGAGCTATTTGAGCAAGTGGTGATTGCCTCTGATCCCATCTCAGAGCAAGATCTTTGCTTCTGAGGCCAGAAACCATGCCTGGTTGAGAAGCTAAAATCCCAACACAGATTAAAACAAAGAACCCTCTTAAAGACAAGAAACTCATCTCTTTTGCTGTGGAAAATTTGGAGGAACAAAGGCCTTCTCAGCTTGAAGCAAAGAAGAGAAGGTGGTGGGTTTGAAACTGAGTGTTTATATCTTCTGTTTCTTGCTGCTATATCATAGCGGCAAAGGAATGATAATCCTGCAGTTTATCTTCTGTGGGATTTGGAAGTTTAAAAGCAAAAGCATAAGAAGCCTAGAACATGTAGGGAAGTTTAAGATTCACCCCAATCATAAGCAAATGCTATATAAGCAATATATAAGGCTGATTTAGATGATTGACACTGACAGGTTTGAATAAAAGTTAAGTGGAACAATATCCTTGGGAAGCCAAGTATCTTTCCATTCAGTTTCCCTAGATCCCCATCATTTGTCTTCCTCTTTTTCACCAAACAAAGACCCAAGAAGCTCTCTCTTCAAACACTTTATTATGCTGCCACGTCATCTTCCCTTGCTGACATGTCATTGTACCATATCCTCAAGACATCTATGCCAATAATAGGAATCATTTTCTGCATCTTGCTTATTGAAGTAGCCGCATTCTCTCATAATCCATGAAAAACCAACCTATTAATAGAAATAGACTTAATCAATTCTTCTTATCTTTGATCGATGTAAGATTCTCAACACATTATTAATAGGTGGTATAATAGGTCTGACAAATAACAAATCTAATAAATTTTAGATGTTTTGAATAAGATTTACGTTAGACTTATATATTCATTTATGTTCACTTATATATTCACTTATATATGATAAATTATTTCTATCTTGTGTGATCGATGTAGGATCTCCAATCTATCTTGAATGAAGATCTAATGGAAACATAAAAGTGATTTTGATCCAAAACAAACCTCCTCGCAAAGAAACCGTTTTTCTTTCACTGGCAAGTGCGTCTCCAATGGTGCAATCACAAAGAGTATTTTTAACTTGTTTTTAGTAAGTCCTATAATACTACTTGAGCTTTTAGAATTTGAACAAGTTTTCTCTTCAACAGTGCAATTATCAATGGATCTTATAACTGTCTCATATCTTAAAAACTGTTACTTCCATAATCAACTCGACTTACATAAATTTAGGTTAAAATATCAATTAACATGAGTATACATCAATTTTCACATATAATCTCATGTCAAAGAATTTACTTTTTGGTTAAAATTATTCAAAGTAACTAACCAATTATTTTATACGATTTTTACTACTAGCATACTCTCAGAATAAAAAAAAAAATACTCAAGCATAAATATTTTTCCCTTCAAACTTAATTCTAATCAGAATTAACTTTGCAAAATGAACTTCACTAAAAGATTCCTTAATAAGAAAACCAGAACAAAGAGCAATTAGCATTCATAGCATCAACTTTTCTTGAGTAGGATGTGGTCCAAATTAATGGTGACATGGCAAGACTAAAGATAGATGTCAGTAACATGTTTAAATATATCTTTGGATACATTGTTTTATAAGAATGGAAAAATACAAGAAAATAAAATAATATATCAGTAGAAACTCATATGCATATATATAACTTCTTTTAGGCATAAGATAATTTATAAAGAGGTTTCTTTGATTTCTTTTGTTAATTCTTTTCATATAAAAATGTTTATTAAGAAATGTGTGTAAAAGTATGTTTAGAATGTTAATGCAACAGACAGAAGAAAGGCATTAAAAGTAGAGAATTTTGGAAGAAGGTAGGGAATGGCAGTCACTCCATGAAAAATGAAGCAACCAATAACAGGCTTTCATGTTGAAGCACTTTCTTTAAGCCTAGAGTCTTTAGAATTCCAAGCTCTTCATTCCATGCAATAAAAATGCTAGTCATGGTTTTTAGTGCTCAATGGATTTCCTTTATGCTTTTCTTCCATCTCTATGTATTGCCTACATTCAAAACACTTCTACCAACTCAACTCATCTCTCAAACACACAAATGTTTTTCTTTTTGTATTCTATAAATTTATGTGGTTTCACTTTCATATGTTTAATGAAGTAATAACGGTGAAAGAGGAAAGAAATATAGGGAAGTGAATTGAAGAAGATAACGAAGGAGTAAGATATTCTTTGTGACCACTTTAGAGCTGTATTAAAGTAAAAGAAATATCGGACCGTTTTGTGAAGGAGAAAAGTAAAAGAAATAAGTGAAGTGTTGCTTTCAGAAACAAACCTTCTCTAACCAATACAGCTTTTAAGATTCATCAATGGTAATATAGTTTCTGAACCATAAGTGGTTTGAATCAAATGATTCTACCTTATCACATAGGAATTCCTAGCTTAATACAGCAATGCTATAATCTCTTTACATAGGAACCAGAAGTAATACTGTTAGAAAAGTTTTTATTGTTTTCAATTGTCAGGATGATTGGTCCTGAAAACCCAAAAAACAGAAAAAAAGATCTCCAAAACTTTGACCCAGTTTTTATTAATTTTTCAAAGGAATCTTATGTGCCCCTCAGTTTTTTTGTACTGTTAAATTAAATTTTCTAAAATATTGAGGTGGATAAATTAAATAAAAAGTGAAATTTTTTATTTTTCTGAAAAAGTTTCTTCTAGCATTGGCTTAGCCATGTCCGAAAGTTTTTTGAAGTAGCCAGCCAATGGAGTCCATAAAATTGGCATAAAAGCAGGGGAAGTTGTGAAAGAGAGTCACCTCAGCTCATATCACTTAATTCACTATAGATTCTGTTAGAAATTACTGAATTTAACTCAATTTATTTTATGTTGGCAAGTTTGAAATTCTGTAATTCAATTCGATACACGTAATTGATAAATTAAGTGAGTTGACTCCTGATCTTTTGAAAAATAGTTTAAAATTGAGAGTCGTGAAATTGTATGAGATATAGATTTTGTTTTCTACAAAAGTATATATATATATATATATATATATATATATATATATATATATATAGCGCGTGCATTATACCTTACTTTATTTTAATTAAAATTTATTCAACCAAGAAGGTGAAGGGTGCATAGAAAAAAGGTAATTTACATGATTTTATAATTTTTTTTTCAAAAATTCTAGCGATTTTATTATGTCCTAGTCATGTATGGAATCTAAATTGTAAATACTATATAAAATTTTAAAATTTTATGAATTAAATTTCAATTTCAAATATAATGATATTTTTGTGGTTTCAATTTATTTTATATATTTATATTTATTATAATACAAAATATATTTTAGGGTTAAATATGTTTTTGGTCTTTCAAGTTTCAGTGAATTTTGGAATTAGTTCCTCTTCAAAACTTTATATCAATTTAGTCTTTCATATTTAGAAATGCATGGATTTAGTCCTTCTTACAAAATTTTGTTAAATTTATTTGACATTTTAAACACATTTTATGATAATATTTGAGTTAACACTGAAGCGAAAATGTGTCAAACGGTGTAAATAATTCAAATACTATCATGAAATGTGCTTGAAACGTCAGATAAACTTAACAAAATTTGGTTAAAATGATTAAATTCACGTATTTTTTAAAGATGAAGAACTAAATTAGTCAAAGGTTTTCAAGAAAAACTAATTCCAAATTTTACTAATTTGAGGGATCAAAAACATATTTAATCCTATATTTTACGACACGACAATCAAAATATTCACCAAACATTATTATAAAAATGATAATTAAAAAGGAAACTTTTAAATTTATATAATTGAAAAAAAAATAAACATTCAAATTATTAAAATATTATTGAACAATATTCTAAGTAATAAATAATTATAATAAAAAAACTATGAAAAGATTGAAAATAACTATTGTTGGTAAATTCGAAGTTCCTTTACCTTTGTTTGGATGAAGCATTTCAATAATGCTGAGAAATTGAAATGTATTGTATTTGAATTGCTTGCAATTAAATTTCCTTCATTTTCTAAATAACTTATTTGGATAAAGAAATTAAAATACCTTACATTTCAATTTCTTGTTTGGATAAAATAATTGAATTTCTTGTGAGATAAAATTTCCTTTTAAAAATATTTATTTTAGGCTTAATTATGTTTTGAGTTCATGATAAATTTGGAAACGGGCTCGACGAGCTAGATGGGTCAGGTCGCCCCAACGACTCAGTCGAACCAGGAAACCCAAATGGGCTAGGTTAGGTCGGCTCGACGATCGAGACAAGCCTGATCAGCCTCCTGGCCCATATGGGCCGGTCATGCCCGTCAAGTTCGTCGACCCAGCCCGACCCAACCCATCTAGGTTGTTGGCCTGACTTGGACCCACTAGATCGTTGGGTCGCCGACCGATCTGGGTTGTCGGGCATGTTTGTGTCATTGAGCACACCCAGCAAGTCTGTGTCGTTGGGGCGACCCGACCTAGCAAGGTCGTCGGGCCAGTCGGTATCGCCCGAGTTGTCGAACCCATCTAGGTTGTCGGGTTGGTCAAGCCCGACTAGGTCATCGAGTCAGTCAGGCTTGTCTAGTCAACAGGTAGGTTGGGTCGTTGGGCTGTCCGACACATCTCGCTCAACACTTCTAAGTCATTTGGCTCGCTAAACCAGTGTAGGTTATCGGGCTCACCCGCCCTGCTTGGGCCATTGGACCCGCTGACCTGTTTGAGCTGTCAAGCTCGCCTGACCCGTATGTGTCATCAGGTCACCCCGATCTATCTGGGTCATCGGGTCCATTCTAAGTCGTCGAGTTTGCTCGACCCGTTTGTGTTGTCAGGTCAATTTGATCCGTTTGGGGTTGAGTCCAGTGTGAGGTTGAGTGAGAAGAATTTCAAATTCTACCTTTTTTGAGGATATTTGAATTCCTTCTAATTTAACTAATTGAAATACTTCAAAAAAAATACATGCATTTTAGATGGGGCACCACCATGAACTCCCACTAACAGGGGCCATGGAATTACGTCCCGATCAACTGAGGCACCACCATGAAGTCTCACCTAGAGGCTCATGGAATTACGTCGTAACCACATACGATTCATATTCCACCAACCAAGTAATACTTATCATGCATACAAATCTCATGCCAACCTTTGTACTCACCCTGCTTGGCCATCGGACCCGCTGACCTGTTTGAGTTGTCAAGCTCGCCTGACCTGTATGTGTCATCAGGTCACCCCGATCTATCTGGGTCATCGGGCCCATTCTAAGTCATCGAGTTTGCTCGACCCGTTTGTATTGTCAGGTCAGTTTGATCCGTCTGGAGTGTCTAGCCAACCCAGCCTGTCATGGTTGTCGGATTTGCCAGGTCCGTTTGGGGTTGAGTCTAGTGTGAGGTTGAGTGAGAAGAATTTCAAATTCTACCTTTTTTGAGGATATTTGAATTCCTTCTAATTTAACTAATTGAAATACTTCAAAAGTAATACTTCTGCTCTCTTGAAAGCTTTGCATAGAAAGTTCATATAATTGTGTACATCATAAGATGCTAGCACTCTCTAGTGAGCAAATCCATGTGATCTATTTGATCGCATCTTTATACAAACCTAGTTTGTT
>Ga0209589_1011064_pt1 | contig 12877 bp, 6 predicted proteins | sample CowpeawhiteBW_FD_187525 | JGI IMG/M metagenome (GOLD analysis project Ga0209589, IMG submission 187525) | Root nodule microbial communities of legume samples collected from California USA - Cow pea white BW (SPAdes) (version 2) | ecosystem: Host-associated > Plants > Roots > Nodule | place: USA...
ATCCTGAATAGTGAGAGAGCCTTACTGGGTAAGAACGCCATGGAGATTGGTATGGTTATGTTGTGTTCCTCACTTCAATCTCAAGCCCAACAAGGTTTCAAGTGTTATATAACAGTATTGGTGAGAACGATTTTATCTTCCGAACGAATGAATGATTAACGATGAATGATTGGTCAGTGGCGTTTGATTAGCGCCGAAATACTGGACTCCACGAATATTCTCCGCATTTTTCACAAACGGAATTTGCCTATAATTTCCCCTCTTTTTATATTTTTTTTTTTAATTTTGTTATAGAATGATATTGGTATTATTAAAGTGAGAAATTCAAGTATCAACTCCTACACAAGAAAAATAAAATCTATATATGTAATTTTTTTTTAAATTTTCATTAAAAGTGATGTCAAATCTTTTATAACAATTATTACCGGCACCTTGAGCTGATATAAACTCTCAATATTTCTATTTTAGCATGATTTATTGACTCAAAAGTATCTTAACTTTTTTTTTTTTTTTTTTTTTCATTTTAGTTTGATGCTGCTATGTTTAACATTTTATTATTTCTATCTCTTAATGTTTTTCTCCATTTCGTGAGATTCAACTATTCATCATCATGTGAATCAAAATTAGTATTGTTAGTATAAAAATATGATAAAAGGATAATTTATCATATAATTATTTTTATAATCTTCTCTTTAATTTGAACAAGTTATTATTGATATAAGTTTGGGTTTATATTATTTTAATGCTTGTGAAGTGGATATTTTAAGAGTTCAAAAATTCATATATGTTTATTTTCATTCACACGAATCATTTATTTAATATATATATATATATATATATATATATATATATATAATATATAAGGGGTTAAATATGTTTTTATCCCTCAACTTTCAGTGAAAATTAGAATTAATTCATCTTTGAAATTTTGACCTAATTTAGTCTCCTAATTTTATAACTGTGTGGATTTAGTCTTTTCAACCAAATTTTGTAAGTTTATTTAACGTTTCAAACACATTTTATGATAGCATTTGAGTTTTTGACACATTTTTGCTTTAATGTTAGCTAAGAAACTATCATGAAACGCATTTGAAATATTAAATAAACTTAACAAAATTTGATTAGAATAACTAAATCCACGTAATTATAAAGTTTGGGAACTAAATTTGGCTAAATTTTCAAAAAAGGACTAGTTTCACTTTTTACTTAAAGTTGATAGACAAAAATATATTTAACCCTATATACAATTATATAATATGAATGTTTTAAATAACTTAACATTAAATACAATAAATGGGAGTCTAGGATTTGACTTATAACATGTGGTTCTTCTTCAAAATTCACAAAAATTAATTCCTCTTAACATACTTATAACTAAATGATAATTTCACTAATCAAGTAAGTTCAACTATTAAGTATCATATTCAAAATTATTTGTCACCTACTAATGTTTTTTAGTCAAACATTGGTTTTTGTTCTAACACTTTCTCTTAAGATGAACCCAACTTTTTTATTGAAGCATTTAAATATGATTTTCTTAAAAAGTCATTTGCATCTTTCAAAACATAAGTGTGATCAATAGCTGCATATCTCTTTATGCACACCTTTTGGCCGAAAGAGGTAATCATTTCTAATTGATTCAATGCTCTCTCAAAATCTTCTCATACTAACTTCTTATTATTCAGGATTATTATTTTATTATTTTATGAATAAAATTTTACTACTTTAATTTTAATATAAGACATAATTATTAATATTTTGTAATCTCCATTTTTATTATTATTTTACTTCATTATATGATTATTTAATATTTGATATTTGTTATTTATTATTTAATAATATATTACAAGATTCAATTTAATTTAATTTAATTCAATTATATGTAAACACTTTTTTTATTGCAAAGTAATTATGTATGCAATAAAGACATATATTCGAAAGTGTGTTAAGTCTTTTGATAATATTGTGATAAAAATAAGTATAGAACATTTGAGATTATAAGTTATCACTAAAAAGAACGAGACATAAATATTTTTTTAATATCGACAGACTTATTTTTTTCAATACTATTTTTCAGCTTTCAAGATACATGTTTTTCCATGTTCTTATAAACTCATAATTTTAATTTAATGATAATATTATTATTAACCATAATAGTCATTATAATAATAACCATAATAATAATAGTACCAGATATTTTTAATGTTTACAAGTAAAACATATACTTATACTTATCAATGTCATGGGTGATTGAATATTTACTTTTATTATATAATCACCTAAACATAAATATTGAACTTCAAATTTCTTTAATTTAACTTATATATTAATGTGCATTTTTGGTAAAGTGTAAAGTGATTAGGTCAAATTTAAATAAATATAACACTTAAAAAACATAATTGATGTTCACAAAATAAAAAATACTTTTGACCTTTTTCATATATACTTATATATCTATCAACTTAAGAAAACTTTAATTGATTTTGGAAAAATTCAAAATTTAGTTTTTGATAGTTTGATAAACTAAAAAGTTTGTTTCTTGTTTTAATTTAACTTAGTTTCTTAAAGAAGCTTTGTACAACTTCCTACACTGCTACATTACAGTTTTCATCATTAGTTATCAAAGCAAAGTGTACATGTTCTTGAAATGATTACCAAGTTTCTCCTTTTTTGTCTTTAGGATTTGAAATGAACATTTTGTATTATTTGCTTACTATACATTTTAATTTTTTATTTATTTTTATATTAATAGTTTTATTAAAATTATTAATTAAATTTGTATTTCAGTAATTTAAAAATTCAACTTCAATTTTGTATTGGCAACTTAAAAGTTCAATCACATGTCAAACCGTCGTATATTGGTAAGTGTAGTCTACATTTAATTGTTATGTTGACTCATTAGTTCTTCATGTTTTGGAGGAAGGCATATATTTTTTAGATAATGATATTTTGACCCCTTTTTTTTGACTCACTTCTTTTAACCCATCATTATCACCCTTAGATCATCACATCATATAGAAAAGAAAAATAGATAGGTAAAGAGTGATTTGATTGAAGTGGTGGATTAAAAGTGCGTACAAATATCATTATCCATATTTTTTTTTCACGTTAAGAGTCACAAAATTAACATCAATGACAAAATTCTTTACAATATATTATAATTGGAAAATATGATTTTTTTTTTTATTTTCCAGATTATATATTACGAAAATATGTGTTTGAAATACATTGCTTAATGATTAATGCTCAAATGTTGGTTACGTTTTAATATTTGATTTTATTTTTAGTTAATGAGAAAATTATGAAAATATTACTTTCAAATACATTGCTAAATAATTTTCGGTTGCTTAATGGTTACGTCCATCTAATAAACAATTTGTGATTTATTATATAACCTTTAGGTGAATTTTAAATACAAAAGATAGTTCAATGCAAATAGTATTATTAAATTTTATAACCAAAAGAATAAATATACAATTTTCCTTCTACAATATGCATTGGCTGAACATCACACAACATACCAACCATTATGATTTTGTTGGACTCGATGAACATCGAGAAAAATCAATAAATTTTTAACATTTGACTTACCTTATCTAGATTAAGTAAAGAAATAGAATTTTGGAAAGAAAAATTGAAACTATGATGCCTGGACGACATCTTCCTCAGAAAAACCAAAGCATCAAAGCACAAAAGCCAATCAACTCTATGAAAGAAACCATAAATTAAAGCGTAAAGATTTTAAAAAAAATCAAACTAGATACTTTTATTCAATTTTTTAATATACATAATGATTATGCATGTAATCATAATACTAAGTGTAAAATTTTAATTAAAAAACACTAAAGTATTATATAGTAAGAAAAATAATTCTTAATACATATTTTAATTTAAAAATAATAAATAGTAAATATATGTTATAATACATAATAATAAAAATAAGAATAATAATATTTAACAATAACATAATAATATAATAGCACTAATATAATAATAATAAGAATAATTAAAATATGGTGTAAAACAAAAAATAAATAACTGAATAATAATGACATTGTAAATAAATTAAATATTAAAAAAAACATATCCTTTTCTATTTATTTTATGCAGTTATATTTTAAAACAAAATCAATATTAAGCTAATTATACTATTTAAAAATTCTTATTTTAAAGCAAAATTTATAATTAAGAGTTTGAAATATAAATTTGTGCTAAAACATAACTATTTGTGCTAAACCATGACAGTTTCAAATAACAATTTGTGCTAATATATATATATATATATATATATATATATATATATATATATATATATATATTTTTTATATTTTTTTTGTTTGAAAATTAATTTTTAATTTAATTTATTTCAAAAGTATTATTTATGTCGTGTATATCATATAAAAATAAATTAAATATATGTATATATATATATATATATATATTTATTATATTCTTAAAATATATATTAAATAAATTAAAAAATTTAAACAAATTAAACAATTAAAATAAAAGCCAATTTTAAAAAGGTTAACCGTAAAAATAAAAGTAAATAAAAAATTATTAGAAAATTAAATATTAAAATTGGAAAAGAAAGATGTTGACATTCTGTATATATATAAAAATTGATTTTGAAATTCGTTTTTATTATATATATACTGTGTGTCGACGTCCGATAAAGAAAAAAGAAATAAAGTTACATATGTTGATATTTGTAAAATAAAATTAAATACCAGATCTTAATATTTATAGATAAAAAAAATTATAACTGGGATATGATGGCTGTAATGGACAAAAATTAAAAATAAAATAATAAAGTATTGAATATCAATAATATGTGAAACAAAGTAATATACCGGATTAAAAAAAAATCTAAAGTAAATCAGTGAGGAGAAAAAAAAAATTATTTTACCGAGGGTCAAAATGAGAATTTAAAAAATTTTAGAGGTAGAGAATGGGTGTTTAGAGGTGCATGGAGAAGTCGCCAGACAATCACGAGATATTGCATTTCCTTTCTGGACAATTGATTCCTACACCCCATCAATTTCTTTCTCCATCCTGTCAATGTAAGAAAAATACTTAAATATGCTTCACCATTCCATCACAATCCAACTCCCATTGTCACGTCACTTCAACTGCTGTCACCGTATAATATAGAGATGTCAAAACGGATAATTCAGTCCTATTCGACCCACTACGAGTTAATGATTTAGTGAGTTAATCCAACCTGATTCACTTTTTAGCGAGCCAACAAAATTTGAACCTGGTCCGGCTCATCACGGGTTAACGGGTTAAACAGGTTGGCTCACGAGTTCATTTAATTAAAAAAAAATATTATTTTTTATTTTTTTTAGTCAAAACTAAATTGTAATTCTAATTAAAATTTAAATAAACTTTTATACAATCTAAATACAAATCAAAATAAAAAAAATACAAATTATTTATGGGTTGGATAAAAAAACAACCTAACATGACTCAAATGTAAAACCCAACTTAATATAAATAAATAAAAAATACTTGTGTGACCTTTTATCTGCGGGTTGGTGAGCCAACCTGGCTTACCACGAGTTTAACCCGGATGAGCTGGGATCTAAATGAGCCGGGTCAAAAATTAATCTGTATTGAAATTTGTAAAAAAATTTCAACCCAACCCAACCCTAATCCTTAATGAACAGAATTGACTCGCAAATTCTAACTTATTTTGACATTTTTAGTACCGGACCACCGTTGCAGAAGAAGAAGAAAAAGAGAGAAAATACTTAACAGAATCTATTCTGGACAATGTTTTCTGGAAAATATTTCCCATGTTTGAAAAACTCTTTCCGAAACCCATTTCACGCGGGGGTATTTCGGAAAATTCATTTCGAAAATTATTATATGCATTTCGAGAAGCGTATTCTGAAAACTGTTCCAGAAACTGTGTCTCGAGATGTGTTTCATGTGTTCTGAACATTTTATTCCTAAAATCTTGTTGCGAAAATTGTTACGGAAACTTTCATTCCAAAATTTCTGATTATGAATTCCGAAACAGGTTTTTCCAAAATAATTACTATTAGTGAAATTAAAATACGTGACAATTATAAAAAAATCTAATAATTGATAGTTACAAACAAATAAATTCAAGATTTTCATGTTTTAAAACTATGAGCAACGTTAAAAGAACTTCTTCATTCCAAACAACACCCGCATGTTTTTAGTAATTTTTAATAAATGAAATAAAGAATAGTAGTTGACAGAAAAATATATAATCAAAAACAAATTATTTTTTTTTGAGAAAGTATTATATATGTACTCTTAATTATCCAAGTTTCGGTCGATATTTTTCATTTTTCTCAACACTAATACGAAGGTTAGCAAATGCGGAAAACCATGTTTTACAGTGTTGTCATAATAAGAATCATGGATAAGATAACTACGGAAACTAAGGATTCTTAACTGCTTCAACACATTCTAGAAGGGATGTGTGGTAAAAGCAGCCCCATCTCCATTGATATAAAATGAATCAGAAGAGACAGTGATGTGTTTCATGGGATCTGCTACTTCCTTGCCACCAGCATGCATCACAAATTCTGTGGGTGAGAGGAAGCAGCCATGGCAGACGCATACAATACAAACTTGGCCTCTCTTATACTTGTAAAGAAGCCCTTCTATTCTCTTCCCACTTGCTTCATCTCCAGCACTAATCACACAAGGCATTTCTCTCACAATCTTCATTGCATCACTTTTATGATACGAGCTCACATGTTTCAGCTTTTTCGCTGCCTTCTCAGATGCCATTTCCAGCTTTGGTGATATTTGCAACTTCGAACTAACTCCTCCTTCAGTATAACACAAAAATGTTTATCAGTAATTTAGATTTATCATAATGTTCTGTGAGAAACTTCTGCTACAATTCCACATACATGTAATTCATGCATGTATAGTTGTCAAGTCACTGATTTTTGTCTGGAGAAAAAACATTAATTTTAAGAATGTTTGCCATAAACTGGTTTTCAGTGTTGTGGAACTATTACATAATTCCAAAATCTGACAGTGAAGAATGATGGAACTATGGACATGTATTACTCAGAACATACAACAATTTTACATCAGCAATTTTGTTGTTTTTCTGTCAGTGCATGTTTTGTTCCTAATAATTTCCATACTTATCATCCTTCTCACCACGTCACGTGGGATACACCAACAACACTGTACTAAAAGAACTGTGTAATATGAGGTCTATCATATCAGATTGTAAATAAGCAATCATAGAATTTTTTTTTCAGAAACGTTAACTTAAATCTAACATCCACAAAAATACAAGAACTATGCTAAAAAGTGTGTACTTGTGATGATGTGGTTATAAACAAACGAAAGAGAAAATAAAAATGGTTACCTTCATGCCATGGATCCGAATAAGAAGGATGTGCAAACATCTTGAAATTATCATCAATTGAGGGTGGCAGTGGCTGAGCACCCGCCGGAGACACCGGAAAAGAGTTCTCTGCAGCCGCTGCAGCCACCATAGCCATCTGCATCTTCTTCATCAATAATCTCTTTCCGGTCCTCACTCTTCTCATTGACTGCAGGTCCCCAAACCTCACCAGACCCTTCTCACCCTCTGCTACACAAACAGCAAAGGGATTCTCTTGAACCCCATTTTCCATCTTTATGTTCTGGGATTTCTCCCCAACCATTTCTGATGATGAACTTGTGAGAACCATCTTTTCTTCTGCATTTTGACCGCAGGGAGAAAGCTTCAGAGTAAGGTCTATCTGCTCAGAGTTAGTGTACGATTTCTCAGAATAAAATCCCTGCTAAAGCAAAAAAGAAAAAAGGTCACTTCCTTCTTGTATGAATGAATAAATCAATTTAATCAGCTTTATATTCTTTCTTTTTTTTTTCTGGTTTATCATCACCTCCATTGAAATCCAAGAAAAAGGTGAAGTCATAGAACAGAACAACTAACTCCTTTGGAGAAGGCTTGTTCCCTCAGAATGAAAAAGGACATAAAATTTGGAGGAACGAAAGAGTATCACTTCCTCCACACTGGAAAAAAGTGTTGCTGCCAGGATTATATACTACATGTGACACAAAAGATAATAATGCAGAGGAAATAAAACAGGAAAGTCAAAATCTAAACGCAAACTCTGTTTTAATTTTAGGGACTGAACGTCACATCAAGAAAAACAAGTGGGTACTGTGGGGACGAAAGAGTTAAAAACACGAGGATGTGTGGGTGGTGGCTCACGGATCACACAATGTCAGCATTGGACTCATCAAGTGACGTAGAAACAGTAAAATGAAACAAGTAAAGAAAATTTATATCTTACACAAATTTTCACACACAGTGTTTCATGAAAAAGTGTGATGAGAGAGATCCAATTAGTATAAGAAGAATTAGTAATAGTAATTTGGGGAAGAATGAAGAAAAAGAAGGAATCCAGCTAAGGAAAGCTTGGACGCATAAAGAAGTGGACCTGAGTGATGTGAGAAGTGAGAAATGCAGAGAAGGGTTCGCGAGTTGATGTCATGTTGTTAGGCTGGTTATGGGTAGAGCGTGAAACTTGACAATGCATTTCAAATTTTCCACGTGTTAATCAATGGAGATAAAGGTGCACGTATCTTCTCACACAAGCTTCTGCTGCTCAACACAAATCCTTTCTCTCTGTTTGTCACTGTCATCGCTTACAATACGACACACACCTTGTACTTCACCCTCGTACGAGGTTCCTCTGTAATTCGGGAAACATCGTAGGGGTATTAAGGTCAACTTAAATTCCAGAACCAGGAACCTGTGTGGAAAACTCCCACCTTCTTTGTTTCTTGCTAGGAATAATTAATCCACAGTCAATTTCTGTCATTATTTCAAAGAAAATACTTTTTTAATAATTAAATTTTGATAATTTTTTATTATCGTCTGAAGTGATATTTTTTAATGTCAAATTTACGTTTCCACCACGTTAATAATTTTTTCCTTAGATAAGCTTTTTATTTATTTATTTATATAAGTCAACCCTTCAAATTTTATTTACTCTAATATAAACCTGTTTATTATTTTTGAGTTATAATTTCATTCTTGAAAATTAAAATTCTATGTGAACAACGATCGGTATATCAAGTTTTTGGTATGAATAACCAACCACAATTCACATGTAGCCGAATTCTGACATATAAACAACACACGGATCTATTTATATAAATAAAGTTTTAAAATAGTTAGTTAAGTAACTTTTAGAAAAATATATTTATTTCAAAAAAAAGTATATTTTAATTTTAACTAATGATCATTTTTTTACACAAAGTGCGTTTAGCACGTTTTTAATTATACAGTGTTTCTTATTTTTCTTTGTGACTACTTTAATCTTGATGTATTATTACACGTGAAAACTACAATAATTTTTCTCTTAAATATTTGAGAAACAATATTATGTTGTTTATTCTTGTAAATATATTATTGTGGTTAAAAAAGGGTGAGAAGTGGGAATGAAATATTCCAACTTTGATGCATGGAAATGAAATGATAAACGTGGTGTTGAACAAGAGAGCACTACTAGGGAGTACGAATTTTCTTTTCAAAGTTTTGACAAATGCACATGTCGTTTAATTTTTTTCATAAAAACAAAGTCGTTGGTACGTCTCCACATGGCCAAGATAAAATAAAATAAATTTTGAATCTGATGTATTTATTTATAAGTTCTTCTTAAAATGCATTATCTGGTCACTTTTAAAGTATTCTCTGGTCTACAAAATTGAAGTTTTGTCATAGATTTCTTAAAGGATGAGTTAGATTATTATATTGTTAGTCATAAATAGACCCATTAATAATTTAGTTTTTTCTCATATTATGTCATTTATGTATTGAATATATATTATGTATAATTATATGTACACAATACAGTATAATAATTATTTAAAAAAAAGGTATAAATTTAGTTTTTAATAATCTTAAAGGTTTAGTTTTTTGTTTAAGTCAATATGGTCAGTTACTAAGAAAATCAATATAATAATACTACTAAGCAATATTATTTAAAGGAAAATAATATTATCACTCTCGTTGTTTGACTCACATACTTTCATTTCCGTCGTGGTTTGTAGTGTGGATCACTGATCTCTTTTAAAGGAAGAGACAATGCTACATTAATTAATGGTCTACACTAAGTCCACGTCAGAAAATAAAGGATGACAGTCAAAAAATGAAAGTCATGGTATATTTTTTCTTATTTAAATTTAGTTAATTAATAGACTAGTGTTTTAGACTTGTTAATGATATTGGACACGTTCTTGTAATAAAGTAGAGTTTTATAAAAATGTAGACTTTACTTGTTTCCTAAATTAGCTTTGTTTCTTCTGGATGTGATATAGGTTGATTTGTGTTCTTGTTTAGTAGTGTGGCCTATTTCTTGTTTGAGAACAAATTATAAGAGCAACATAACCTAAATAATACTAGTTGTTTATATGAAACAAATAATTGATATTTTAAAACAGGCAAAATGTATCATTAATGTGTATGTCGATACATAATCTTTACTTCTTATTTAAATGTAAAAAAAGAAATGAAAAATAATTACATTTATATCTTCAATAAAAAATATTAAAATAAAAATAAGTTCGACATTTAAATATAACAAGAATTTTTTGTGTCATAATTTATTTATTTGAGTCTTTACAATAAAAAAAATTATTCATGTAACTTTAAATAAATTATTTTTAGTCATTAGAGTAACTTTTTATTATAAAAAATACTGATAGTGATGATATCATCAAGTACTATAAAGTTTTTGCAAAAGATTCGTTTATTTTTTCACCAAGTTTTAGATTACCATCAAAGTTAAGATATTTTTTTAATAAGCTTATGTCCTTAATATTACAAACACAATTGATCACAAGCAACCAAACAATATACAAATAATGAATATTATATCATCACATTTCATCTTGTCATATACATTTCATATAAATTTAATTCAATCATATCATATAAACCTATAACTAAATAAATAAAACAAGGGTTAAATATGTTTTTATCCTTATCTTTAAGTGAAAATAAGAATTAGTCCATCTTTAAAATTTTTGTCCAATTTAGTTCTCAAACTTTAGAAATGTGTGGATTTAATCTTTTTAACTAAATTTTGTTAAGTTTATTTGACATTTCAAACGTGTTTTATGATAGTGTTTAAGTTGTTTATATCGTTTGACTCATTTCCGCTTCAATGTTATCTGATAAACGTGTTTGAAACGTCAAATAAACTTAACACAATTTGGTTACTCCATGCATTTCTAAAGTTGAGGGACTAAATTGGGTCAAAGTTTGAAAGATGAACTAATTCCAATTTTTAGTGAAAGTTAATGAACCAAAAATATATTTAATCCATAAAACAAATATTTTACTACCTTATGCATACAAAAAATAGAGATGAGTCCTTTTAAACATATTACTTTTATGACGACCTAAATTTTTGTTTGTTTTTTTTGTTACTATTATTTTTTATATTATACTTATAAAAAATATTTTAATACATAATTTTACAATAACATATAACATACATAAAATATTCACATATACATATATTTATATATTTTACAGTACTTTATGCATCTTAAATTCACATCATTTGGTACATATTATATTTTCTATACTAAAGGAGGAAGGAGTATTATTTATTTACAATTTTCCCCTCATATACCGACCTTCAAGCATTTGGAGGAAAAATGTTATGGATAGGGTTTACTTGGACTATTGGATGTAAATAGAAAGTAACTCAAATCTATCCTTCAAGGGTAACTGATGCATTTGGAGCATTTAGGAATATGATAGTAGAATTTCTAGTTTCTTGAAATGTTATCGAATTATTTACCATGTTGGTTTGCCATGCGTTTCCTGTAAAGACTGCTACTATATCATCAAAGAATGGGTCGGGCATGTTAGGGGTAGCCATCTAGAATATAATATTTTTTATACACAATTATAAAATAGGGAAGTGAGACAAATATCACATAAAAATATGGCATATCTCAATAAAATAAAATAAAGTAAACTGAAAGCTCTTTCAAATTCATGAAATTAGGTTTTTATCATACTTTATAAATATTTTGATTAATTTTGTAGTGACTAGTCAGGATAAATGAGTCTCATCATGACAACAAAGTAACCCAAGAACATCTCATTTTGAGTAATATCCACTGATTTAAATCTCCAAGGTCATACCTCCAACTACAATAATCAAATCTTTATTTATCATACATTGTATCTCGATATTAAACAATATAATTGTATAAATAAATAAATATGACCAATACTGTCAGGTTTTACAGAGGAGATTTCACTGGGGAGAACAACACCAATGAGATATGAGCCTAATCACATAAGACACTGATACCACTCTCAACCCAAAATCTTAAGGCAATGGGTTTATGGGTCTTTATTCTTATATAGTACTATACTTTCTCATTTCTGGTCAATGTGGGACTTAGACTCACACTTTGATTCCTAACAATCTCCCCCTCAAGGGTGAGTCCCTTCAACCACATTGGTACATTTCCCCTCGAGCGGAAGCATTCCCAACTACGAGTACTCCTTTTTCTACCCTTTTCTGTACTGCCATTTTTCTTAACGGGACACACTTACCTGGAACCCTTACCTGGAACCCTTACCTGGGACCCTTGCCAGGAAGACTTTCGATACTAGGACCATATTGCACTCGTCTGAGCCGGTTTTAACCATCGACTCTGATACCACTTGTTAGGTCTATAGAGGAGGGGGTATCACTAGGGAGAAACAAGCACCGCGACAATGGTATAAGAAGTTTAATGAGTTTATGAGAAACTCAGGATTTCACAGATGTGAAGAAGATCATTGTTGTTACGTGAAGAAATATGTTGATAGTTATATCATTCTTGC
>Ga0209589_1011066_pt1 | contig 12876 bp, 5 predicted proteins | sample CowpeawhiteBW_FD_187525 | JGI IMG/M metagenome (GOLD analysis project Ga0209589, IMG submission 187525) | Root nodule microbial communities of legume samples collected from California USA - Cow pea white BW (SPAdes) (version 2) | ecosystem: Host-associated > Plants > Roots > Nodule | place: USA...
AAAAATATATATATATATATATATATATATATATATATACATAAAAACGTTACAAGAAAGATGTTTTTTTAGTAAACTCATATACTGATACAAACTAACTTCCAATTAACATTAACTGATCCAAAGCTACTCTTCAACATTCCTTTATTAAACTCTCTTGTAACACAATTCATCTCAAACAATAAGGGGAAAAAAAACTAAAACACCATCGTGTATGAATAAAGCTACAAGCTTTAAAGTTTTAATTTGCAAGTTTTCAGAAATCCTCTTCCCCTTTCCTAAGTTTGTTTCCCACAGTTCTGAGTACCCAATAAAAGAATGCTAAAACCATCACAAATCATCAATCCATTGTTGAGAATTATGTCAGCAACAAGTAAATTATTCCAATGCACACAATTATAACGGCATGAGAGTAATAAATCAAAAGTCAACACAATTACATAATCATCACTGGTCATAAAATCAGAACTCAAAATAAAAAAATCACATAATATTAATGAAATTAAATTATCTGCATGTTAGGATGATTTGCGCTTATAAGAGTTGGATGCGCCTCAGTGAAAGCTACCATGTCTTTCCTTCAATGTGACATGATTCTAGTTTGAGGCGGGTGTGCATAAAGTGATCCAGGCTCAACCTATTATTTAAGATATACAAGCAAAGTAAAAACTTAAAAATCAGAGCAGCGACCATTGCGTTCCCAATCACCATACCTAGTAGGCTCAGGCCCTTTGGGTCCACCGATCTCACCAGTTTCTTCGTTAATACTGTCATCATCTTCGTTATCTTCTTCCTGCTCATGGCTTTGTCTGATCTCCTCATGGACTGATTCTTGAGGTGATTGTGCTTGTTTCTTGACAGGGTTTTCCTGTTGCAGCTGAGTTGAAGATGTGCAGAGGAGCCGTGTTACTGAGTTGGAAACTATGCCAGTCAGCTGCTCGGATCTGGTGTGGTGAAGAGTAGTGTTGGCTATTCTGGTCAGTGAGCGAGGGAAATAGTTGGCCATTGTTGCTTGATAATGATGTTAGGCAGATGATAAGAGATAAGAAACTTGTACCAGAAGGAAAAGAAAAACCCTGAAAATACAGCAAACAGGAATAATTAATGTGAGTGCGACACAGAATTACAATACTTAAATTGTGGCAGATTATTCCACACCTGACATAAGGAACGAATCTTATCTCGTTATTCATAAAATTTCAGCACAGTTTATATCCAAAATAAAGTATTGCCCCATGAGACAGGTATTTAACATCACAGGCAACCAACCATAATCCTTCCACTGTTGGATAAACCTAGCTTTTTCTTGCAATCTGAAACCATCACTGCGGGTGGGAGAGTTGTGGATTTGAACATTCGGTAGGAATATTAATATTTAAAAGTAATAACAACATATTCATTTACTATTTGCACATATCAATAGAAGGTGCAAATTCAAACAGCATTTTTGAGTGCCAAACACCTTTTATACAGACACATCAAAGACCATTGTGTTGTTAATCATATTTCTTGGATTTCATGGGTCAACGGGGTAACACAAATCAACAAAGTTCCCAGACACCTATTCATGGAGATCTGCAATGTTCATTCTCATGAATTTCAAGAACAGAATGTCATAGTTAAACACTTTGCCTCTTAAACATTCTCTTCACTTACGCATGGCCTGCTTTATTATTAAGGAGCATATATAGGAACCTCTCAAACACTTTCCACACATATGGGAGCATGTTTTCCAGATTCCTTTCTTTCCCCTGCACTAGACCAAAACCCTAGCCCACCCCAAAGGTATGCCACCTAAATAAAAAATTCCAAATCAATCTTCCAACACATCCAACATTCCCATGGCATCCACGGAAGTGAAAAATAGGGTCTACAGTACTCATACAGTATTCAACAAGCCACAGTAGTAATATATATAACCCAATCCAACCATCTTCCCTCATTGCAGCATTTTCACAAGCACCTTACGGGAAGAAAAATCATATAAAGTTGCAATTGAGAAATATTCACACACATATACATACACGATCATACTATTCTGCTGGATTTTAAATTTTAATTATAATTTTGATAAGAAAAAAAAGTAGCTCGGAATTGAAATTATAAGAAAAAATAGTTGAGAGGATTATATTACCTGAAATTGTTTGAACCTCACCGTTGCGGTGCGTTTCGCTTATGAATGAATAAAAAGGAAATATATAGAATTAAGGCGTGGCACCAATTTGCTGTCAAGTAAACAAAGGGGACACGTTTTCTCTATTCATTATACGTTTTCTTGAAGAAGAGATGGGCCGGATCATTGGCTCATTACTATCTGCACCTCTTTTAATTATTTTTGCAACCCCATCTTAATCTTTGCACTCCTTCTGATTATTTGTTTATTAATTTGATGTAAAATAAACAAATTAAATTGAAAAAAAATACAGTTAAATATATTTTTGGTTCTCAGTGAATTTTGGAATTAGTTCTTCTTCGAAATTTTATATCAATTTAGTCCTTCATTTTTTAAAAATGTATGGATTTAGTCCTTCTTATCAAATGTTGTTAAATTCATCTGACATTTTAAACGTATATTATGATAATATTTAAGTTAACATTAAAAAGAAAATGTGTCAAACGGTGTAAACAATTTAAATGATATCATGAAATGCGCTTGAAACGTCAGATAAACTTAATAAAATTTGATTAAGAGAACTAAATTCACGTATTTTTAAAAATAAAAGACTGAATTAGTCAAAATTTTTAAAAAGAAACTAATTATAAATTTCACAAACTTAAAGAACCAAAAACATATTTAACCTAAAAAGTAATTATATCTCATTTCAAATTAACCAATTTGGTAACAATCTAAAGGGTTAAGTTCCGGTAAATTTGAAATCAATAATTATATGAGACAACAAGTTTGGCTTATGGTTCGCATCATTATGAGAGCCATGTGATCATTGCATCCTATTAATCAACGCCACATAGAAAACCAGCATCAAAATAACAAAAGAAAAAGCAAGGACAGTAACATGGCAAATTAAGAATAAAATTTTAATTTTTCATTATAGAAACTGAAAATATAAATCGATTTGATATCTTAAAAGCCTATAAGTTTAAGTATGTTTAGAATGGAGGAAATAGCATCTTAAGTACGTAAATTAAAAAATTAAAGATCAAGTTTTTTTATAAATATATAAAACGTAGTTAGATTATTATAGTAGAGTGGTGGAGATTGTTGAGTCTCGAAAAAACATAGATTAAGACTACGTGAATACTTAAAAAAGACTTTATTACGTTATGTAAAAATTATAAGGTTTAATAGTGTTTTTAGTTTGTATATTTATATTAATAATTTGCAGTTTTTGTTATTTATTTTTTACTCAATCTATTTTAATATTTTAAAAAAATTATTCTGTTTTTATGTGTTGAATGAATACTAATATTATTTATCTCATTTTATACTTAGAAATGAACGATAAATACGTAAAAGAGTGATAATTATACGAACATATGTTAGTTTTTCATTATCTAAATAAAGTTAAGGATGATTTAAAACAATAAATCATGTTGATTTTTTTTAAATATAGGAATAAAAATAGTATTAAGTCAAAATATAATAAAATGGATTACACGTGCTCTCTGTCATGACGATGAAAAATGTAGATGTTAATTTAATAAATTTAAGTTTTCACATTAAGCTAATAAGGTCGGATATCTGTAAAAAAATAACACTTAAAATTATTGTCTTAAAATTTTAGGATGAAAATGATTTTAATATTTTGTGAGTTTAAATTAGATCCAATTATTATTAAATATCTTACAAGGTTAGAAAAAAAAAATTACAATACTTAATTAGTGATTTGGATGTACGCTAAAAACCTCTAGAAGGATTACAATATGACCTAAAACTAAATTTAGAAATTCAAATGAAAAAAAAAAAAAAAAAAAACAAAACTAACACTATAAGCTTCAAGTATTATTACATACTTCATTTTCTTTTCATCTTCCGACTAACAAACACACATATATACACAAGTTTTTTTTTTCCTCTATTGTGTCTTCATTATTTTAACGTTTTAAAATATATTAAAAACATATTTAAAATATCAATATAATGTATTTTTAATATTCAATATAGGACAACATCCAAAAAATCAATAAAAAATCTAGACTCAACTAATGAAATATAATTTGGAAGACAAAAGTGCTCTAACAAGTGTCCACAATAAAATCTCTATCAATTTATGAGCTTACCTTTCATGAGAACAATTATTGGCTGAAATTATTCCATAGGACCAATAATATATATCTTTTGTATTATTGATTAACCAAACCACTTTGTCAACTTCCCGTGCCTTCTACATTCAACACACTGGATGTTGAATACAATAAGATCTGGAAAAATTCTATTTTTAAGTTGGAAATTACATTGGTGATGTCTCTTATCTATAGATCATTCTTGATATTGGAGTTCGTTTTGGTGATCAAATTAAATACATGATAAATTTTAAATGTGATAATTCTTTATGTTAAAAGTATTTTTTAATCAAATTTTAGATAACTGTGTCTCGTTGTTATGATAAGAAAAGATAATATAAGAAGGTTATTGTCAAGGTAATCTTAGTTGTAAATGTTTTCGCTAAAAGAAAGTATACCTATCTATTAAAAAAAATACATTAATTTTGTTTTAAATTTTTTCCTAAGAAATATTTAGAGATTTTGTTATTAAAAATAATTTGCAGGGAATTGTTATAATTTTTTAAAAATATTTTGTATAAAACAATTTTCACGTAAAATTTATAGAAAATACTTACAAATTTTATAATTTTGTAAAAAATAATTATCTATCAAAGAATTACTTACCAAATAAATCTTTTGAAAAAAAAATGACAACAAAAATTCTTTTATTGTATTTTTACTAACAAATTTGCAAAAAAAAAAATTCATTGAGATATGAAAAATTGTAGTAGTGAAAGATTCATTCTTAAAAAAGAGATCGATGAGAATCTAAATTTAAATTTAAGGTAAAGACAAAAAAATTAAGTATCTCATAAATTGAAGAGATTGATAAAAATCTAAATTTAAATTTAAATCATACATTAAATAAATATCAAAAAATTAAATATCTCATGAAAAATACGATCTACAAATTTATTATGTTAAGAATTTGAATTAAAAATGATATTAATCTCATATATAAATTAAATATTCACCAAATAAATTTTCATAAGATACGCGTGAAACCTGTATAAATATTTCCTGAAAAAAATTAAAATAGAGCCTAAATGTAAAGATAAATTATGTAATGACAACAATTTATACTTAAGAACATGTGAGAGAAAAAAATAGTTCATATGCTAATATTGTGTACTTTGTGTGCACAAATGATTTACCTATTACTATAGTCTATTTTCGTTTGTCTCAGCACAAAAGTGCCACGTGTGCAACCTGCCATATGAAAGCACGAACTTCCCACGTGCCCATCCTCCTTCTCTCTCATCCATTCCCATGTTCCCTCCATTTTATTCCTTATGGTGGAATTGGGTCCCCAACACAATAATTATTACTTTATCCCTCAATTAATCATTTATTTTTTATTTTTTGGTTTATAAATCCGTAAATCAATTTAATATAAAAAAAACTATTAATGTATACCGTAATCAATTTTAAATTACACGAAAAGTTCAGAAAGTCGATCTATTATATATTATTTTCTGTCAATATCCTCAAAGTGAGATCAAACATCAACTAGCTCGAATCATGGAAATATATTCAAAGGAGATAAGGTTTTGGTTAAGAGATAAACATTTAAATAATAAATAAAAAATAAAAAATGAATATTCTTCACACAAAAATTCTAATACATAGAGTAGAACTTACACATACAACATCTCATTAATAAATAATTTTTTTATACACGAATATTGTAATAATTCATAGAATTCACATTGCCGTATATTTCGTATGGATTAGATTAGGATTCATTCTTCTCTTTAACGTTCCTTGACGTTTTGTCCCCTTACAAATAAATATTTTGGTTGTAAGAAAACCCTCTAATTTAAAAAATGAAAAAAACGTTTCCATTTACTAATTGTTGACTAACTGAAATTTAAAGTAAAAGCTGGATAATCAGAAATAATGTTTATTTTGGTCGTAAAAAACTCTTTAAAATTTAAATAAATTAATTTAAAAAATAGGAAAAAGTTTCTATTTACTAACTGAAATTTAAAGTAAAAAATGAATAATCATGTTATAAATTATAAAGTTTAAATGTAAGATTAAAAATTAATAAAATTAGTCAATACGAGAGTTCAACAAATTAGAAATAACGTTTATTTCTCTCTCTCTTTTTTTTCGTCATTAACCTTAGGATTCCTTGTTATTTTAATTTTTCTCTTATCTATAAAGATGGATAGATCTTATAGATATGCAAAACCATCATCATCATCACCATTATTGTAAGTATATAAAAAGGGTCTATCTTTGCCTTGGTGTGTTTTTATTGTATGCAAAGAAACCCCATTTTCACAACCATCTTGAAGAAGCTCCATCATCACCATCATCATCATCTTCATCCATGGCAACTCAAGGTCAGGGCAACAAGCTCACAGTTTCCACATCGCCGAAGAGTGACAGTGGCAGCGGCGGTTGCGGTGGCGGTGCGGCGGGATCACTGCCGAAGGGACAGTGTTTGTGCTCACCAACGACACACGAAGGGTCATTCCGGTGTCGTTTGCATCGTGGCCCCACAGCATCGCCGACCAATTGGATGAAACGCTCCAAATCCATGCCTGCTAATAAGCATGTGGTTTCTGACTCCACTTGTTGATCATGATCATGTTCAATTGCTCATGATAACACAGATTAAACCTATATATATACATATCGTGAGTTATAATTATGTGTTCATGTGTAACTTTTTCATATCATGATATGAATCCTTCAATTGCTTGCAGCTCTCTCTGTTGATTTCTTCAGTTTTGGCAGTGTTGTTGATTGGTGTGCTTGATTGGAACTTTCTTCTTCCATGCAACCCTTGATTTGTCTATGCTTAACTTAATTAATTGTATAATAATAGATTAATTATTGAGGGTAGATGATTATTTTAATTCATGGGTGGTGGATCATAAATCATGGAGTTGCTACCTCTGAACTCTGGTTTTGTCATAATCATTTTCCAGGTTGTGTTTTTTTAATTAATGGAATTAATACTACCATAATTGATCTCTCTCATCTAATCATAAGTAGATTTTAATTTTCAAGTAACTTTAATTTAGGTTAACTATATATAGGTTTAGATCCTCTACATTGTACTATATCTCTTTGGGTGGGGTGTGATGTTCTTTGTTTCATATTTAGCAAGAGAAAGAAGTGTATGTTTTAGCAGATCATGAGATTCGGCTCATAGAACATGATCACCAAGTTGCAAAATCAGAGGTATGTGTTTTTCGAGTCCGGATTTTCAATTGATTTTTTTGTGTTGTTTGGCTAAACGTTAACAATATGCTGTGTTAATATATTTTAAAACGTTACAATTAATAGCAATCGGTGTATTATGGAAATAAAACAGAGAAACAATATAAAAAAAATCCAACAGAAAATTCAAATCCGTGTTTTCCTGATAAACTTTAGAGACGTGGAATTAAAAAGTTTTTGGTTTTGTATTTTGAATATTTTCTTGCAAATAGATTTTGTGTGATGGAGAAGGAATAGCGTGATTTGTTGAGTTATTGGAGATTTAAATTTAGAAGAAATAGGATGATTGATTTGGTTGGTTGAGCCATTTTGATTAGTGATATGATTTTTCTGGACAAGAAGTAAACGACTTAGATGGGTTTTGAATGGCTTATGATTTTAAGAATTTTGCATATGAAAACATAGAAAATGACGACATTGATGTAGTTGTTGGAGTCAACTAATTGCGAATACCAGAAAAACAACCCCAACCGATGGCTCTTCAATGTGGATAAAGACACTGACATTCCATTCATTTATGAACATTTTTTCTTTGTCCCTTCTTGTTCTGAGAAAATAGGTAAAATTACGTTGGAAGAAACATGTGTAATGATGTTGGATTCTATTTACGAATCAACAACAACACTGGATTATCCTTCTGCGTCACTTTAAGAACCAAACCAGTGAATTGCGGAGGCAGAGGAAATGTAAGTAACAACATCATCAAAATTATGAAATAGAGGTAAAAGTTTATTGATTTCTAAGAAGTAAAGAAATTAAAAAAAGAAGTTATTAACTAGGTTATATTTGGTTAAGAAGTAAAGTGATAGAACTTTATATTAAGAAATAGATTTAATGACATTTTTTTTTTGTATTTTGTAATGGTTCAATATTCTCTGTAGAGTCTAAGAAAAAATTAATGTGATATTTATTGTTTTAATCAATAGAGAAAAAATTCAATTAGATAAAACATTATAGATTGTGTCTTGTTTCTCTTCACTTCTCAAAACCCTCTTTAAAAAATATATATGGATCCCTTTAAATAAAAAAATAAATGAAGAAAAAAAATATTAAATACAAATTGGTATCTTAAATATAAAATCAAAAATACTATTAAGTCTAAGAAATATATAAAAAAAATTCAAATTTATTATCTGAAATTTTTATTTAGATATACTATTATAATCATTTCACATATAAATTGGTATCTATTATTTCACGGACTTTCTAGAATTTATTAATTTAATTTATAACACAGTAAGTATTTTTATGGGTTAAATATGTTTTTAATCTTTTAATTCTTAATAATTTTTTGAAACTAGTCTATTTTAAAATTTTGGACCAATTTAGTCTTTCATCTTTTGAAATACGTGAATTTAGTTATTTTAATCAAATTTTGATAGGTTTATTTAATGTTTTGTACGCATTTCAAGACTGTATTTGAGTTGTTCGTACCGTTTGACACATTTTTGCTTTAATACTAAGTCAGATATGATTATGAAACGCACTTGAAATGTTAAATAAACATAACAAAATTTGATTAAAATATTAAGTTCACGTATTTTGAAAGATACATGACTAAATTAGTTCAAAATTTTAAAATTAATTAATTCTAAAATTTATTAAAAATTAAGAAACAAAAATATATTTAATATTTAACCTTATTATTCTTTATCCTACAAATTTTCCATCTTGATAGGAATCAAACACAAAATTTAAACAACATAAATATTTCCATGATGTATAAAGTTACATGCCTATGTGTGAATTTTGCACTTCTTGTTGCCATTATTTGCATTTTAATTACCTTTCACTTGAAATTGTACGATAAATTGCTTTAGTGACTACCTATGTATTTGTGCATTTATAATTTTTTTTCTAATTTTCAATAAAAAAAATGAAGTGACCTGAACAAAGTTGAATTGATGTCACTGTCACAAGCCTAGATATTCTAAACCACTTTGATTATTTCAATTGTTTAAGATATTTGGATAGATTACTTCTTAATAAAAATTTTGTCACTGTCATTTACCTAAAAAAATCAGCCATGTCCCCTTAAAAAAAGGGAAAACAGTCACTATCACATGATTAACATCAATTAAGGAACTTGAATTATTGTTTAATGGTCACTAAAACTTATCCACATCAAGTAAACAAAAGGGGTCACAAAGTAAAATGCACAGATAAGGAAATAATTTTATACTTAAAATGTAATTATATTAAATTGAAAACAAATTACACCTTAATAATGTATAAACACTTATAAATTTAACTAAACTGAGCTGTTTTTAATTTTAATACAGCAACATTTAATACTTATATTTTGTAAAGGGAATCATATTTTTAGTTTATGAATTTTTATGCAAAATTAAAATTTATTTTTACCTAAAATTTTAATATATTTTGATTCTCAAATTTTTAAAATAAATAAATAAATTTTTTATTTTAATTTAACTATGTTAAACTTTGTTGATACATCAAATATATTTTGTAATTAATATTAAATTAATAATGTGTGTTAAATAGTATAAACAATTTAAATAATAATATAAAATATATTTAAAAAGTTAAAATGTAATTTAATTAAAATGAATATATCTATTTATTTTTAAAATTTTAAGATAAATAATAAACAAATCCTAATCTTGAATTAAAATTCAAAGAAAAATATATTTTATCCTATTTTTGTAAATAAACATCAAACATTTTATACTACTCCCTTTATTTTATTATCTGTTTTATAATATTATATATATATATATATATATATATATATATATATATAATTGATTTCTTTATTGTAATGAAATGTTTTCTAAAATTTTATATTTTATCATTTCTGTTTCTGTATTATGATGTATGCTTAGATTAATTGAATTTATATAAAAAAACAATAATTAGTGAATGAGAAAATAATATTATTTTAAACTTCGGAAATAACGCATAAATAAATAAAAAATTCTAACAATTCAACTAAAAGGAAGAAGCAGTAGTTAATCACACATAAATTTGATTTATATGTTTGGAAGTGAATATTTATTGTTGAGTTAAATAATTTGTTGGTCACTTAGTTTTTTCGTATGTATCATAGAGAAAATATTTCGATATCTTAAAAAAATTGTATCCACTTTTAGACATTATTTTTTATCAATTCGTTATAAAGTAATTTCTCTCTCAATATATTTAATACACAATTTCTCCATTGTTTATTTTGTTTGTTTTCAAATTTTCATTAAGACGACCAACTTTTCTCATCTTCACCTTTTAGACCAATGTCATATAATTATGTTATGTTTTATTTATGTTTTGTATTTATAATACAATTATTTTATTAAAGTTTCTTAATATTTCATAAATTTAAAAGTTAAATATATGATGTGTCCTGAAATTAAATTATAAAGTATTTAATTTAATTTTATACTTTACGAAAGCATATGAAATATAATTTTTAACATGTGACAATGACATATGAATGTTATATTTTAATTCATATGCATTGTTGAAAATAATATTTTACATATACTTTCGTTAAATATAAAAATTAAATACTTTATAATTTAATTTAAAAATAAAATACATATTTTTATAATAATTTAGAGATAAATAATACATTTAATCTTTAATTTTAATATCAATTATTCTATATAGATTTTATCGATTTATTCATTATTAATAATCTCAAGTTATTTATTTTCTTCAACTTGAATATCGCTAGGTTCCTTATTATTACGGAAATTTGGTATATAGTTTGGTTTGAGGTTAAGTAAAAGTGATGGTAAAACTTGCTTATCCCTCATTAGAATAAAGTGATGGTCATTATTGTGTTTATTTTATTGAAATAGCTATTTTTATAATGATACTTTTGATGTATTTAAGGACTTTATCAAATTATAAATCAAGCTATTAGTTACAACAAAGTTAATTCTTAAATTTGTTGAATTTTAACAAATAAATTTATAGATGCGTTATGTGTTGATATAGTAACATATGAGTTAATTTTATGATTATTTTTAATCAATTTATACAATATTCTATAAAAAAACACATGTAAAAAAACATTCCTTATAAAAATAAATAAAAATAATTTTTATAACTTTATTAAAAATAATTTTATTTATTTTATAGATAGTTTTATAATTAAAATGATCAATTTAAAAAAATCCATCAAATTAAATATATATATTAAAATAAAATATTTTTTAATTTAAATTTAAAAGATAAATTTAAAGTTTATTTTCACTCGAGAAAACATAAATAGAATTTATCTTACATCAGGAAGTGTAATAAAATTGAAGTTAAAAAGGATCCGAAATCATAATTCTACATTTCTTCTACTTAAACTAATTCATTTTTTAATTGGAGTTTGTAAAACAATTCAAAATACATTTATAAAATTCTGCAAACTGTACCATATGCATAGGAAAATATAATATCTATAAATTTTATAATTTAAAAAATAATAACTAAAATTCATGTAAATTTTATAAATAAATTCATGAAATCATAATTAAAATATATTCTAATTTGATGAAAACTTAATTTAAAAAAAATTGTAATAAAATAATCGTAAATTTAATCTACATAAATTATAATAGAATATTAATTTTGATTCATAAAATATATTTTAATAATGCATTTTCAATTTTGATGTTCTCCGATCTCAAATTATCTCTTTATATTTTTTTCTTATTCTCGTACTTTCTTAATTAATTACTATAAAAGAATTATGGTTAGAAAAAGAATCTTAATCCATTTTATTAATCAATATCTAACGAGTTGTGTTTTATTTTATATTTTAAACAATAAATATAAATAAATAAAATGATGGGAGAATGATTTTTTATACAAACTTAATATAAATAGTATAATAATATTTAAATTTAATTTAAAAATATATAAATATATATAAAAAAAAATTAAAAAACATTGGGGAGCCTTGGCTCCTGTGTCCCAACGATGGTCTGTGTCTGATTTGTCCGGTGAAATTAGAGATTACTATAGAAACAAAACACTTAAAAATGAAAAAGAAAATAATATATATATATATATATATATTATATATATATATATATATTACTTTAGTTAAAATGGTTTAAAATGTCAAATATGATAATTTTACATAAATACTTAAGACAAAAAAAATCTGTTATCCTATTTTATCTAATAAGTTACTTTGTACGATTAATCATTAAACTATAAGTTTAGTCTACAATAAATTCAAATTAGTTGAGAATTAACAAACTCCTAAAAGTACATTAGGATTTAGCTAAATTTAATATTATGCATAATACTTTCTCTTCATAAACTAAGGTTAAGCAATCATAGGAGTTTAATTGAATTAACGGATTAAAGTGTGTGAATAACTCTGTGATCTATAACATATAACTTTTGGATCGGTATAACTGTGAAAGTTTTTGAAAAAAAAAAAAAAAAAAA
>Ga0209589_1011071_pt1 | contig 12874 bp, 4 predicted proteins | sample CowpeawhiteBW_FD_187525 | JGI IMG/M metagenome (GOLD analysis project Ga0209589, IMG submission 187525) | Root nodule microbial communities of legume samples collected from California USA - Cow pea white BW (SPAdes) (version 2) | ecosystem: Host-associated > Plants > Roots > Nodule | place: USA...
AAAAAAAATTAAAAGAAAATTTAAAAAAAATAAAAAAAAAATTGTAAAAAAATGTTGGTGGGTTAAGTGGGCCAACCCACCTTCAACCTGGCTCGAACCCGTGGGTTAAGTGAGCCGGGTTGAGTTCAACCCACTTTTGAAAAAGTTGAATTTTTCTCAACCCAACCCGGCTCGAACCCGTGGTGAGCCGGGTTGGCTCACGGGTTAAAACCTATTTTGACATCTCTAATATTTGATTTTACATTTTAAAGTAAAAAACATATGGAATTCAAGATACGAATTGGTAATATTTCATAAATTTAATCCACTTTAAAATAGCACTATTTTTTTTTGTTTACTTTTGCGAAAGTAATGAATATTAAACCTAAAACAATTTTAAATAGAAAAACTTTTATTGTTTTTATATTATTGAGTGTTGGAAGTCCTACGTCTACGTCGATTAGAGATAAGACCAATTAATACTATATAAGTGGGGTACAAACCTCATCTTACAAACTGGTTTTGTGAGGTTGAGTTAGGCTTTAAACCCACTTCTAATATGGTATCAAAACCAAGTTAGAATCTATGATAACAAACTTTTTTGAACATTTTGTTTCACCCGATATCGGACCGCTAACGAACCACCCATTAATTTCTTGTCTCATCCATTAATATGTATTGATAATCAATCTCAATAACTTAAGAATTATAAATTGATATGGAAAACCATAATTGCAAATTCACATAGAAAAAAAAATTGGAAGTTATAAGAAAATGATTTTATTAGAGTCAATTTTATTAAAGAATGTGATCTAATTAGAGACTCACCGACAAAAATAAATTCTTTATTATAATTTTTTTAATCTTTAAAATTATATAGCTATTTTTTATTTGTATTGGTGCATTTATCTTTTCAACTACTGAGATTATTGTCAAAACCTATCTTTGTTTCATTCTCTCTTTAGCCCATAAAGCATATTTCTCCTTTCATACACTATTTTTTAAGCATGATCCACTCTTCATGCTCATGCAATGCAACACGCTAACATAACTGCAAAACACTATAAGCTTTTATTACGCAATCTCATTGCTCTGCAAGTTCTACACATACACATTCATCATCCATAGGGACACATTCTTTATGCATAAAAATGGAATGATGCATGACTTTACATGAAAATAAAAAGAAAATGACAACATATCCTTCTTGTCAATAGATCATTATAAAAACAAGGCTTAAATATTTTTTTTGTCCTTATTTTCGTAATGTTTGTTGCGGATGGTCCTCATTTTGACAGAATGTTTAAAATGGTCCTCATTTTTACCGAATGTTTAAAATGGTCATCAGTTTCACAATTCGTGTTTTATTTGATCATTTTCTGTAACGCCGTTTAAATCATTAACGAAGCATTGTACAGGTGGCACAGTTTGTATTAGGATGTGTTACGTGTTACGTGTACTGTACAAGTGTGGTAATTAGATATTTGGGGATAAATAAGTGAGCTAGGATTTTGGTAAGGAATGTTTGGACAGTTGGTGAGTTTTGGCAATCTTGTTCCTCCATTCTCAATTGGTGTTGTTGCAATCTTTTTCTTCCTGCAATCCTATTATATAGGTATGTTATGGTCCTAATCTTCTTCCTTTAGCTCTGTTTGTAATCGTTGGAGACAATCGTGTTGTATCACTTCGTGCATTGTTGGTGGTTCAACGAGAAATGGATTAACCGCGATTTGTAGTTGCGGAGATGGCAGTTGTGAGGATGACAAGAACTCCAAAGAATATTGGTAGAAAATTTTGGGTACAATATGTTTTTATTTTTGTGTTAATAATAAATTGGTTTTAATTTTTGGTTTATTGATTTACAGAGTGGTGGTTCTAATAATGTGGGCTGCAACTTTTTCAAATGGTGGTGTTGATGAAAAGGATGTCATCATCATGACACAAATGAGGCAGATTAATGATTTGGAGAAGTCATTGAAGGTTGCTGAGAAGAGGCTGCAAGTAGTAATAGAGTTCACTTGTGTTGTTATTGTATTATTCGTACTGTTATTGTGTGTAATCTTTTAAAGTCCAATCTGTTTTGTACTATTGTTAAATGAAGAAATGAATTAGTTTGATTATGTTGATATTAGTCTCAAGATGTTCAAAATGACATCTTAATCTGAGCATTGAAGTAAGTGATATTGATCTAAGTTTGGGAAAAACTAAATTGATCTAAGTATGGAAGAAGTTAAATTCATAACATTAATTCATCCTCATCACTCATCAAAATGCACTACATCAATGTTTGGCAAAAGTGAAATCGAACGAAGTTTATGGAAAGTCAAAATACAGTACATCAATAATGAATTCGGAATTCTACATCAGAAATTCCAAAAAATAACTAAGATGTTTGTAGCTGCTATCATGGTCTCCTCCTAATATGTAATTTCATCCTAAACTGTTGAGATGATTCTTCTGGTGTTAGTAGTGGTGCTGCAAGGAAGAAGAAGATTGGGACCGTAACATACCTATATAACCAATTGGGAATGTAGGAACAAGATTGCCAAAACTCACCAACTGCCCAAACATTCCTTACCAACACCCTAGCTCACTTATTTATCTCAAATATCTAAATTACCACACCTGTACAGTACACGTAACACACTCTAATACAAATCGTGCCACCTGTACAATGTTACGTTCATAATTTAAACGGCGTTACAGAAAAGGACCAAATAAAACACGATTTGCGAAAATGATGACCATTTTAAACATTCAGTAAAAATGAGAACCATTTTAAATTTAAACATTATGTTAAAATAAGTACCATTCGCAACAAACACTACCAAAATGAGGACCAAGAAGGTATTTAAGCCTAAAAAAAAAAATCTATTTATGATGATAGGTTGTGGTTAAATAAAAGTATATTATTTTTAAACTTCTAAAACGACGAATCTCATTAAATAAAAAAGTGTCAAGTATAACTCGCCTTAAATGGTAATATATTATTCATTACACATATAATTATCTAGTAAAGTACGAGTTTTGAATTGTTTTTCTTATACTATTATAATTTTTAATTTATTAAAAAAATGAAATCTTCCATAGGACCTGCTAATCTGAACAGTGGGTTTGAACTTTATTGCCTTTTTTTGAGTAATATGTTTTAAAACTATATCATTTCGATAATAGATTTTTAAAGCATCTTGATTTAATATTTAATGTATAAAGTATTCCAATTTAATCATTCAGTCCAATTTATTTTTCAAACTCTTTAAGTTGAAAGGGACCTATCACACACACGGATATGAATTTTCCGTTGTTTAATATCTCTTTGTTTCTATTAAGACTTAAACTAAGTTAAGTGAAGTGAAGCTTATTCAACACAAACTAACAAAAATTAGCTCCAATTAAAACTCAAATTAAAATGGGTTGAATTTGAGTCAATTCAAATTTACAAATAATCCAAGTAAGCTCCTTAACTCAAGGTGTATTTAAAAATATAATAATTTTACATAATTTTATTTACTCATTTATTTTATGGAAAGAAAATTATTTCATTTGAATTTTTCGATGCCTACCTAACCGAAACATTTCAACACGAGTAATACAAATAAAACTTATGTTGTTACTATATAAGGTATAATATCATATAATATTATTGTTAGGAATCCAAGTGTGAGTCTAAATTCCACATTGACCAGAAATGAGAAAGTAGAGCACTATATAAGAATAAAGACCCATAAACCTATTGCCTTAAGGTGTTTTTGGGTTGAGAGTGGTGTCAGTGTCTTATGTGGTTAGGCTCAGATCTCATTGGTGTTGTTCTCCCCAGTGAAACCCCCTCTGTAAAACTTGACAAGTGGTATCAGAGCCGATGGTTAAAACCGGTTCAAACGAGTGCAGTATAGTCCTAGTATCGAAAGTCTTCCTGGCAAGGGTCCCAGGTAAGGGTTCCAGGTAAGCGTGTCCCGTTAAGAATAACGGCGGTACAGAAAAAGGGCAGAAAAGGAGTACTCGTGGTTGGGAATGCTTCCGCTGGAGGAGGAGTGTACCAATGTGGTTGAAGGGACTCACCCTTGAGGGGGGAGATTGTTAGGAATCCAAGTGTGAGTCTAAATCCTACATTGACCAGAAATGAGAAAGTAGAGCACTATATAAGAATAAAGACCCATAAACCAATTGCCTTAAGGTTTTTGGGTTGAGAGTGGTGTCAGTGTCTTATGTGATTAGGCTCAGATCTCATTGGTGTTGTTCTCCCCAGTGAAACCCCTATGTAAAACCTGATAATTATTTTAGTGATTCATTATAGTAATGAGTTAAGGTGTATAATATGATTTCTGCATAGAATATTTTATTATAATAAAAATTATGACAAATGTGATAAATGACTGCTAAATAATTTTAAGACTAACACCGAGTATAAATGAAAAATTTAAAAAGATATATGAAGAAGAAAATTCACCGGATTTTGAGTTGAAAACTGTGTCCATATTTATGAGTTTGATTTGTATTTTATTTATGTTGTGTTTTTATAATAAATTATTTCAAGACTTATAAGTAGTATAAAATAGTACGAGTGAAATATTTTTTTAAGAGTTTTGAAGTGTCAACATTTGGATAAATTAAAGTAAGATAATATAAGTAAAAAAGTCCATAAAATATACCTAACAAATTCTAGATACAAAAATTTCTTATATCAAAAGTCCTTTTTAATAAAAGACGTCTCGTTACGAAGAAAACCATTCACCCTTAGAAGACATTGAAAATGCAAGGGTGAAATTAAATACTCGTGTAATCTCTTTTAGTTCATATTTCTTTGTCGTTATGCTGATAATTTCTTCATAAACAAAAACTGTGAAAAAGAAAACAAATTTATTTAAAAAATGTTTTGTTTTTGAATGTGAGTGAGAAAATGCGATGACTTCGTATGTTTTTGAAAAATACATAATTAGGGTAGAATACCAAAATGAATATTTGAACTAATTAATTAATGTCTATATCTTGACTTTGAATTATGTCATCTAAATTTTGGAGTTTGCACTAAGTTCTGCAATAAAACAATTTTTCTAACTGTTTTTTCCAGAAGGAGTCACCAGAATCGAGCGATGGCGGTCACTCTGGTTTCTTAGCTCTTTCTCTCTCCTAGAATCATTTTTTTTTTTCATTTTAATTTACTTCTTCTGTTTCATTCACATTTAATATTCCATTCACATTGTTAACGTATTACAACTTACTTACCTAACAATACTATGTTACTCACATAAAAGAGTGTTATGTTTCTATATACATAGTTATATACATAGTTAGGTTTATAGAGAAAGTTTTATTAGAAAGAACAAATATCAATAAAATCTGAGTTTAATTACACAAAATATTGATACTATTTTCGATCTAAAATTTTAAGATAATAAATTTATGGGTCTTTATTTTCATATAATATTCTACTTTCTCATTTTTAACCAATGTGAAACTCTCACACTTGAATTCCTATCTTATATTTTATATCATATTACTAATGTAATATGACATCTATAATAATTTATGTCAATAAACTTTTTTTTTTTTTACGAAGAGAAATAAAGTTAATTATTAAATGATGTGACTTATAATGAATTCTATTAATTAATAAGATTATGGTAACATTTGACCTAGTTTATTGTCTTTAAAGAGGTTGGATCAAAAGTAAGAAACTCATCTCATCCCATGGACACTCTTGACTCGTTCCTAGACAGCTAGATAAGGCAATTTTCAATGGAGAATTTGATAACATTTAGAAAAAATAATATTTATTTTATAAACTATAAATAAATAAATATATTTATATTCATTACCTATGCTTATGAGAAGCACCCAGTAAAAAGATGTTTTTGAGATGACCTTTAGATCACTATGTTCGTATATGACACGTTGATAATTTTCTAAACATATATACAGTTTTTTTTTCTTATTTTCATTGAGAATTCATATAATCAATAATTGACTTTATATCTTTCATTTCATTATCCCTTCAATTATAACCTACTTTATTCAACATACTTTTCCTCTTCTAACATTATTTTCCAATTTATTTTTTTCATATATATATTATTATATTTTGGGTAGTTATTTATTTTATTTACAATAGTGAGAATGATTATTGAGTTAAATAGATACAATGAATGTAGCAAGGTAAGTAAGTGATAGTGGTGAAATGTGCATGAATATTTTTAGGGTTTGACTATGATCTTTCGATTTCAATATCACTTTGTTTGGTGGATATGTGATGAGATGGGAGTACCCTCAATCGGCACATGGGTGTCAAAACAACATATTCCTTTTTGGCGTAAAATGTAAACAATGAGATGATAATATACGCGATAAAGCTATACTCAATTTCTTCATAAACTTTATACAAAAAAAAAAATGTTATAAGTTAAAATTCATTTATTTATAAATTTTAAAAACTACATGAACTTTTTCATACAATAATTGAGTTACGAGTGTTGGAAGTCTACGTAAATAAGAGATCAAGTCATTTCATAGTATATAAGTGAAATTGTAAATCTTATCTTACAAGTCAATTTTGTGGAATTGAGTTAGACTTAAAATTCACTTCTATCATAATATCAGAATCAAGTTAGAGATTATCCTAACGAGTTTTTTGATTTTGTGAGATTGAGTTGGGCTTAAAACCCATTTCTAACTATCAAAAAGTTAATTTTGATTTTTTTATTATTAAAAAACTTATAAAAATACACCTTAAAATGTTATTAGTTTGTATTTCTTTTTGAGAAGTCATGGGTGACTGAGTGTTGCACGTGAGATGACAGAAGGTGAGATACAACGACGCAATGAAGAGTTTTGCAAACGCGTTTTTTTGGGCAACGAGAAAAATCATGAAAAGGTTTAGGATGAAAATAAAAAGATTAAAGATAACGCGGTTTTAACTTAACCGAATGATTAAAATGTTCCATCTACCAAATCAATTTTAAGCTCTCCAGATAAACTTCTATACTATTAAATAGCCAATAAATTTTATCACAACCTGATTAACATTTGAATCTTGGAAAACTTTAGGATAATAATTATTTCACTCATAATATAAATTAACATCTATAACTCGTTTATTTAATTTCAAAAACATTTATTCAATATACGATTTACAGTTGACTTTATTAAATTGAGTTCAGACTTTTTATCCATGTGTGACCACACATGTCCAACACTTAAACCATACACAATTGCTTTTGGTAGAGAAGAAAAGTGGAAAAGAAAAAACAAAGAGGTAAATTGAAAAAAAAATGTCGGGTTTAAAAAAATACAAAATATGTAAATACAGCAAAAAGCAAAATTCTGAATAAAAATAACAGCATAATTAAATATGTTTTGTTTTGTAATATGAAAGTTTATGCTACACGTTACTCCTTAAATCAATTTTCATTCTATACTATTATTTTTTTCCTAAACCATTAGTTACTCAAGTTTTTGCGATAATAGTTTTTAAATAATTGAAACATGTTTATATCAAATCTGTTTAAATTAGAGTTTAACCCCTTCACCTCTTTTCTCATTTTTTTTTATGGTTGCCGGAAAACTTATAGGTGTTTTGAAGGCAGTTTTTATGGTTCAAATTGGTGGTTCACACTTTTTTCCCAATTATATTAAAGTTTATCTGGGTCTAATAGTATTTCACAGAGTTCAGTGTACCCCAATAGATTTGAAATAGTAGTAAGCACTCGATCTTGATAATTGGTATCAGAGTTAATGTCACGAGTTCGATTTCTAGTGGACAATTGTTAATGGAGAGATTGTTGCGGGTTGCATAATTGTCCTTCGATTCTTAGTGGACAATTGTTAAGGGAGAAATTGTTGCAGATTGCACAATTGTCCCGTGACGGAGACCAAGTGGCTATCCCGTGGTTGAGACCAAGTGGGTCAAGTCACAATCCAAGTGGGTTTCCTAGTAAGTGACATCAATTGTCCTGTGACAGAGTTCAAGTGGGCGGATCACAATCGAATCGTGGCGCTTGGGCTGTTACACTCTTAAGTAAAAAAAGTTGTACCCTAACTAATAACTATAACTTTTGTTCTAGTGGTAAGCACTCAATCCTAATAATTTTGTGTTTTAATTTGTTGTTTCGTTTACTGTTTACTGTTTTGTGTTCGATATTCACTTTATGTATCTTGAAATTGCTAAATCTATTTTGTTATATTTTTTGTAATTTTACTATCCGTCAAATTTTGTAAAAATCATTAAAATTAGTTAGACATTGATTTTTGACCCAGATATTTATGTGGTAATTTCTTTTGATATATATTTGATAATAGAGTCTTTACATATGATACAAAAATGTGCATAATTTGACGAAGAAAAATTTCAAAGACTTGTAACTTTTTTTGGATTAAGAGCTTAAATTGAAAAGTGATTCAAATGAAAGCTACTTGAAATGAGAAAAGCATTTTGTTGACCAATACCCAAAGCATACTAGGGTCCAAAATCTCCAAAATTTCTCCACTTACTAATAGTTTTTTAGTATTTTTGAGGTATTTTTCAATATTAATTAGTCATTTGGTTTACATGTACATATACTATTAAGTAGAGATTTATCAAACCTTTACAATATAGATATTTCATGCTTTTATGTTCAAAATTTTCCAATTTGTGATCTTATCATTTTTCATAATGTTATCATTTGTGATTGATGTATACAAAACAAGGCGTTTGCAATTAGTATCTTTCTATATTTGAATGTTCTGATTTTTAACCAAAACCAATTACATTTATGAAAAGATAAAAAAAAATTACACAAGAATACATGTTTTACGGCAAATTAAAAGACCTCTTATTAATATATATGAGCCTTATAATAAAGTCATCATTAAGGTACTCGTGGTTACTTGAAGAAGAGTGTACGAAGGAATTCCATCACCTTTGAAGGAGAGATCATGAGAATTTAAATGAGTTTAAGTTTTATATTAGACAAACAAAAAAGTTGAACACTATATAAAAATGAAAATATAAATTTATTGTCTTCAAATTTTATGTCGAAAGTAATATCATTATCTTATATGAATTTGACTTAGATTTCATTATGTAGTTGTTATCTTGTTGTTTAACCAAAAAAAATCAAATTAATAAAATACAAAAAAACAAACAAACAAATAAATAAACATGAAGTTTAAAGCCAAACTACATAAAACAGCTACATACTTAACATTAGCCAAGGACAGAAAATTGAACCAAAAGTGCAATTATTATCTTGATACGTTATTGAACATCTGATCTGGTTCATTAATTAATTGGATTGTTTAGACCAACGTGCTACTTCATATACATGAATATAAAATATTAACTTAAAACAAAATGCCTTGAAATGTAAAAAAAAAAATCTTTAATCACACAATAACTTTCGTATTACAGGTTAGTCCCATAAATATGGAAGATAGCATGAATATAACCACAGATAAACTCCTGGGAGAGCCGCAACAGTGGCAATGGAAGTTAGTTTTTAGTGAATGAAAATATGTGTTGTCGTGTAGAAGAGTGTTGAAATGATTTGGTGGAAATAGGTGAAGATGCTAAAGGTGCCATGGTACTACAAGCAGAAAGCAAAAATTGTAGATTGGATGTTATTAGATGGCTAGAAAAGGCACTTTCACATTGTCCACGGTTGGTGTGACACCAAAAGCTCAAATTTTTTTCTTTTTATTTCAATAAAGAAAAATGAGAAGAAGGTCCAAAGAAACAGTCGCAAAGATGTTTCAAGAGTATGCTGACTCAGACTAAAACAGCTATCCCTTGTACTAATTTTCTTCTTCTATTGCACTTTTCTTTCCCGAGTCATTATATTGGAGAGGACCGCTATCAATTATATTTTTCTTCTTCTGCTTCTTCTTCTTCTTATTCTTATTCCCTTTTTTGTGTTTGTTTTATTTTATTTTTTCTGTATTGTCAAAGGTTTGGCTTGTGAAATGACTAATGAGGTAGCGAACACGATGACGCATATCTACCATATAACTAATTAATGACTTTATTGAAAATGGATTCCCTGAGTATAATTTTCATCATCTCTTGCTCCACTTGGGAGGTTGAAAACTCGAGCAGTTACTATAGAACAAATTAATCTCTCTCTCTAATGCAAATATCTAAGATACATATATAGCATTCATTAAGTTCATCATGTCCAAAGAGGCTCCCAAGCAGTTCCGAAACTGTTGTCCTCTATGAAGCAACTCATGTCAATGTGAGGTTGAGGCTGCACCATGTGCTGCTCCTGCGATTCACTCATTTCCATGCAGATTAGAGCCACCAAATTCGCTTGTTGGCACTGCATGTTCACTAGCTCAGCCTGTGCTTTCGCCAACTGTGCTTGAAGCTCGCTCACTTGCTTCTGAAGTTGGCATATTGCACCTGCACACCCATAAACAGGGTCTCTGATCCTAGCATTTGCCTCATAAACCATGCTGCTCACAGCATCTGCTCTCTGGGACTCTGGTAGCTCCTGAAAAATCAATCAATGCACGTTCCTTCAAAATTCGAGACAGTAAAAACAATTCACACACATATTCCAAATGTGGACACCAGAATTTTGACACCCAGATTCTAAATTTTAGTTTTGTTACAAACTGACATTGTGCATTATTACAAACAGATGGCAGGGGAAGATAGAAAAACGAAGTTAGAAAGTGTTGTTTGACTTGGGCATTCTTTTAACTAAAAGATGAAAAAGAAAGCAGTGGTTACTAGAGTTGAAAGAAGAGGGAATTATGCACAGTTTTGATGTGTTAGGAAGTTAGAAAACAAAAACCCATCATGACCATCAATTAGGTATGCCCCCTGCTAGCTTTTCCTCCCACTTTTGACCAAAACCCATGATTTTGTTTCTCTGAAATCATCAATTTTGCTAATTTTTTGTTGTCTTCCAAGAAAAATGGCGTGCCAAGAAGTGTGGACTTGTCAAACACAACGCAACAAAGAGGAAAAATATAAAAAACAAAAACCAGTAACAAAGGATTGGTGAATGCACGTTGTGTATGGTACCTGCAAGAACTTGATGATGTTGCTGGCTCCGAAGACTCTGTGAGCAATGGTGAATTTGAGGGGATCGGTGGGGGGGAAATAGGGAGCCAAGACACACTTCTCGACGCACCTGCGGCGGAGAATCTTGCAGGCGGCACAGGGGCTAACCACCACCGGCGGCGGCGGAGAAGGCGGAGCAGCGGGGGGAGAGCCCTGAGAGGGTGAAGGGAAGGGTGTGGGGGAGTGTGAGGGAGGTGAAGAAGATGAAGATGGAGGAGAGTTTGAGAGCATAGTGGGAACATGGATTGGGATTGGTGGAGAAGAAGAAGTTGTTGGTGTTGTTAAGGTTTTGAGTTTGTAATCCATGGTGGTGTTTTGAGACAGAGGAATGAAAACAGAGGAAAGAGGATTGTTAAGATTTTTTGGGTTTGTTGCATATGATAAAAACTAAGGGTGAGTATGGCTATATATATAGACCAAATGGGAAGGGGACAAAGAAGGTGACTTCATCTACGTATTCAAGAGGCAAACATGACGAAGCATATTTTTTCATAAAAGCCGTATAAAATTTCCTACTTCACAAAGGGCTTTCATTATGAAAACATGTGTTAACTAAAGTGAGATAAGACGGTACATTTAATTAAATAATAATCTTCTTAATTTCATGTCATTTCTTAAACATGATTATTGTTTGGTGTGAAAGAATATATAACAGTATGTAAAAAGGGGTTTTTGCTGTTAATCATTGCACGGTCAAGCAGTGGTCAACGAATTTACCTCCTGTGTCAGTTTTTGGGTGCTCTAATTGGATCAAGCACAAAACATATTTTTTATATGATTTTTTAACAAAAAATGTTTTGCTAGCAAACACAAAGAAGAATACAGCATGCAATTAGAATGTATTGTAGTGTGTCTAATTATTCTAATTGTTCTATCCGTTGTTTTCTTTTGACGCGGAAATTCAGAATAACGGATTTTTTTTTTTTTTTTGGAGACCGAGAAAAATGTTTGTAACGTGAAATTAAGAATAGTTGGGAATAAATTGAAATAAATTGAGAATATGATTTCTTTTGCTTTGTATAAATAAATAAAAAAATGAGATAATGTTAGTGAGGAGATCAGATAATTCATAATAAGTAATTAATTAGTCGTCATCACCCTTATACTAATATTACAAGAAGAATATATATTCAACAAACTTATGATCTGTTCAAGAGCTGGTTTTTTTGTTTAGCTTTGAAGATGTGTCACTTTTGACCAATTCATCAAAAAGAAGTGATAACAACATATTTTTTTAACATGTTTTTTTTTTCTTTATTCACTAAAATTTAAAAGTCATCACAATATAAGAAACTTACAAATTTTTATAGTTTCAATAAATTTGACCTATTAAAAAACGTATTTCAAAAAGCGTGTTCTTGATATTGGTATCAACCATTACTTAAAAATTTGATAATATAAATGCAAAATCATATGTGTCGACTGAGTTGTGGAATGGTTAGAAAATTGGAATAGATTAGGAAAAAATATGTATATAAGTAATGATTTATAGTTAGATGTTATGATTATGTTTATTTGAAGAATATGTGAAAGAATGACGGTAATAATTATGAGATGGTGATAATAATTATAATAGCAAAGCAATAGTAAGTGTTATATATAGTGACAACTGAACTGACAAAGAAGGTGAAAATGAACACTTTTCCGATGTGATGACGATGACTTGCAAAGCATATTTAATAAATAACCATTCTAAAACATTGACATTCAATTTAACATTGTCCACACTCAAAAGGATTAATGAGCTGATCATTGGTATATGCAGGTTGTATATAAATAACCTAAGCTTTTGGTGCAAACTAATTAATAATCTTTTTTTCATGCAAAAAAAAAAAAAAAAACTTTTATTTT
>Ga0209589_1011073_pt1 | contig 12872 bp, 6 predicted proteins | sample CowpeawhiteBW_FD_187525 | JGI IMG/M metagenome (GOLD analysis project Ga0209589, IMG submission 187525) | Root nodule microbial communities of legume samples collected from California USA - Cow pea white BW (SPAdes) (version 2) | ecosystem: Host-associated > Plants > Roots > Nodule | place: USA...
ACTACGGGCGGGGAGGTCCGTAGAGTTGGACCACGAGCGGGTAGGTTCGTGGGAGCATGATAATCCCTAAGGACCAAGGTTGTGCATGGATCTTTCTCATATAGGTTATGAGATTGGGGTATAATGTTATAAAAAGGTCGATAAACTAAAATTGACTAAGTTAGATTGGGTGAGGGTCAATTCTTATTATCTTATTATTTGTATAATTTTCCTTTCTCAGCTCACCCTTGCTTGTTTGTGTGTTTGTGTTTGGCGATGATCACGTGACTTGTTACGTGGGAGCAGACGTGAATTTAGGTGATCATGCTGATGCTTAGCAACTGAACGGGGCTACCGATGGGGGATTTTCTTTATGCTATGCTTTCCTACCTTTTGTAATAAACATTATGATGTTTTATCCATTATGAGCTTGTAATAAAGATGAGACAATACGAATGGATTATAGCGAGACAAGTTTGAAATTTCCCGCGCTTGGGAATTTATTGAAATGACTGATTTTCTTAAAGTATATTTTGTGAAAAATCAATTTTATCTAGTAATATCCATTTGGGGTGTTACAGTACTCATCGAAGATCTTTCTGAAGCTTGCTAGACCGTTACGGCTACCGGAGCAACACTCGTCGGAGATCGCATTTCTCCATCACGCCAGGTCGTAAAATACAACAACTCCACTCTACCCTTGAAATCGTCTTCCTCATGATGCAATTTAGAGTTCGACCATTAACCATCACCGTTCATCTTAAATCTTTCACCATTGTTGTTCAAGAGCAAGAAAAAAAGGTAAGCCTATATGATTCTTTTGTTTATGCATTATGATTCTTTGGATGCTATTTGTTTACCTTACTTTATTTAATCATTTTCAACCACCCTTGCCTTATCCAGCGTTACACGCTCCATAACTAGTGCTCAACTATTCTATTTTCATTTTTGTATATTTTAAATGTAAGTTCTTTTGTTAGATATGCGCGATGAGGAAAACATATTTGCATATCAAACTGGAGTGAAGGTTGTTTTGCCTATGGTGGTTCTCCTAACATTCAACATGTGTGTGTTATTTGACATGCATATACCTATGTAGAAAGTTTATGTCTTGTGTTTTTAAATGAAGATTCAGTTACTGATTGTGCATTTCATTGTTTAAAAATGGTAAAAACGTTGCCTTCTTGTGTATTCACAGAACCAAATTATCTTGAATGATGTAAAGGAGGCCACTAAGAATTTCAAGTGAGAAAATTTGACCAGAGAGGGAGGATTTGGGCGTGTCTTCAAAGGATGAATTGATGAGAACACATATGGTCTCACAAGACTAGGCATTGGAACTGTTGAGGCCATTAAAATCCTTAAGCCAGAAAGCTTCTATGGCCACAAGGAATGGCTTGTATGTGTAACAAGAACCATAAACAAAAGTTTTCCTTTTAGCTTGACTAATCAATGGTGTTGTTGTGCTGATGACTAATTTTATTTCCTTTATTCTAGTAGGCAAAAATCAATTATCTTAGGCAACTTAAGCATGAGAATTTGGTGAAACTTATTGGTTATTGTTGGAAGGTAAATACAGGCTTTTGGTTTATATTACAAAAAGGAAGTTTGGAGAATAATTTATTAAGAAGTAAGTTCATTTCACTCTAAACAAATTTTTGTAAGATTTTAGAAAACTAATTTTAGTTGAACAATGACTGATATTTCAACTCATTGAGAATTTTTTGCTTAAAAGAAGACAATAATTGAAGGGTGTGGTGTTCAAACTCGGTGGTGTGATGTGATGTATTGTTATAGGCAAGTTTTTTCTATTTAACAGGACATTCCATTCACGTCATGGTGAGAATGTTTATTGAATTTGAATACTGTGACAAGTATGGTAATTTATATAATTTTATGTGAGTTTGACTTTAATTTTTCCAGATTTTAATTACCCGTAGAGGAAAACAACATCTCCATTGGACTTTCAAGTGGATTAGCTCTACGTCATGGTTAGTTCTTAAAATATTTTTTCAAGAATTGATCACACATGTTGTTTATTTTAAATATGCTTCAACCATTGGTTCTAGTATATATGTATTTGTATTTACTTTATTTGATGTTCTTTTTTTGTAAGATAGTTTTGGATGTTATATTTGTGATCTGCTTTTAAACATTGGTAGTGATTTTGCATGTTATGTGGATTGTAGATGTAACAAATTGCAAGTTGTGTGACCCTTGAAAGTTTAAGTTAAGTTACTAGTTTGGTGTGATTGTGATAAAAGTGCAAGATTTGGTGATTAAAATTGTAGGTTCAGTGCAGACTTATAAAACTCATGAGCGGTAAGGAATGATGAAGTTAAGTGAATGTTATAGTTGGGTTATGATAAGGTTGTAGGATAATGAGAACTATCAAAGAAAATGGGTGGTGCAATTGGAATTATAACATGAATAGATGCAACATCCAAGAGCATGTCACTAATGCCAAACACTTAAAACTATTTAATCTAACTAATATTATATAAGTTACTACATTTTGTACTTTTACGTAATGAATATGAATTTGTTACATTTAATTTGATATGATCAATGTTTTCAAAGATAATGTTTTATTGTTTTGAATGGAATAAAGTTATGATATTGAGGTAAATATTAGATGAGATAAAACATAACTATGACAACCTAATCCTATTTCATTGTACCCATTATGTAATAGAATGGAAAATTGTTTGCTTAGACAATGACTAATTAATTATAAAACATAAGACACACCTTAGAACAAAAAAAATAGAAAAAGAAAGAAAGACTCAAAATTTTGAGAATGCATTAATTTAGTAGTTTACTTAATAAATTACATAATTTATAAGTATTTTTTTATTTATTTCAGGTATTGGATGTTGGAAGTGGTGCTCCATCATCGATTGACATAAGATCAAGCGTGGGAGAAAAGACTAGTTAGGAACATACCTATAGAAATTTTGGAAAATGTATTCTATTGGTATAAAATCTTTTTTATTATTTTTTTTTCAGTATGCAAATAGTTGGGTGATGTTAGATAATATGAAATTTTTTAATATGAATTATGTATGAAAATATTAGTGATCAAAATGCTCTTTGTGACTTTTTATACTTTTTATGATTTCATGGAAAGTAGAATCAATAAATAATGAAATTAAAAAAATAATTTCACATTAAAATTACGACAGTTTGAAATGTCATATTTCACATTAGAATTCTTTTACAATAAACACATTACGACATATTATGCATTGTGGCGACCGGATATATGACGGTACTTGTACCCACCACACATGCAAAATATGACGGTCATAAACACCATTTTATGTCACAAATAACTGCCGTAATTAACAAATTTTTTTGTAGTGAAAGTAAATTTGAATTTTTGTCTTTGATTTTGATATTTATTTTGGGTTTTATGTAACATGGTAGATGTTATTGTTTGTCTGTTTACTATTACTATTTCGTAAGTATTCGTCGGTTAAGAAATTTTTTTTATGGATATCATTTATTTTTTTAAGTTTAATAATAGATATTTGTTATGTTTTTTGGAAAAGTTAGGTCATTTTTGGATGCATGTGTGCTTCTTTCATTGATATTTGTGTGAAATTTTGTGATAGGAGTTTCTTGATTTTGAATAGGGTTTTCTAGTTGAATGGGGAGACAAATTGTTAACGGGAACAAACTACTTTACAGATTCAATGGGAAACATTTTTAATTTAGAGTTTGAGGAATCATTGATTAGGAATAGATTAATTCACATATCATCTGATTTCGCTGAGTTCTATGATATGGATGACATACATTATATTTGTACTTTGTTCTGTGGAGATCGATATTTTTTATTAAGGATTTTTAATATAGGATGGGATGAAATCAATTATTCTGGGATCACATATGTTGTTGTTTCAGAGGAAGATTTAGTATGGTCTAAGTTTTTTCTCTTCTCTTAGGGTCAAGTTATGTCCCTCAAAGTTGGATTATACTGCAGGTTTCACATGTTCTTCTGGTACTGCAAATTGTTCTACAAATATTGTTAACCATCATGGTGATATCTCATTTGTTAAGCAATTAAGTTATTAGGATGTTGAAGGATCTTCAATCGTACTATCCTTTTCTTTTTTATTCCTAAATTGTGAATTTTTGTGTGTTATATATTGTGAGTTTTGTAAGTTAACAAAGTTAATTTGAATTTCAATATCTTAACTTATCATTTGTCGGTACTGCACTGACCAAGACACAAAATAATTACCTACTGTGCAATAGGGATTCAACATACTGGCCATGTACCATTAGATGGTGTCCACGAAGTTGAATTGAATGTTATCTCAATTGTGGATGGAAAAGATTCGTGAAGGATAATGACTTAGTTTGTGGTGATTCCATAAAGATCGAGGTTGACAAACACTATCAAAAAATAATCTATGTTCTGAAAGTTTAGAATATCTTAAATAATTTGTTCTTGGAAATGCTATATTGTTGTTTTGTGGAGAATGTAATATTCCAATGTTTGTTTTATTTTGTTAGACTTATGGCAACTATCGTAGTAAATGTAGTTTATCCCAGACAATATAGTGTTTATCTTTATGAATATTATATATTTCATACCTTGTTTAATTTCATATGAAATTTTTGTTGTAGATTTGTCTTCATTATTTTAATTTGGTTGCACATCATAATGTTTAATTTATTATTAGTATTCCTTGTTTAAGTTGCTAACGTGTTACTTACATTTGTTTAAGGCGTAACATAATTTGATGGATAATTCAGGTGTTCTACTTACCATTGTAAGATATTGATGAATAATGAAAATATAATAATGATTTTGTAGTAATCAAATAAATATGAGTTATTATTATATAAAAGTAATTTGACTAAACAATTTTCCAATACTGGTACGTTAATGAAATTTGGGGACACATTATGATCAATATGTTTGATGTTTACATTTATTTTGAACGTTTTGAAAGGAAGGTTAATATTTTGAATAATTACAAAAGTTTAGTTAAGCAGTCAAAATCAATACATAAAACGATTTGAAAAAGAGGAAGTGTTATATATATGTATTATATTTAAAAGTAGTAATTATTACTTAGATGAAAACCAAATAACATTAATGAAAAAATGTTGATTATCCATAGATGTTAGTAAGTACAGTTATAGTTGAAAATATAAATGAATTATTTTATTGAAAGAAGAAAATGTGATAAGTTGCAAAAATGAGTTTATAGTTGTGTATTATGTTAAGATGCCAATATAAGTTGGTCATGTTGTTATTGTTGTATCTTTAGTATGTGTGCTTTGATGGTGGGCTTTGCAAAATACCATTTTTTAATCGGAGGTCCATTGAAATAGAAGATGTATATTGAGTATTTATATGTGTACAACTTATTGGTGATTGTATTAATCGTAATATTGTCAATATTGAGTTTATGGTGGTGTATATAGAAATATTTTAGGTGTCATTAGGGTAAAACATATAATCTTTATTGTTATAGTGTTGGTTGGTCTTGTTTTAAATGATGAAGGATGTTTTTTGGTAAGATTATATTATACAGTGTATCATATAAAGATGGATAGGATGAAAGCTGAAAAAGGAAGAATAACACAACTTTACTCATAAGGACCGAAACCACTACAATTCATTTCTTTCAATTTCGTTCCAGTTTTGAATTGAGAATAAGTATTGGTTTGTCTTGATTTTAGTTTGTATAGTTGTTGGACTTTGTTTTGATAGGTATTAAATTGAAAAAATCGAATAATGTTGTATAAATCGCTACATGTGTTTGTTGTTAAATTTGTTCAGATGTAAAATCTTTGAACAATCTTTTGATTTGGACTTGTTTTTATTTTTCTTGCGAGGATGATGTTGGTAATTTAAGTGTGCAATTATGTTTATTTTTTATTTATTTATAGTAGATTTGCAATAAATATAGAAAAGTGCAAATAGTAAATAATGTTGACATACAAAACATTCATATAGATCTAACTTGCTTTCTATTATACATTCTAGAAGACTTCTTTGAATACAACATTTATTGTATGAGTCAAAGTTCTTTTGTCTTTATCATGGATTAACATTTTTAATCTTGATTTACTCTAAACCTTAGAAACTACAACATATAGTTGTCCATGGCTAAAAACTGGTGTGGGCAAGTATAATCCCACAGAACCTAATGATTGACTTTGAGATTTGTTTATTGTCATAGCATAGAATAACATAATTGGAAATTGTTTTCTAATTAGCTTGAATGGCCATGGAGACTAAGATGGGGGATATAAACATTCGTGGTATATATACCTCATTTTCATTCTTGTTTGTTGTAATAACCCTTGCTCCATTGACATGATTAGCCAATCTTGTGATAATTAATCTGGTTCCATTGTACAATCCCTCTGATTGATCCAACTTTCTTAATAGCATTATCGGTGCTCCAATTTTGAGTTTGATATTATGGCTTAGCATTCGTGAAGTAGTCAATAAATTTAGAAATTCTGGAGTAATGGCATTCATGTCATCATTTGCAAAATTATCAGATTTATTAATGCAATTCGCACTAAGACACTCTTTTGCTTCTCTTACATAATAATATTAATAATTGTTATTTTTTGTATAGTATGTATTAATAAATATATGGAGGTAGGTAAGTAAGAATGCTTTTACCAGGAATCAACGACAACATGTATTAATTGATTTCATCAACAGTCTCGATTCTATTGGCTAATATTGCTCTGCTCTTTAAATAATTTTCGTTGCTGTAGTTTTTACATTAGTTCTGGATATGTGGATGTCATAATTACTTCAATAGGATCATTGAATTCTATTATCAAGAATTCATGTGGTACTTTGATATTAACTACTCCATCATTTGGTTCACACAACTTTCAATCTCCAAGTTTAACTCTCCAATCATAGAACTATTGAATTTTGGTTGTTGTAGATTTTTGTAGTCCTAATTGTAATAATCGCATGTTCTTGGTCAATGTCAATACCTGACAGTGATCCCATAGGTATGACGAATTAATGGTTGCATGGACAATGTCTGATCGAGTTCCTCTAGGAATGATAGGTAGAATATGTCTAAAGTCACCTCCAAATACAACAACCTTTCCTAAAAAAACTGAATTATATGTGATGTGGTCTTTCATGATGTTCTTCAATGTTCTGTCTGGACCTTCAAAATAAAATTTGTGTGTCGTTGGTGCTTCATCCCATATTATAACCCTGTTTGATGTTGCAAATCAAATTCTCTAGTGTAGAAATGGGAATTTTAAATTTAGAATGTGTTGTTCTTCCTCTAGGTAATAAAAGTCATGCTATATTACTTGATGCTACTGTTAGGACAGTTTTTCCCTATGATCATAACGTTGAGAATAATGTTGACCACATGAAAGTTTTTCTTGTCCCACCATATCTAGACAAAAAGAAGATTCCTCCAATATTGTTCATAACAATGTGGTTTACCTTTTCAAATATGTTCTTTTCTTCATCTATACAATTAAATAAGTCAAGTTACCTTATAATTAGTAAACAACAAATTATTTAAAATATTTATTACCAAGTCATTACATCAAATTAGACGACAATGATTTACCACTTATGGAATTGAAGTTTCTTTGAAATAGATTATTCTTTTCGACCACGTTATAATCAAGTGCAGAGTATATCAATTTATTGCCACAATTGTTATTAAAAAACCATCATGATAAGGCATTGATGGGAACTATTTCAAGCTTCTTTTATTAATCTATAGAAAGTGCTCTATTTCAAATATAGTTAAATTTTTAAAGATGTCATTGCTTGTAGTTCTGCATCAATAATATTTGAATTAGTAACATACTATTTTTGTGTTAAATAAGAATGTTACTTTCGTGGATATATTTAATTTACCTGGATTTGCAACTGTTATTCTTTCCCTGTGTAGTATACCATCAGACAACTAATGCCACATCTTTTCCCATACTTGGTCTGGTCTATTAAGACTATTACAAAATAGCATTGTTACAAAAAGTTTCCTTAAGAAGTTACCACATCCTCAATCTTTTGCTTCTTTGATGACTTCTATGTATTTATTATCATATGCTAGGAATCCAGAAGCTTCACAAGCATCTCTAAAAGTTGAGTACACTATGTTGTTAACTGTCCTAATGTCTTTGTAACATAATGACCCTTTGACTACTGTTAGCATTCTCCTCAGATAGAAAAGTTATCCTATTGTTGGTGGAACCTAAATTAGTCTTTCAATTGTGTTACCTATTTTCTTTGGTTTCCAACATCTATCCTTTTTGACATATACAAACTTTGAAACAAAATATGGGTACGTTAATCTTCTTGCATCTTCATACATTTTGTTGCATTTCATCTAACTTGTGAACATGGATTCTACAATAGTAGGTTTTCCTAGTATATCGCTAATATAGTCGTTATCCTTGAAGTACATTGATTGCTCTCCAGGAAGATGAAAAAATAGTCTTTCTATAGCTGGATTTCTTCCATGAATGGTAAATAAAAATATTTTCAACATGCTTCACTTGGAGATATATATCTACAATCAACGTATTGCTTGCTTTCATCTACAAGCTAATGTAAATTAGAAGATTCACTGGTATTATCAACTATAGTTGTAGTTATTTTGTCATAACCCTTGTTAATGTATTTGAATAAGTACTTGATCGAAGTACTTCTATTGCACCATTCCATATTAATGAGTTTGAAATTTAAGCAATAACTTGAAGTTGTATGAAACAACTGAACATTTTTTTAAGGAAATATGATTCTTGACAATAGTTATTGAATTATCCTTTCTACGGTAGTGTGGAAAACCATCTTCGAAAATAGTAGTTGTGTTTTGAAATATTTTGGGATAAAACTGTGAGCATTTACCATTTTTCATGCAAGATAAAGATTTGTTTGCTAATCCACATGGGCCATGAATCATATAGTCCTTGACACATTTATATAATTCTAGCTTTGGTATAGGACATGGTATTTTAGCTGATATCATCCAATCAATATCATCTGCATTTGAGTATTTGCAATTGGAATGCAAAAAAAGTAGTAGATGTGCATGTGGCTGACCGCACTTTTGGAATTCAATAGTATACATATTTATATTTCGAAACACATTAAAGTTATAACAGTTAATGAACTATTAATATTTATTCATCATGAAAAATGAAAATAATTCTTACATGCAATAACCTTTCCAAGTAAATGATTCTTGGTTAGGTCTGTTAGAAATTGATCAAATTTAATTCTAACCGTATTTTATGACCTTTCAGTTGGTCTGAGACATCAATCAAGCTACATAGACTAACAGAGGATGAAGATAACAATTTGCTTTAAGTTAAAAGGTTTCAAATAGGCAAATAAGTCTAAAATTCAAATAAAAGGCTTTATTCCTAGTGTCTGGTTTGAGCAACCCCAACTTTATATCTGCTATGACAATTCAACCAGGTTTAAATTGTAATTTATTGCATTGTATTTCTTTGAATTTCTCTTCCACCATCATCATTCAAAACTGTCTCTCCTTGTGCATGTCGCTCTTCTAAAGGACTAAAGCTTTTGTATGCACTTGCTGCAAAATGAAAAAGCTAATGAGAAATTTGATCAACAAAAAATTATCAGCTCCAAATATTTAAACTACAAAGTCTAGTTTAATACTCTAATTTATCGTAGAATGGAAGATAGAAAGAATAACACAAAATTTGAGAGATAACATGATAAAATTTTAAAAACATGATATCATTTAACTTAAATCTTTAATGTCATTTGTTAAACTTACCTATGTCAAACAAAAACTTACAAACAAAAGGCTAGGCTTACCATACCTTCAATTCTTTTACACTGAAAGTCACATCTATTGGATCTCTAGTATCAACATACTGCAAACATTCTTCTTTAGGATTTATCCATAATTAGGTGTGCGCATCAATATGTCTGCAATGACATCCACACACATAAATATATACAATTTTCAATATAGTTACCAACAAAAGAATCCTCTTCACCTTTGGTTGGGCATTTCCATATAACTTCAAAGTTCAACAGCCTTTCCACCATCAACATAATGATGTGTTGAGGGTGACCTTTGCTACAATTTAAAATCTATGACATGAATGTCAGTTACTACAACAAATGAAATGATTATCTAAAACTAATACATGATATTTGGTATTATGTTTAGAGTAGAAAAACGTATGAAAAAGGATTAGATACTTAGAATTACATGGTGATATTTAGTATTCTGTGGTGATATTTTTACAATCATATTCCTTGATTTTCATCTAGTTCTCAAAGTTACCAATTTTCTATGAATTCATATGAAAGTTCATAGCAACCACACTTCATAAATGTAAAAAATTAAATAATAAATTAAGCATATATCATACTTTGGATACCTTGAGTTATTTGAGAACAAAAAGTGTAACATCCCGACTGGATATTATGGGTTTAAATAATAAAATAAAATAAGAAAAATAAAATCTCATTAAATATAAATTCATTCCCAAAAATGAGGGAAATTTCAAATAATTTATTTCATAATAAGGATAACTCTAAATTCAAATTTCTCAAAATTCAATAAAATACCAAAAACAGTCATATAATAGTTTACAACTTTATTCCAAAACCATAAGTGATAAAAAATCAATAAAAATGTTCCCATGAGTTTTTCCCTGCTCCGCTGCTAAGCCTCACCAGATCCACCTGCAACATCATCTACTCCCGTGTACCGCGTACACGATCATCGCCAAACACAAGCAGATAGGGTGATCTAACAAAATAAACACACACACACACACACACACACACATATATATATATATATATATATATATATATATATATATATATATATATATATATATATATATGTATATATATATATATATATATATATATATATATATGGCACAATTATACAATCACACAATCACACCAAAGGAAATCCATCCCTTGATATCTCATCACATGGCCACCACCATGTTAATCGTGTTCTACGTCTTCTAATTAGTACCTCAAGGTGTCTTGCTATCATACCTATCAGCCACAACCAATAAAGCACGTGCGAGAAACCATGCTACAGATCTTACATCGTAACGTCAGGTGGAGTTCCCATATTTGAACTTAATTCGTAACGTCCTAAGACTACCAAACTCGTCAGTTACTACTGAGGAGACGATCTATCTGGACCCATCCGTACTGGCCACAACCAGCGCACTCACATTGGCAACACTCGCCAACCCGAGTCACAACTCAAGAGTTCCTCGTGTTCATCCGCCATCCCGAGCCACAACTCGAGGGATGCTATTTTGAGCCACAACTCAAGGAATGCCACGTGCTTAACCCCTATCCCGAGCCACAACTCAAGGGATATGTTCCGAGCTCAACTCAAAGAACACCAGCAAACCGACCTTTAAGATATCCTAGAAGCCTTGTAGATCACGCACATCATAGCAAGCATAACACGAATCTGTTGTAGCAAAATCGCCTGGCGGGAGTTCTTCTGCCGCCAGGCGCCACGCGCCTTAGTATTCACTAAACTACAAACTCCGCTTGGCGCACCCCTCCTTACCGCCAAGCGTCACCGTAATCCAGGACCCCCTGTTTCTATGTTGTCGCTTGGCGGGTCGATCACCACTGCCAGGCGCTACACCAATACTTGTGCAGTACTGGTTTTAGTTCAGGTTCAAGCACACTTCACACAAGTTACTCTCATTTGCTCTCATTCTAGAGTACTCCTAATGAAAAGCATTGTCATCTATAATGTTCCAGGCCTTATAGCATCTCATATGTGCATTCATCCCCTAGTCATATAGACCATCCCAAGCATGCTCAAATAAAATATAAGCAGCAACATTCTAACAATTTTAAGCACATGATCTTATGCACCAATGCAATTTAATATTGACACCCATGCCTTCACAAAACCAATTCTCCATATATGACTAACCCAAAGGAACATTCAAATTGATAGAGACTTACCACATAACCCAATCATGCTTCATTAGAAGTTACTTGAACTTATCAAGAGCTTATTCATGTATTTTACAGACTCCAAAACAACAATATTAAGTAATATATATCTCTAGATAATGATCCAATCTCCACCGTTCAAAGTGAAGAACCACATGTTATGGACTACCTGTCAAAATTTCACTTAAATCTGACGGTTAACGAACCGAGAAATGCAATTTTACAAACACTGCGCAAACTAGAAAAATGGTGGCGTCTAGCGCCCAAAATCAGGACCCTGGTGCCTGGCAGTACAAAGCCAACGTCGGGCGGTTCCTGTTCAGCGAAAAACATGAAAAACAATATTTTTCGTGAATCAGAGCATCCCTCGCATCTCTGATATGGCACCTGGTAGTAACCAATGTGGCACCAGGCGGTTCCTGCTATTCCAAGAACCCCAACCTTCTTCTATGCACCTGCGAGCTTTAACCAATCCCCAACTACTCTGTTTTCCATTGATTTTTTTATTCAAAGGCTACACTCACAAGTTTAAGATGATGGTTCATTGCTATGGCTCCCAATATACGAAAACCCCTTACCTTATTCCGCCTAACTTAGTGTCACAATAACAATCTCAACCCTAAATAATATTAATTCGATTTTTGTCCAATTTGACTGTCACTCACATGTAATTCAATTATGTATGAGGCCCAAACACTCAGAACCAATAAGGAATTCCCATTTCCTCAATTAGAATCACTCCAGAACACGTTGATGAGTTCAAATTTTTGCCCTCATTTAATATTTAAATTTAGGGATTTAATTGAATTTTTTGTGCTTAAAGATTGATTTAATTAGGATTTGTGATTATTGGATTTATTGAGTAAGTTTGGTAAAAGTGGCGTAAAAATTGATTTTAGTTGCATAAAATATTATTGGA
>Ga0209589_1011074_pt1 | contig 12871 bp, 5 predicted proteins | sample CowpeawhiteBW_FD_187525 | JGI IMG/M metagenome (GOLD analysis project Ga0209589, IMG submission 187525) | Root nodule microbial communities of legume samples collected from California USA - Cow pea white BW (SPAdes) (version 2) | ecosystem: Host-associated > Plants > Roots > Nodule | place: USA...
ATTTTATTTTTTATAAATATACTTTTATTTTGTTTATTAAATTAATAACATTACAATATCATCAATTCTTAATATAATTCAAAAAATGCGTACACACAGGCGCGATAGCGCCTGTGTTTACACTAGTTTAGAAAATAAAGAGAATTCCTTTTCTTCATCCAAACATAAGGTAACAACTTTTATCTTTCCCTGTAAAAAATGTACCCATTTTACTTAGAACAATCATTTGTGAAAGTAATTGAATGCATTTTTACCTTTTCAAATGCATATTCAAATGGGGATTTCTTCATGTACCTCCATGTTTTTTTTTTTTCATATCTCCACAGTTTTAGTGAAACGACCTAGTTACCCTTTATTAAAGATTTTCATCTCATGTTGTCTTGCAAATTTTCATTACGAGTTGTATAATTTGGAATGTATATTTATATTAGAGATTGTACATTTCAAAATGTATTTTTTCTTTTTTTTTAGTCTTTCAAATTTGCATTACTTACAATTGGAAAAATAAATTTGTATTACAAATTTTACAATTTTGAATGTATTTTTGGATTACCTTCCAAATTTGCATTACGAATTATAGAATTTGAAATATAAATTTGTATTACTGTATAATTCAAAATGTAAAGATTATCTTCCAAATTTGTGTTACAAATGATACAATTTGGAATGTAAATTTACATTATAGATTATATAATCGAAATGTATTTTTGGATTACCTTCCAAATTTGTAATACGGATTATACAATCCAAAATATAAATTTGATTTATTGTATAATTAAAAATGTAATTTGCATTCCAAATTATCTTCCAAATTTGCATTATAAATGATACAATCCGGAATATAAATTTTATATTATAGATTACAATTGGAATGTAAATTGCATTTTAGATTATTTTCTAAATTTGCATTAAGAATTATATAATCCAAAATATAAATTTGCACTACAGATTATATAATTTCAAATATTTACGGACTACACAATTCGAAACTATAATTAAGACACACAAAAAATCTTATACTATCTTTTTTATTAATTTCAATAGGGTATAATTAGAATTTTAGAAAGTATGGGATGTAGGAGAAAACATGGGGTGCAAGAAGAAATTCCCCAAAACATTCTTTACTCTCTTTGATTTTCCACGGAGAAACTAAGATCAATGTGATTTACTAACACATTCTTTACATATTTGAGAAAGAACAACAATTTGTGGAAGATACATTATCATTTATTTATGCGTGAGGGTCTTTATTCCTCCAAGTTCAATTGTTTATAATGATAATGCAAAAAAGGATATTTTCCTTATGAAATTTTGGAATGACTATTAGTATAAGTTTTTTTAAGAAGTGAAATTTAGTCTTAACTCAACCTCATAAAACTAATTTGTAGAATCTCCAACACTTCTTTCACGCTGATGCATATACACCTCAAGCGTGAAACTATACATTGTGATGGTCTAATAACGATTCGATAACAGGTGACACGATATAGAATAAATCTTGCTAGAATAAACTTTAGACGATTCTGATATCATCTTAAAAAACGAACTTTAAACCTAATTCTTATAAAATTGACTTGTAAAATCAAGTTCGTTTCGTACTTATATATTATAAATTTAACTTATTTCTAATTATTGTGGGATCTTCAATCATTCTCAACGACTGCTCCTTAACTTCTTATTTCTTAATTTTTGTTCATGTTTTCTTTTCATTCTTTTATAACAAGTGCAACAAATTAAATTTTGATGTTTAAGATTGAAATATCTTTATAATAATTTTTTTTTTCAGTATGTTCACATTTTGTTGGGAGTCATAATCACATCTCCAAATTTATCATTTAAAAGATAAAAAAAAAATCGTGCACCAAATATAAAATTCAATTGTGGTTTGATTTAGTTCAATTAAAGTTTAATATAAAATTTGTCCAAAATAAATGTTTTGTAATTTAGGTTGAATCAATTTATGTGATTTTTTCATTAAAAAAGTGTTAAATATTTTTCTAAAAAGGTTGTAAAATAATTTTTTAATTATTATTGAAAAAATATTAAATTAGTTAACATGCTATGGATTACTTATTTTGTAAGAATTTGAAACTATGGAGAAATTGTTAAATGGGCTTTGGAAGGATTTCTTTTGTAAAAAAGAAGAAAGGAGTTGAAAAAATTTACACACACTTTATATTCATTATTTTATTTTTTAATCTTTTTCTTTATAAGTAGAAAGAAATAATTTTTAATAATCAAAATATTTCTAAAAAAGTTGTCAAGTTGTACAATTAGAGTAAAACAAATATTTTTCTTTTTTTTTTAAGAGTATCAATGTATTGTCCTTGCATATAAATACACTTTTATGGATGAAACTAAGATGTATTGTCCTTGTCTAAGAGTCAAAATATGATTTTCTTTTGCCTTTTCTTGTACGTGGAATCATGCATGAATGCGATTGAGATGGTTCAACTAAATTTTAATTAAATTATGCATTAAATCATCACCATCATAACTAGATATATATAAATATTCAAATGTAATTTGGTTCAGTTTAATTTAAACTTAATATTCAATTCGAACTGAACCAAACGTAATGATTCGTGTCGTGATTCAGTAATTAGTTGACCTTTTGCAGTTTTTGTTATTATAAAACTGAAAAATATCTTTTAAAAAAATTATATTTTATAAGTGATAGTGATTTAAAAATAGTAAGATTTGATTATTTTAATAATAAAAAGTTTTAGTATAAATAATTTTGTTATAAATAAATTTAATTATTTTAAAATATATGACCTCTCTAGAAATCACTTTTCTAAAGTTGTCTGACTTCTCTCTAAGAGTCTTCACTCTCTGTTCGTCTAATTGAAGAATCGAAACCGTAGTAGTAATAAGTTCTATTCAACCCGTGTAAGTCGTTTCTCTTATCATTTTTTTGGGTCTTTATGTCTTGTCTTGCATGTGACCGTTCTTCTGGTTACATGTTAGGTTTAATCATCAATATGAAATCAGTAATCATAACGATATGTCTTGATCGTTCTTGAGTTGTTCCTAGGTATAGATAGAGCATCCTATGGAGCTAAATGTTAGAGTTGTTTGGGTCTTTTGAGTCACTTGGTTATGTAAGGGAATCTAGTGGTTTTTGGTTGCGTGAGTTTGATAAATTCGATGTTTTGCATGTTGATGAATCTTGTTGGTACGAATGATTTTAGTATTTTGGAATTTTTGATTAATTGTTGTATGTTGTTGTTTGATCTTGTGGTAATTGAGAAAAAAATCTGAGTCATTGATCAAATTGGTACCAGCTACTATGCTTTAAAAATTGTTTAGGACTAATACCTAAAATATGGGTACCAATTTGAGCTACGAAACAGGTCTATATTTCCAAAAAACCTTAAAATGCATTTGGTGTTATGTGATGTGGCATTGCGCGGTAGGTTTCACCGTTGAGCACCACATTTTGCAAATTGATTAATGTTGAGTAGCATCCAAGTGGCACTGAACGTAGTGTTCATTGCAGATTTGTAAATGCTTTGACTCAATGTGTTGGTGCCAATCTTTAGCGTTGAGCGCCAATTTTTGCAACGTAAATGGTGCATAACGCTAACGTTGAGCGCCAAATGTCTTGTTTTACTTGTTTCTACTTTTTGGATGTTTTGCTTATTTTGAATGTTATGTAACTGTGAAGTAAGGCATATGATTGGTTTATATTATGAAACAAGGTATGTTTTAAGTTGTTGTAAGGTATTTTTCAGGGAGGAAATCCCATTGATGATATGTGTTCACTCGGGTGTGCCTTGAGGTTAGGTTTGTTCCATTTTGTAAGGTTGTCCTGAACTATAGCTATTCATACTCATGTAGAGGAGAATGGTTATGTAATGAAAATAGTTGGAGGTCCTGTCATAAAGGTTGTTCCATTATTCGTATAATTGTTACAAGGATTAACCTTGTGTGTAGTAGCACGATAGAACAACTCGGTAGAGCAGTTTATTTCGCCACAAGTGCTTCACAGGTCTAGCTAAAATACACGTATCCAAATAATACTAAGTCTAGAAGAATTTGGTTGACAAATATGGTTGAGTAGTTGTGTTTTATATTCGGCATGAAATTCATATACATGTGAAATGTATAAAATTTATTTGTATCCTTTACTCAACTAGCTTAATTACCTTGTCTATTTTCTTAGTTGCCTGATATTGTGTTATTTTCTTTTGCGATAATCACTTTATCAGTGTGAGTAGATGAAGTTGCAGGTTTAGAGGTATATCTATAAGGAGCCATCCATTATATTAGTGGAAGGTCTCGAAAAATTTTAGTAAGTAGTTAGTTTTGGATAGAGCTTGTTAGTTTAATTTGAATATATAAATGTTATATTTCTATAGTTTTATCTCTTATACGTCTATATTAATATGTTTTATACATGTCTTTCAAATATGATAAAAAATTCTATTTTGTTAGTTTTAAACTATTAAAATAATGAGACACTACAATTTTAAAATTATTACACTACACTTTAAATATAAGTAGATTGATTATGATTTCTAAGAATAAAGGATATATTAAGATTTTGCAAAACATTATTTCGTATATTGTTAATTATAATTTTTTTTATTTTTAAATTCAGTTACACGGAGGATATTCACTGTTGATAATCACTAAAAAAAAAATTTATTAAAAATTAAAATCTAAAAAATATAGACAAAAGTTTTCATGGGCGTGATCTTTGCGTCAGTCTCAAGAGACCCAACTTACCCAACACAGACCATCATTATAAAAAAAAAAATGATTCAAAGCACCACTTCTAATAATAAAAAATTGTATTTTAAAATATGATTTTATGTTTTTATTTTCTAAAAAATAATGGAAGACATGATCGAAATTACAGTGTGTTTGAAAAATTAAATGATAAAATCATAATTTAAAATATGATTTCAACCAAAGATATATCTGTTTGAAGAGGATTTTCAAGTGCAGGTTTACTTTTTTTTTTTAATTTAAATTCAATTTTAAAATATAATTTTAATGCTATTTAAAAAAAATAAAGTCTCAAAACACAGAAATTGTATCTCAAACACAACTTCTCCATATTCTGTATTTTTCTTAAAAAAAAAATATTTTACTTAAGTATTTATTTTTAAATCATCCCTAAAACAAACAAAAAAACTGTATTACAAATTTATGTACACTGCATGCCTCTCACTGTTGTGCAGCTACTTCTGATTATATACATGTATTGACCTAATCTTGCTATTTCTTCAAAGTCAACATGCACCATGCTGGTTTTGTTGGGTATATTATTATATGAACAAAATCACATGTAACTTGCCATTTGAGTTGGTAAGCCAATTAAAGCATATCAAACCAAGATTAATTTATTTTATTCTCTGTTATTTTCAGACATGTTTATGCGTTGTAAAAGAAAATAATTTTTCATAAACTAAATTTATTGAAAATAAATTTGACATCTCAAAGTCCATTTTTGTTTCTGGTGGATATAAATAGTTGTTGATGGCATGCATTTGGCAAACACAAGATCAAATAGTTATAAGAAAAACATTCGAGATATCGAAAGACATGACAGCAGCAATGTCGGCATCAGATATGAGTGAATTCGTGATGGCGAAGGGAAATGGCGTAAAGGGTCTCTCTGAGATGGGTCTGAAGAGTGTTCCGAGAGAGTACATTCAGCCATTGGAAGAGAGAGCGATGAAGGTTGTGGTTGGAGAATCGATTCCCATCATCGACATGTCGAAAGGGGATGATGATGGTGAAGTGCAGGATGCGATCTGTGATGCTGCTGAGAAATGGGGTTTCTTCCAAGTGATCAATCATGGAGTGCCTCTGCATGTGTTGGAGAATGTGAAGGATGCAACTCACAGGTTCTATGAGATGGGTCCTGAAGAGAAGGTTAAGTTCACGAAAGAGAATTCGGTGTCGAAGAATGTGAGGTATGGCTCTAGCTTTAGCCCTGAAGCTGAGAAAGCTCTGGAATGGAAGGATTATCTGAGTTTGTTCTATGTTTCTGAGGATGAAGCTCATTCAACATGGCCACCTGCTTGCAGGTAATGTTAACTTTCAACCTGTTAGGGTTTGTCCGTAAACACTTTTTTTTTTTTAAGAAAAGATAAAAAAAAATATTAAAAGTTTGAAATTAACTTTGATATAAACTACAAAAAAATATTTTATGAATGATCAATTTTAATGACAAAAAATAATTAGTCATTATAGAGACCAATTTAGATATCAATTTATAAACTAAAAATTATTAATAAGTAAAATAGTTTCTAAATTGGTCACTATAGTAAATTGATGTCTAAATTGATTACTAACATTAACTACAAAGATTTTAGTCATACAAAAATTGGTCTCTAAATTTGTTTATAAATTAGTCACTAATATGACAAATTTAGAAACTAATTCTTTTTTTGTAATTAAAATCTTGATAGCGAACGTCAGTGACCAATTTAAAAACTATTTTAGTTATCAATAATTTTTAGTTTATATATTGGTTACTATGGTGAACAGATTACTTTTTATCCCTAAAATTATTCATTAATAAAAGATTTTCTATAGTGTATTGAGATAACATCTTTAGTTTTGATCAATGCATTTTAAGTATTGTTTGTTTTGGAGGTTATATAAGTCTTAAGAGAAGAATATGTATTTAAATTGTTTTTTATCTGATGGATTCTTTTCCTTTGAGATATTGATTAAGTTACTTATTTCAATATACTTAATAGTTTTACATCACTTACAAATCAAGACTTAGGACAATAATATTTAAGAACATCTTCGTCCTTAACCTTCTAACACATCTTTAAAAAACAAAACTAAGACAAAATTTCAAAACTAACAATATATTATATTTTCATTTTATTTGATATTTTAAAATATATTATAAATTGTTCGATGCATCAAAATAATGTATTTTAAAGATATACTAAAGAAAAAGACAAAAATATAGTAAAGAATATGGACTAAATTGAAGTCTATAATTTTATAAAAATACTTTAATGTGATATCTTCCGTTAAATTTATGTTCACAAATTACTAATTAAACCTAAGTGAAATGTAATAAAATGTAGTAAAAATAATTTTTTTATGATAGATTATGACGAAGAAGTTCGAATAAAGAACTTAACAAATAGAATAGGTCTTTTCAACTAAAGTAATTTTGTATATTGATATAAATATTATGCAAACCAATTAGATTATCTCAAATATTCATTGTAGTCTACTAATACACAGGCGCGATAGCACCTATCGCGCCTGTGTGTACGCATTTTTTAGATATGAATGATAGTATGTTAGTAGGTGATAACAATATAATGATATTATGTTAATATATAAAATAAATTTATATTTATTAAAAATAAAGTGAAATGAATAGATAAATTAATTGTTAATGAATAAAAAAATTATAGAAAATAGGTAAAATTAACCATTAATTTTAAAAAATTTAATAAATAATTATATTGTAAAGGGTAGAATTGGTATTATGAAATGTAGATACCAAAGAGGAAATCCTCTTTATATAAAAAAACTTAACGATCAAATTTTGTCCCACAACATAGAATTCATTTCTCATATACCTCAACATTTTTTTTAGTTTTATATGCTCAACTTGCATGTTTGATATTGTTTTTCCTAACTAAAGAGACAACAACATTTACTTGTATAGGGATGAAGCACTAGAATACATGAAGAGATCTGAAATCTTGATCAGACAACTTTTAAATGCATTAGTGAAGAGGTTAAATGTGAGTAAAATTGACGAGACCAACGAACCATTATTTATGGGTTCAAAGAGGATCAATCTTAATTATTATCCTATTTGCCCTAACCATGACCTAACGGTAGCAATAGGGCGACATTCCGATGTCTCAACCCTTACTATTCTCCTTCAAGACGAGATCGGCGGCCTCTATGTCCGGTCACCGGACCATCGTGACTGGATTCACGTGTCGCCGATCTCCGGTGCTCTAGTGATCAATATAGGTGATGCACTTCAAGTGATGAGCAATGGACGATACAAAAGCATTGAACATCGTGTGTCAGCCAATGGAAGCAAAATTAGGGTTTCAGTTCCTATTTTTGTGAACCCTAGACCTTCAGATGTGATTGGCCCTTTGCCCCAAGTTCTTGCTGGTGGAGAGAAAGCCTTGTATAAAAATGTGTTGTATTCGGATTATGTGAAGCATTTCTACAGAAAATCTCATGATGGGAAGATGACAATTGAATATGCCAAGATATGTGAAGTTTAGTTCCTTTATGGGGTATGCTTTGAAGATGCAGCTATTTGAAGCCATTTAATGCATTATGTAGCATGTGTTTAATAAAATTTAGATGTATGTGTTTTCACAATATAAAGAGGCTTTTAGGGTTAGTTTTACATCAAGGTGTAAGAATCTCTAAAGTCAAGGTTTATATTTGTATTATAAACCAAGTTCTAAAGTTTGTTTTGGTTGTTCATTATTAAGATTCACTTTGTAAGTGTTATCTAGTTGTAATATTTCTTTTTGTGTTAAAAAAATCATTGCAAATATTTTAAGTTTATTGTAAGATAAATCTAGAAGATAATAAACTACAACTTTTACATTCTTCACAAGTTAATACTTTTTTCTCACATTTGAAAATGATGTGAGAAGTTAATGCACTGAGTTCATGGTGGTAAACAATTACATTATAAACCTAATGGTTTAATTTTAAAATGTATTATAAGAATCTTCTATTTTGATTTAAGAACCCGTCTGTATAATTACATTCATTTTAAAGTAATTAGATTTGTTTTGTTAATTGACAAAGGAGTTAAGACCTTTAACATGTGCAACCTTATATATTACATCTTAACAACTGTCTTTCTTCGCTTTTCTCCTCATATTTGTAAGTACCTTCTCAACTTATTCTCTCACTTTTCTTTTCATCGCAAATCGCTACCTACAAACAAAACCAATAAACAAGACAACTTCACGCATTTCTTCCTCGCTAAATAATATTTAAATAGAAATAAATAGAGGCTAAAAACAAAGAAACCCTTAAAGCTTAAAAAGATCAAATTAACCTAAAAGATTAGTTTTATTTAGTTCTTAGAAATATTTAAATGAACAAAATATAGTTGCTTTATCTTTTTATATTTATTTTGAAGTATGGATTAAAAGAGAAAGAAAATAACAACCATCCATTATTCTTGTTAAAAAGAAAGAAAAATAAAAGGAGAAAGAAACTACACAATTATAGTTTTGTCAAGGTTTAATTAGTCTTTTGGTCTCCTAATTAGTATGTTGGTTCATTTTGGTCTCCTAATTTTTTTTTTTTGGGTTCAATTTAGTACTCAACGTTAACAATGTTAAATAATTTGACGACAGAGTGTTTTGATGTGTTTATGTGGGATGTGTGTATTACGTGGCAGTGTAGAGAGATTAGGTGATGTGGAGTATAGTTTAAAAAAAGGACATAATTGGGGTTTTCGTAGAAGGTAAACTTAGGGTTTTTACTGATGTTGAAGGAGTGTTCATCAGTCTTATGGTGAAGAAATTGGGGAACTTGGTGGAGAAGAAGAAGCATTCGAAGAAGAAGCATCCATTGTCGCCTTGGTTGTGGCATTCGACTGTCGTTGGGTTCGTCATGGGATTGTCAGAGGCATATGAGTACCAATTTGAAGGTCTGTTTTTGTGGTTTTTGCATTATGAAGTTGATTGCCTTTGTAGTTGTTTTGTTTTCCTTTTTTACTGTTGAAATATCTATTTTACGAAGGTTGATGTTGTTTTTTGTTGTGTGATCATGTCTTTATTTGTTTTCAATGGTGAATGGGTTATGGTCCCATGCGTTTGTGGTCAATGGATTGTGGTCCCCTTTTAAAGGAGACTATGTTTAACTTTTTTGGGATATAGGTTGTAATATGTGTTGTACTTATGGCATTGGTAGTGCATATAGTAACTTGTTATATGTTCTTTTATTGGTTGGGATATGTGATGATTGATTTGAGGTGGTGGTCCACCATGGAGATACTTTGAAACCAAGGAGATACTAAATTATAGTAATGGGGAAATGAGCATGTTGTCTTGTGACCTAGATAAATCCACCACACATTGTACACAAACGTGTCATGTAATAAAAATTAAAACACGTAATGCAAATTGTGTCAGTGTGTATAGTGCTTCGTTACTTATTTAAATGTCATCAAGAAAAATGACCAAATTGATCACAAATTACAAAAATTAGGACAATTTCGAACATTCGAAAAAATTGAAGACCAAAATGAACAAAGTTTACAAAAATTGGGATCAATGATGTATTTAAGCCTTGTTTTTAACTTGTTTGAAATATAAACAAACTTAAGTTATGAGACCAAGTAGGGGTGATAATGGGGGTTTGGCCTGATGGGCTAGCCTGTAGGTTCTCCAAAAACGTAGGCTGGCGGCCCGCGCGGGTTTGCTTGCTGGTCTGTATAAAAAAAAGACTTGCACTTATGTAAATCAATTACTTTTCTTTTGGTCTGGATTTTTGCATGAGTGTTCCAAATTCTTGTGTGAGTGGAAGAAACAAGTAGGGATAAATATGCTTTTGGTCTGTTAAATTTCAGTAAATTTTGGAATTAGTCCATTTCGAAACTCTAGACCAATTTAGTCCTTAATCTCTCAAAATACATGGATTTAGTCCTTTTAATCAAATTTTGTTAAGTTTATTTGACATTTCAAACGCGTTTCATAATAGTATTTGACTTAACATTAAAGAAAAAATGTGTCAAACAATTTAAACAACTCAAATACAATCCTGAAATGCCTACGAAACACCAAATAAACCTAACAAAATTTGATTAAAAGGACTAAATCCACGTATTTCGAAAGGTGAAGGACTAAATTGGTCCAAAGTTTCGAAATGGACTAATTCCAAAATTCACTGAAAATTAAGAGACCAAAAACATATTTAACCCAAACAAGTATTATGTAGTTTTGAATGTGCTAAAATTTTAAGAATACATCGTATATGTCAAATTACAAATATGAATATGATAAAAATGTTAAATTATTAATTTATCATCTAACTCCCCAAAAGTCTTTGCTTAATTTTACGAACTTGTTAAAGTTTTCCAAATTGGTCAATATTGAAAGTTTTATCATAAGATTTTTTCCTAAAAAAAAACACAAAACAACAGGCTGACCCATGAGCCCACTTATACGTGAGTGGCCAAACTTTTGAGCTTGAACTTAAAATGTGGAATTGACAAGCCCAACTCGCATTTTGCAAGTAGGCCTAAACGGACGGGTTCGACCTTTCATTATCACTCCTATCACCGAGTTTATTAAATATGTTGATCAACCGGTGTTTCACCTTAACCCTTTCCAACATGATTTGTAGTCAAATGCGATTTGTTGTTGAAAGCGAGCTTGAAGAACAAAGATCCAACACGATCTGAGTTGGGTTGTCAAACAAAGCCGAAGCAGAAGGTAAAAGGTCATTTGACGTTTCATCACGACTAAACTACAGTGAGAAAGCTTCTACTCCGACGAAAGCCCTCTCTGTTTTTGTCTTAAACATTTTTGTTTTGTTTGGTTTTAGGGTAGTTGAAGTTGTGGAGAATTGGCCTAAGAAGCATTGAGAATGTGTTTTTAGAGGTTCCTCCTTGTATGGTGTATTTTCCCCTCTTTTAATGCCTTGTGTTAAACAGGTTTTGACTGTCTTAATTGTTTCATGTTTCTAAGCTTTCTTGGAATACTTTTGGAGGGTTTTGTCATTCTCAGTTCATTTAGATCTTCTTGTTTTTCATAGCACAAGTTGGTTTATATTTTACCCAAATATAGTTTGTCATGAATGTTAATTGTTGAAATAGGAATTAGGGAATAATTAGATATATTAGAATTTGTTCTTTATTTTGTTTGTAGACTGTGACTCTGCTTGAATTTGCCTAATAGTTCCATGCCAGAATCTTTTCTTCATTTGAAGACTCTCTAATGGTCATATACTTATGCACTCTTTTATACTTCACTAATTTCTTACATTTGAGCATAAAACATGTCGATAGGAGCATCAAAGACATTAATATTGAACATTAACGAGTACTAACATGAGTATAGTTGACAACATAACTACATTGTGTACTTCCTAACTGTTTCCTGATCAATCAGAACATTTCCCTCTTGGATGGAATATGAAACCACAACTCAAGTCTTTACGGATGCTTTTGCTTTTACCTTTGACAAGACTTCAGATATTCTAAACGAAATCCTAAAGTGATTCCAATTATGGATACTGTTGAGGGACCATATCAAATGGCCACTATTCATCTTAGTCGGCCACACATGACTTTTATCCAATGATTAAAACCTTCTTTCTATCACAAGTGTCTTTTGGTCATTGATTATAACCTTTTTTACATATGAAAACATACCTGTTGTAGTAGTAGGACCTTTGTCTAACTCAAAAACTGAACTAAAAAACATCTCCACTGCTTTACCATACAACCTTGAAGACACCTCAAGAGAAATTGAATCGTTAGTACTCTTGGTGATGAAACCAATCTGGTATGCTGCTCCCTGGAAGCATTACTTCACGAAGCAAATTTTGAAGCATAAAATTTAATTTTAGTGTTTTACTGATTTTCTGGAAGAATATAGACAAATAGACATAGTGAGCATATATTGTGTAAGAGATTTGCTATGTGGTCCTGAAGCTGTTTACTCAAAGAAAACCTATTTAACAGTTGAAGAGCACGACCATGACTTAATTCCTTGAATTAGTAGGTTGCTTCGGCATTGGTGTTATGACTTTGGCAAGTGTACCAAGTCGTGCAAGTAATAAAAATGGTAAGTCCAAGTATCGTTTTCCCACGGGAATTGCGTTTGTTTAGTTAACTAGGTGTACTTACTAATTTAAGCGTTGAATGTAACCA
>Ga0209589_1011075_pt1 | contig 12871 bp, 11 predicted proteins | sample CowpeawhiteBW_FD_187525 | JGI IMG/M metagenome (GOLD analysis project Ga0209589, IMG submission 187525) | Root nodule microbial communities of legume samples collected from California USA - Cow pea white BW (SPAdes) (version 2) | ecosystem: Host-associated > Plants > Roots > Nodule | place: USA...
TTCAAAATAAAAAAGGCAAAAAAAAAAAAAAACTAGTAATGGTGAAAAAATTACCTCGAGAGAAAGCTTCTTGTAGTGGCCACACCTACGAAGAAAAATAAAAACAAATATCACATGACAACCACAATGCACTAACATCAATAACAGATTCAAAAATCAAATCAAACATAATCAATTCAAACGAAACCATAAAATTAAATCCAAAACACAAAAATAAATTAGATTAAAATGAGGAAGGATTCCTTAGTCTTAAAGGACTCCTCGTCGTAGATCTGAGAGGCGATAAGAGAATGTGCAAAGACGAAGAAGAAAGAGCACGTCTTCGTTGCCAGTTGTATGTGGTGCCGCCGTCCAGGAACGAAAAGTTACACATGGTGGGGATGAAAACGCTACAAAACGTGAGATGGGGAAGAAAACAAAAAATAGTTGGTTCAAAACACATAAATCAACCCACAAATGTAACATCCCGACCGGATATTACGAATTTAAATAATAAAATAGAGAAATAAATAATAAAACTTCATTTATTATAACTAATATTACCAAAACGCGGGAAAATTAAGTATAAATAAGATTGTAATTATCCAAAAGTCTAGAATATTCATAATTACAATTTATTTGAAAGCATAAAAAAACTTCGTAAAAGTTCTAATAAAATCTTCTCCCAAAACTAGCCCCGCTCCGTCTCTAGGCCTCACCAGATCCACCTGCAATAACATCTACTCCCATGTACCGCGTATACGATCATCGCCAAACACAAGCAGATAGGGTGAGCTAACATATTATACATATATATATATATATATATATATATATATATATATATATATATATATATATATATATATATATATATCGCATAGTTATATATATATCACACAATCACACCAATACTGTTGTAGTAAAATCGCCTGGCGGGGGACACGTACCGCCAAGCGCTGCCCGCTTCTAAACCGCTTGGAAGGTATGATGAGTCGAACCTTGGCTCACATTCAGTACTTAAATTTTGGGAATTTAATATTATTTTTGCGCTTAAAAATTTTATTTAGTTGCATCCTATATTATTAGATATTATTGAGTTTAATAATGCAACTGTAATTTAATTTAGGTCTTTACAAGTGTAAATAATGAATATTTTAATTCATAAATTAAGTCCTAAAATAGAAATTTTGGAGAGAAATAGTTCAAGTACTAAATGCACCCTCAATTCTCATGTTTACACCCCTTTTTTTCCAATTGGATTATCTATTTTTTTAAAATATATTTCTGAAACTAGCTGCACCCCCTGTTTTCAGGTTTACACCTCCTTTTGTAATTGGACTTCAATTTCTGTTCTGCACCCCTCCTTTTTACTAAGCTGCACCCCTAAGGTAACCCTAGTCCACCAGATTTCTCCACGTGGCAATCCTTCACTTACTAAATTAACCACTCACAGTTTGCCACATCATCATTCCTCCATTAACTCAAATCCCCAATCAAAACATGCCACCTAATCACTCTCTCTCTCTCCTTCACACAAACAAAACCCTAACCCTAATCCTCTTCTCCATCTCCATCACTCTTCCGCAACCGCAACCGCCGCCCCCGACGTCGTCCGTCACCGCACCTCCGTCGACCATCCTCCTCTACGCTAGCCACCACCTTCTCGCACAACATCGCCGGCACGCCAACCTCCGACAACACCTTCATGCCACCGTCTTCCACGTCGCGCCGTCACCCTCCATCACGCTACCACCACCACTACGCGCATCTCGAACCCCCTCGAACCATCAACCCCGTCCACGTTCACCGTGAACTCGGCAGCCACCGCGAATCCTCCATTTTCTTTTTCATCGTGAGAGAAACTACGAGTTGTGACGCAAACGCAGCGCCTCCATGCTTGCACCTGCGCGCGAATCACCTTCTTCCTTGCGACGTCAGCCATGGAAACCATCGAACAACAGCTGCGTCTTCTTCATCATGGTAACGCTCACGACAGCGGGAAACACGAAACCACCGTGCTTAATATCTTTAATGGTTGTGCCACCGTCATTGTTCGTGCCTATATCAACCACCACAGAGCTCTGCCGTGTTGTCTTCTCCGTGCATCCTACGGCCACCACCATGACAACACCACGTTCGCGAGTCTGCATCTCACCGAAGCAACCTCGAATCACCAACAACCCCCGTACCAGTGCGCACCAGCTAATGCAACCTCAACCATTCGTGCGACACCGCGACAATTCTGGAACGCGGAGCCACCTCCAGTTTTCCACAACAGTTGTGGAATCATACCCTTCGGCGTTTCTGCCGCCACCGCGGCAACTTTGTAACCTTCGCTCAACCATTGATGACAGTCAAACACTAATGGGGAGACTTTCCTGACATGTGCCAGTCTCTCAATGGACTGTCAGAAAGTCAAGATCAACAAACCAGTCAACTCTGGCAAGGGTGGTCAACATTGGCCAATTTGTCTATTTTACCCTATTTTTGGCATGTGGTTCCTCTACAGGAACCCTAAATGGCCTAGAAAGGAAATGATCGTCTGGCGGTAGTTCATCGCCAACCAGACTAATTCTGGAAAGTTCTCAGAACCACAAACTTTAAAAATGGAATATCCAATTCATACATAATCATACCATACTTAGCATGTCAATCATACTTAAAATAAACAACACATGATATTACCCTATTTAAAACAAGGTTAACGTGTAAGGTATTCTAATTCTCATACCAATCAGAAATAATCATAAACTTAACGCGTAAAACTCCCCTAACCTGGTCTCCTTTGCTTAGAACTTTGAAAATTCTCCCTTTATTAGCCCCAAAGCTCCCCTCAACACTCTCAATGCTCACAAACACTCAATTTTCGTTCTCCCTTCGGCAACCACAATAACAGCCCACCAAAACCCTATTTCTTACCTCTAATTAGCCTTTTAAGAGTGCTCTTAATGTGGTTTAATGGTCTAAAACGAATTTAAAAGTGCTTTTAATGTGGTTTAATGGTCTAAAACGAAAATCCAATTAAATTATGGTTAATGTCCATTAATTGGTTGTCTTATGATGGTTTTCCAACCCTCTTTGGCTGCTAGGGTTTTCCTCTACCCTTTCATATTCAATTCAAAACTAAGTTTGGCAAAAATAAAGTTTAATTTGGATTCTCCAAGACTTGAACCCACAACCATGTCAATACCAAATCAATGCTAAACCATCAAGCCAATTCATGTTTCTTGCTAATTAATATAATTCACATATTATATTATTCCACAACATAACTACACATATTATTAAAACAATAATAATTAATTAATACATAAATAGCATACATAGGACTTGAACCAAAGTCCTCTCACACAATTAAAGTACTCTCAACCACTTGAGCTAGTACTTTTCCACGTCATACAAATCAGAATTAAATACCATAAATGTTCTTCCTACCTACATTTATTAATTATTTATTTATTTAATTATTTAATTTTCACGGGTCTTACAACAAACGAAAACCCAATAAGTTTAGTGGTGTAAAACGAAGCAAAACTGACCTACAAGGTCGTTGTCACCAGTGCAGATGAAGACGAAGGTTGTGCGAAGAAACAGTGGTGTGGGTTTCTGATTCGCAGCATTGTTTTAAAAATCACTTTGACTTCGATTGTGCGTGGGTCCGACGTTAAGTAACTTCGGTGGGACCTTGGGCTGACATCTTTTTTCGAATGACGTCGGGGGTTTATAGATCCGACATTAAGTGACGTCTGTGATCGAGGGCCTCGACGTTAAAATTGGACCTTTATTTACAAAAATGTCACCAGTCATTTTTTATCTTGGGCTTCTTGCGAATAGACGTTAAATGGGTCACGTTATAACCCATTTTTGTATTAGTGCTTGCATGTTTGTGGTTGTGGTTTTCACGATCATATGACTTGTGTTATATGAGAGCATATGATGTTGAAGATGATGTTGATCAAGACGCACAACAGTAAGGAGCTTAGGGTTGTTTTGGAAAGAAATTACATTTATAATTGATGTAGTTGGAATCAATTGTATTTTTGGAAATAATGTGTATTTAGGATGATTTTGATGCTAGATATTTTAATTTTGAAATATTTATTTTGATGAAATAAATGAGAGTTTTAGTTTTCCATTATTTTGAATGATGGTATCAGAGTTGGGAAATTGTGTTAAAGAAATAAACAAAAATAGTTTTTTTCAATAGCATCCTAGACATGGTGTTACAATTAGTACTTCAAGTGGCGTGACAACACCTCTTTCCCTTACCCTATCTTGCCTTCCATCATTTTATCCATTTATCTTTATGTTCTTGTTCATTTTTCTCTTTATGTTTTTATGTTTCCCGTTTGTATCATAAGCTTGCTCACTTATATTGTCATTTTTCTTAATTGAACTCCCTTCTCTCTTTTGATTTATTAGAAGTGCATCGTCACATCTAGATAACCATTTGGTAATCTTATGTTCAATTGGGATCTTCCTTGGGTTTTCTTAATCTAAATATCATATTAAGAAAAGCAAAAAAGGGGTCTACATAATTTGGTAATCAAAGCTTAGGTTGATTGATTATATGGTTTTTTCTTGGTCTAACTCATTGAATGTAGCTAATCGTGTTTCAATGGTTACTTTTCTTGGGTAGAACGTGTGAGCTCATTACAAGCTTGGTCGTGAAGTTTGGGTCTCTTTTCTTAATCCTCTATGTGTTTGTTCATATGCTAAGTTGATAACATGAAGTTGTTGTTCTAGTTTTGTGTTGACTGATTTCTTTTAGCTCCATTTTTAGCTACACTCCTTGTGTCAATCTGATTCTTTAAATGTGCCAAGATTTTTTTAGTCATATGTCATAAGCTACATTAATTTTTTTGCATTTGTTTCCAATGCTTGAACATGTTTGATGAAATATCTAGCTCAATATGTAAGTGCATTTGAATTGATTGGGAAAACCTAAACATATAAGCTAAGTGATCATATACATCTAGACACAATTCTTTATAAATTGGTAAATCTAGAACCAAAATAAAAATTGTATTTTCACCTATTTTATATTTGGTCGAGATCTTCCTATGTCATTCGTACAAAAAATTTGCTATCTAGTGGCATGATTCTAGATTTTAAAATAATTGGGTGAATAAGTGTGTTTGGCAAATTAGCACCAATCATGGTAGGACCTAATCTTCTTAGTATGCGCATGTTGCATAACTTTTGTTGATGCATGAATGAATATTTCCATTCAGTTTCTTCAAGCTTTTCTCATGTTAGTGTTGTTAAAAGTTTTGTCACATGAATTCCTTCTTTACAAATTTACCATTTCTTATGTTGTGCCTTTTCTTGACTGTCTTAGGATCTTATGTTTTGTCTTTCGAGTTTTCTTTTCTTGGTTCTCTTCTGTGTGGGTGCTGAAAGGTTTTCCACTTGAATTTCTAAGCTTCAAGGACATAAAGAATTATACACTTGTTGTATAGTTTGAGTGAAAGCCTTCCTACAATTTGTGTGAGGTAGCCAAACATCTTGAGAGTTGTGTTTGTAAGACCCACGAAAATTAATTAATTAAATAATAAGTGCGGGTAGTGGGAGCCTTTATGACATTGAATGTTAAATTGTATGATGTGGAACAGTACTAGCTCAAGTGGTTCAGAGTACTTGATTATGTTGAGAGAACTTGGGTTTAAGTCTTGTGTATGCCAATGTTGTGTTATTTAATTGATTATTATTTTAATAATATGCTTGATCATAATGAGTGATAATAAAATCCTAGACTTATAAGAATTATCATGAAACATGAATTGATTGAATGGTTGTGCATTGACTTAACACTTGCATGGTTGTGGGTTCGATCCTTGGTAAACACGAATTAAGCTTTTTTTTGCCAAAAAATTCTTTTTGACATGAATATTAAAAGCCAGAAACCCTAGCTAACAAAGGGGCAGCCAAGAGGGCTCATTAACCACAATTAAGACCCAATTAAAGAAGCAATTGAGGGAGTGAGAAAGGGTTATGGGAATCCAGGTTAGGGGAGTGAGAAAGGGTAACTCTCGTTTTAAATTCTAATTACATAATTCTGCATGAAATGTGATGTATGATTGCCATGTTACACTAACACAAAAAAGTGTTATAACGTCACCCTTATAATGTCTGCCTAAAAAAAGCCCAACGTTAAAAATGACCACTGACATTTTTGTAAATAACGGGACTTTTTTAATGTCCGCCCGCTAAAAATAACCCCGACGTTAGACATCACTTAACGTCTGCTAAAAATAACCCCGACGTCTTTTAAAAAAGCACGTCGGACCCCCTCACGCCAGACGTCCCTTAACGTCAGACTCCACCACCTTCGACATCACTTAACGTCGGACCCCCACACCACCGAAGTTAAGTTTTGTTTATCTTTGCACGAATCATAGAAAACCTACGTTGTTCACTGTTTCTGCGAGATTTCCCGCCAGCGACCCAATTTTCGACCTCCTCCAAGTGAGTTTCGAAAGTTTTTCGCCATCAAACTTGATGGGATTTGATTATGGGTTGATTTTACGCGTTTTGACCGTATTATTTTGCATTTTCATCCCTATTTACAGCGTTTTGAGATTCGTCCCACTTGCTCTTCGTTCCCATTTGGCCAACAGTGTGGGGAGACCCTAGACTCCTTCTCAAAGTTTGTCTTTCAATTAGAAGAGGTTAGTTTTTCATTGTATGTATATAATTTTTTGTTCTATGTATATAATTGTTTGTATTTTTTTATAATTGCCATTATAGTTTTAGTCTTAGACTATTTTTTTTGTTAATTTTTTTGGCCTATTTCTTTTTTTTATTTAAAATTTTATAATAATATTTGTAAAATTACGAAATAAAATTATATTTATTATTAGATATATGCATGTTTAAATAATTCTAATTGCATTTGATTTTTTAATATTATTGTTGCAGTGTTATTTTATATATGTAGATTTATACTTATAGTATACACTGAAAGAAACTTAGTTTCCGTTTGAGATTTAGTGCAAATGAATAAATTTTTAATCGTTTGTATTAAATCTTGAATTGTCTAATTAGGCAGTTTGAAAAAATTATTTTTCATAATTTGCTACAATGTGTACATTGAGGTTTATGCATAAATTTCATAAAATTTCGATTGAGGCTAATTTGTGTTGTTCTCTGGATGCATACTTGATTGTGATCTGGATGCATACTTGATTGTGATCATGACCAATCACTTTCATTTCGTGTACTTCAGAGACCAATGCAAAATATTGTTGAAATTTTGTGAAGTTTATGATGTTTGACTTCTTTGTATACGTGTTAGCAAATTATGAAAAATAATTTTTTCGAATGGGTAGAGCCTCACCTTATTAGAGTTAAAAGTTTGAGTTTGATTGAGTTTTTTATGAACATAGTATGGATCAAAGCTGGATGAATGAGCGTTGCATCAATGAAGAGTATGAAAGGGGGTTTCTGAGTTTTTGCAATATGTTCAAGAACACGCAATCTCAAGTAACAGGACATATTTTTGTTCTTGTGTTCGTTGTCTTAATCAAATACGTCATGACTTGGGCACAATGCGTGATCATCTATTCATCTTTAGTATAATGAGGAGTTATACACTTTGGACTTGGCATGGAGAAGTATTAGACAAGCCTACGACGTCACGAGGAACAAATTATGTAGACGACTGAATGAATGATCATTTAGAAGATATGGTACGTGATTTTGGGGAGGAGAATTTTGGAAAAGTTCATTTATATGATTCTTTTAAGTCTGATTCAGAGGAAGAATTGTACCCAGGATGCACTAACTTTACGCGACTATTAACAACTTTGAAATTATTCAGTTTAAAAGCAAGGCATGGATGGACAGATACAAGTTTCACAGAACTGTTGGAGTTGTTAAAGGAGATGCTTCCAGAAAATAACACATTACCTATCCGTAATTACGAGGCGAAGAAAGTTTTATGTCCAATGGGTTTGGAATATCAAAAGATACATGCATGCCCAAATGATTGTGTTTTATACAAAGACGAGTTTGCTTCATTGAAGGCGTGTCCAACATATGGTTTATCGCAATTTAAAAAAAATTGATGGAAATAGTGACGATGAAGACAAAGATGGTCTAAGGTGATGTGGTACCTTCTTATAATACCTAGATTCAAACGACCATTTTCCATTAAAAAAGAGCAAAAAACCTGAAATGATTGTTGATGGAAGAAAGTGTGATAATCTTCTTCGACACCCAGCTGATTCTCCACATTGGAAGAAGATTGATGAAATATTTCCAGAATTTGGTGTAGAGCCAAGAAACTTAAGACTTGGACTTGCTAGTAGATGGTATGAATTCTTATGGGAACTTAAGTAGCAAACATAGTTCATGGCCAATTTTGCTGATGATTTAAAATTTATCTCCTTTGTTGTGCATGAAGAGGAAATATATGATGTTGTCTATGATGATATTGGGTCCTAGACAATATTGATGTGTACCTAAAACCGTTGATCGATGATTTGAAATTGTTATGGGAAGAAGGCGTCGATGTGTATGATTCATATTCTTAAGAATATTTTGTTTGTGTGCAATGTTGTTTTGCACCATAAATGATTTTTTAGCATATGGAAACTTGAGCGGTTACAGTGTTAAAGGTCATTTTACATGTCTTATTTGTGAAAAAAACACGAGTTATATTCAATTGAAGTACGGTAAAAAAATTGTGTATATAAGACATCGAAAGTTCCTTCCTCGAAATCATCCTTATCGTAGAATGAAAAAAGCATTTAATGGAAGTCGTGAGGATGAAGTTATAGCGAGACTCCGCAATGGTGAAGAAATATACAACCAAGTGGAAAACATTGACATTGTGTTTGAAAAACATCCAAAGAAAAAGACCACGGAGAAAAACATTTGGAAGAAACAATCAATCTTCTTTAATCTTCCATATTGGTGTAAACTTGAGGTACGACATTGTATAGACGTGATGCACGTTGAAAAAAAATGTATGTGATAGCGTCATCGAGACTTTACTAAGTAAAAGGAAAGACTAAAGATGGAGTTATAGCACGACAAGATTTGGCTAAAATGGATATTTGTTCTGAGTTACATCCACAATCAATTGGAAGACGAACCTACCTGCCTCCAACTTGTTACACTCTTTCTTGAAAAGAGAAGCAAATTTTTTGTGAGTGTTTAAGAAGTGTGAAGGTTCCCGAAAGTGTGAAGATTCAAAGTGTTAGTAGAAAATTAGTTGATCAAGCCCATTTGTACATCTTAAACAACACTGTAGAGGTGATTCCTTACATTACGCAACACATTGATGAAACGAAATCAGCACATCCACAAATGAGTGAAAAATGGGTACTTAATGAACTTAACAAAATTTTCTTATCATGGTTTAAGAAAAAGGTTTACGCCACTCCAAATGTTTCTGAAACTCTATTAAGGCTAGCTCGTGGGTCGAACATTGATGTCATTACATATGACGGGTACTACATAAACAATTACTGTTTCTATTCAAAGATTGAAGATGACAAAAGTAGAGTTCAAAATAGTGGGGTTACACTTCAAGCTGATGTTGTACATTAGAATCTAATTACGGCATCCATGAGTTACTTTGGAATAATACATGAAATATGGGAAGTTGACTATGTGACTTTTAGAGTGCCAGTTTTCAAGTGTAAATGGGTTTATAGTAATTTGAGTGTTGGGACAGATGACTTGGGCTTCACTTTGGTGGATGTTAATGAACCATTTATTATGGCTAGTCAAGCAAGACAAAATTTTTATGTCATTGATCTAGCCAATCAGAAATTGTCAGTTGTATTAGAAGGAAGAAACATGCATGTAAATGATGTTGAAAATTGTCTAGACATACTTGAGACAACGTCTTTCTCATCAAGAACCATTCAAGACAAGGTTGATGATATAACTAATGACATCCATGCTATTCGAAGTGATCACAATGAAGGCATATGGGAGAACACAATACCTTGATAAGTGTTTATCTAATAATATTGTCACATTTACAATTTTTTATTTTTCTTGCTATTTTAATATAATAAAGGTTATTGAGTATATTTTCATTGTTAACATTTCCTAACGATATATTTCAGGTATGACAAGCTTCAGATTAGACCACGAGGGACCTGGTAGATCTGTGACTCGATTGTCGGTCCACATTGATCCTCGATCGGGTGAACCCAGTGGCCCATGGGAAAAAAAGTACCCTAGCTACATAGGAATGTTGACCAAAATGAAAGTTTCTATTGCAATTGCATGTTGGGATGACATCGCGGAGGTCGAGAAGAACCTCCTATGGTAGGATCTTGTCGTATGTTTACTTAAACCAACTATATTATTTTTTATGTAATTGTTAACATAACATATTTTATGTTTTAAACAACACAAATTTGAGATTACTCCGAACATTGAGCGAATTAGAAAGAAAGTCTTATCTCACATAACCATCAGATGGAGGGACTTCAAGGCAAGACTCACACGTCTATATATGTGTTTGGAGACAGACAACATGACACTCCTTGTGCTATGTACAAAATCTCTGAGAAGGAGTGGATGCAATTTCGTGCATGTAGAGAGTCTAAAGACTGGCAGGTTTGTTTGTTAAATTTGTTTATAGTGACACTAATCATACATTTGTGTATTAAAACTATTAAATAATGTTATGTGTGATAGGAAAAAAGGACAGCAGCCCAACAAAGACAAAGACTTAATGATACACCACACGTACTCTCTCGAGGTGGCTATGCATTATTGGAGAAAAAATTGAAAAGTCTCGTGCACAGTCTCTGAGACTTGAGTCCCCTGACCTAGTGGATGCAATTTCTAGGTACGAGATGTGGAAGGCTGCTCGGACTAAGTTCGATAGGCAAATGACATCACAATCAGCTCAAATCATATCTCAAAAGATAGTAAGTACAAACCCTATTTGACTATAATAGTTCATATGTTTCTCTTTTTTATTAAACTTTTTTTTGTAGTGCAGGATGAATTAATTGAGCAAGAGACTCAGGGTTCGTTTGTTGGCCATGGTCGGAACGATATACTCACAACGGCAATTGGAAGGCCAAAGCACCCAGGACGTGTGCGTGGTGTTGGAGGTGCCATTGGTCTTCGAGATTACTTTGGTCCTCCACAAAGAAGTAATGAATCGTTGAGTCAAGAGACCATGAGGAAGATGGAGCAACAAATAGAGGAAAGATTCAACCAATGCATGGGAATTATGGAGCAACGTTTTATGGAACAACTTCAACAACAACAACAAATACAAAGAACACTTGAAGAAAAGCTTCAGTCCATGCAGCAACAGAACATGGAATTACCCACTCAAGCTCCAACAGGACAACGTGTGAGTACAAAAGGCTCATGCTCTAGTTTAGGTCATACTGACTACATAAGTCAGTATGAGCTACTGGTTTATGAAGACCCCCCACACGTAGTGGCCATAGGACGACAACTTCAGGGTAGGAAGACTATCCATGGTGTTCCTCTATTGCCCCAGTATGCGCGTGTGATGATTGATGAAGTTCGAGATCCCCATGCTCAAGTGCTTGTGCCAACTTTAGAAATCCAATTTGTTAGGGAGGTTTTAGGCACATTTATTGTTTGGCCTAAAGCATTGATCATGCCATACTTTAGCCCACCAAAGGTATTATGACATCATGTTCTTAGTAGTTCAATCTTAATATTTATAAAACTTTTAACGTCAAACCTTTCTAAATCTTTATTTCAGTCTACTCGTCCTGAAAAATAGCCGGTCCAACGTTCACGTGTTATACGTGAAGATGATGAAATGACAGAAGCAAAAGATGATCCTCTAGGAAAGCTGCTTCTAAAATTACACAAGTTGAAAAGAGGACCGATAGAGCTAGAGTGGGAGTTAAGAGTATTTGGCCTTCATTGTCATGTCCCATTGTACATTAACCTGAATGATGCACTAGAGATCATTACAGGAGACAAGATGTTAAATATTTCAGTCATACAACTATGGTGCATGTAAGATTTTTTTATTGTATTTCATATTTAAAGCAAGGAATTGATACCTTTTAATATTATACTTAATTCTCTTCTTGTAGGTAAATGGATAAAGTAATTGTGGACCAAGGTCGATCTTCCATCTATGGATTCATTGAACCTCAAACAATTCAACCTTCGGAAAACTCACATGACCACATCAAACTTTATTTGCAAACATGAATGGTTGAGTCAAATAGAGAGATCTACTTTGCACCATACATTGATGTGTAAGTGTTTTTGCTAGTAATATTTTATAAAGTATTATTAATTATTTTGGCTAAGTACTTGTGATTGATGATAGGTATCATTGGCAACTATGTGTCATCATTCCAAGACAATGCACGGTTGTATTGTTTTGTTCATGCCATAGGAAGATTTCACCTACTTTGAAAAACATGTTACAAGAGTAAGTATTAGTTTTTTTCAATCCTAACATATGTATCTACTTAGTTATAAAAACTAACATATGTTTTATGTTTCCAAAATTTCATTAGAAATGTGGGGAAGCCTAGAGGCCAACAACTTAAAGTATTATATCCACAGGTTATAACTCATTCATTTTAAAGTTATTAATTTTTGTATGTCAACTTATGAATGGGAAGGGGGTTAATTGTGAAATTATAAGGTAATACGAGGGAATGGTATGATTATTGTATATTCTTGATGTGACCCCAACAAGCCCAAGCTCAAGTGCATCAACAAGCCCAAGCCCATATCAAGGCCCAATCACTAGAAGCATGATGAGAAAGATTCACATGGGCCTCTCACAAGATGATCAAGTCAATCATGGGCTTTTTACATTATTTACATGGGCTAAAGAAATCTCTAAAATATGAGATGATGCATGAAGGAAGTAGTCTAGATTTAAATTGGGCCATTGTTT
>Ga0209589_1011080_pt1 | contig 12860 bp, 3 predicted proteins | sample CowpeawhiteBW_FD_187525 | JGI IMG/M metagenome (GOLD analysis project Ga0209589, IMG submission 187525) | Root nodule microbial communities of legume samples collected from California USA - Cow pea white BW (SPAdes) (version 2) | ecosystem: Host-associated > Plants > Roots > Nodule | place: USA...
AATAGTTATTATATTCTATAAAAGCTGAAAAGTTGAAATGGAGAAAGTACAAACAATTCTTCTGTTTTTTTTTACCAGTCTCTTATATTCTACGTTTAAAGTTTCGATTTCTTTTCTATTTATGTATTTTACAATTCTTATTTTACGATTAAACTTTTTACATAAGTTTTAACCTAATGTTTTTAATTTTTATCCTTTTTTCATGATTTTCCCACAATTTTCATTTTACCAACTTCATTTTCTAAGAATTTATCCAGACAATGGATGAATTTACATCTTTACATGAGATCAATCATATTTAATAAAAATAAATATTTTTTTATAAAGTTCAACTGTTTCTTTCATATATCCATATTTTAAATATTTTTAAAAGTTTAATAAAATATTTTATCATTTTTGACTGTATTGAAAGGTTTTCAAAGTTGTTAATTAAAGTAAAATGAACCCACAAGCTTATTGGTTTTCTATTGAAAATTGTTAAAGGAAAATGATTTTTTGACTACTAAATTTTGACAACTTTCTCTTACGGTGACATCTTCTAAATAGTTCTCTATTTCTACATTTTCTCATTCTCAATATTCCAAAACCACTTAAAAAATGATACATTATATTACAAGAGAAAGTTGTTAAAATTTAGTAGTTAAAATATCATTGTCCATTGTTAAATTACACTCCTGTACCAACTTTCATGGAAAACAAAGTTGATACTTTTTTTTTTTTTTCTTCATTAATTTAATTTAATTTAGCTTACTACAAACTCAACATGGTGATTGTTACTAAACGAATTATAAAGTGGTATACATTTTTTTTTATCTCTGCACATAAATATGTTTATCAAAAATTAGGAAAAATGAAGCGGCTCAATATTTTCACTAAATAATATCGTATCATGAATTAATCTAGAATTACATTATTAGTTATCAATTTTGTCTTCCAAGATAAAAATGTGTGTATTTCATAATATATTTTTGAATTATTATATTGTATAATTTGAAAATATATTTTTGATTGCATAATCTAAAATATATTTCTAAAATTAATATTTCATGCACTTTCATTACTTAATTTAAAATACATTTATATTTTTTTAATTATGTAATCCTAAATATATTTCTAGATTACGTAATATAGAATACTTTTTAGATTTTATAATTAAAAATTCATATGAAATATATTTCTACGTTACGTAATTCTAAAATGTATTTTAGAAAGTATATTTTAATTAGTAATCAAGAAACATATTCAAAATGTATTTCTAAACATTAATATTATGAAATTTATGATTTGAAATGCATATATGAATAACCCAATCTTCAAATATGTTTAGGATTGTACACTTTGAAAGCATTTCCATTGTGAAATTTAAAATATATATTTTTTGAATTTAGAAATGTATTGTAGATTGTAGAATCTATAATAGATTTTCTCAAGTTGTATAATTGAAAAATGTATTTTCTTTTTCCAGTTACATTGGTGCAGAAAGAAGATATACAAATGCTAAAAGAAATATCCTTTATTGGGTCATTCTTTTGGGGCCTCCCAGGCCTTAGCTTTTATGACCCAAGTCTCATAATCAGTTTCCCTTTTTGGGCCGCTCTGAAGTTCTAGGCCTTATTCTGCATTTCTCTACTTTCTTCCTGCGCTTAATATTTCCATTTCACCCTGAATAAACTATATTAAAACCCTAAATTTATTATTTATTCCCACTTTCTCTTCCTTTCTTCTTCTTAAGAAACACTGCACCTCTTCCTCCTTTCGGATTGGTCATTCAGATGATGGTGAAGGAAAAAGAAATGGCCGAAGAAAGACATAGTAGAATAAAGAAATACATTTTGGATAGGATGTTTTGGAAGGTATTTATAAATTTAGAAATATATTTCGAAACATTTATTTTGAAAAAATATTTTTATATTTTAGAATGGAAGTTACGAAATATAGTTCTGAATTCGGAAAAATCTTCAAAAACACCCATTTTGAAAAATAAATAAAACAAATTTCGGATTGAATATTTTAAAAGTTGATCCATAAATATTTTCCAAAATGCTCTTTTTTGAATATAAATATATCTTTTCGAAGACATTTTCAACTCTAGAAATACCCTTGGGAACATTCAATATTTTATACCGCAATGTCTTTTGTTGGCCATTTCTTCTTCCTCTTCACTGCCTCAAGCTTCTCCTCTTTCTTCAAAATTTTCCTTCACCATCATAAGCTCATAATGGTTAATCCGAAAAGAGAAAATGATGGAAGGAGGTGCAGCGTTTATGAACAAAAAGAAAGGAAGAAAACGTGGAAATAAAATTAAATTTAGGGTTTTTAATATATTTTATTTAAAGGTAAGATTTTGGAGGTGCAGAAAGAGAAAAAAGGGTACAGAAAGAAATAGCCCGTATTCTAACAACGTATGAAGAGTAATTATTTTGTGTTGGTTTTTTTTGTTACACTCACGGCTGAAATAAGAATATATAGGATATTTTATATAATTTTAAAGAATTTGAGATGCTTAAGAAATTATTGGAGGTGCAAGGAGAAACACGGTTAATTGTTTAACTTGTTAGATAATGATACATGCAATGATAAAACTAGATCATAACATCTTACCTCACTAAGATAAAGGTTGGCATTAAGTGATAAATTATATAAGTTTATTTTCACTTGATTATAAATGTTGCCACTTGTTTTTCTCTATATTTTTTGCAAATTTTATCACAGCGCTTTAAATTTTACGAATTTAACTCTTGAATTTTAAAATTATACATATTTTACCATTTGATTAATTGGATATTAAATTTCTAATAACGCGATGACGTTAATAATATGAAAAAAAATATCAATCAAAAGTAAATATAAATTATATTTTAAATTAAAAAATCTATAATTAAATTGTCTTCTTTTTTTTCACATTTTGTTATTACATTTTAATTTTCGTTTTACGAATCTTATCCCTGAAAATTTCTTTGAATTTTGTCACTAAACTTTTGTTCCTGAAAAAAAAAATTATCATTTGACTTTCAAAACTATATAAAGATTTTAGTTTTTTCATTAATTGAATGCCAATTTATTAAATGGAGATGGCCAATAAACTTAATGGAAGTATTTTACTTTATATTGACTACTGGAAGAGAGACATTTTTGTGTTTTATATATTCTAAGAAATAGATAATATTAAAAATGGTGGTTATAAGAAAAAGATAATTACATGAAAAATATTTGTAAAATTTATATAGTTTATTTTAATTTTATATTATTCTTTTATTTTTTAAATATTATTTATAGTAAAATCAGAATATAAAATGTAAGCACTAAAGGGAGAATACCTTTTACAAACTATTATAGATTAAAAATTGATAATCTGACACCCTACTTTTAAATATTAAACTATTCGTTTTATTTATTAATATTTTTAACTTTAGGAATCGATTTAGAATTTTTAATAGATTTTATCCGATTTGATGTCTTGAAAGCGGTAAAACAACTAATACATTAGAAGATATCAAAATAATAGAATAAAAGGAAGAAAACAGATAAATTGAAATTTTGATTTTAAATAATAAAGAAAATTTAATCAATAATAATGATAAGAATTTTTTAGGTTTTATTGAAATGGTTTTGTGATGTAAACAATATCCACATAAGAAAATTTTAAATAATAATTAATTTTAAAGTCAAAAGTTTATTAGTCATTATAATACTTAATTTAAATATCAATTTATAAATTTAAAAAATTTATTGATTATTAAAATAATTATTATTATAAATAAAAAATTATAATTAATTATTAAATTAGTTACTAATTAATTACTAAATTAGTTACTAATTAATTACTAACTAATTTATATTTTTTGGTAACCAAAATTTTGATAATTTAAAAAATTAATTTAAAGATTAAATTATAATTTTTTATTTATAATAATGACTATTTTAATAATCAATAATTTATTATTTTATAAATTAATATATAAAAAGATTATTACAGTGACTAATATTTTTTTTTCACTAAAATTAGATGTTAATACTTTTTTGCCACTAAAATTATATGTTAACAGAGAATTTTCTTGTAATACATCGTTGCAAATGGTTAAATAATGACTTTTAAATCTGTAAATATTTTTGAAAAAAAAATAACAATTTAACCGTTAATTAATTACTATAAATAATTTTTAAAATAAAAAAAAAAACTATAATTATGGAGATTCATAGTAATATACAAGCACTTTTACTAATATTATTTTGATCTAAAATTACTTAAGATATTTAATCTAATTTTATCCTTTTTTCACTTAAAAATTATTTTACCATCTAATAATCATAAAAAAATGAAATAAATATTTTTTTATTGAGATTCCAACTCTAAATAATTATCGTGAGAAATTGCAAAACCAAAAACTTATTATTAATTTCAATACTTTCTACACGGATTTACGAATTGTAATTACTCTCTTTTCCTTAACCATGCTCAGAGATATAAACATCATTGTTTAACTTCAAGTCAAGAGTGGAGAGCAAAAAGTACTAGTCACTATTCGTGTTATTAGTAAATTAGTATCCAAGAGGAAAAACGAAATATATATATATATATATATATATATATATATATATATATATATACTTTTAACTTTTATATTCATTTGAGAGTCGATTTACATAAAAGAAAAGATATATACTTTTAAATTTCAAATGATAAATTTAAAAAAATTAAAAGTTGAAAATAAAGCTGACTAGAAATTTAAAAAAGTAAATGAGAAATCAATTTTGTTTTTCATGAAAATGTAATAGATATGACACTAGTGGGGGTATTGTGAAAGAAATAGTGAGGTGACTATAAAAATAGTGTGGTCATATTTTTAGTGATGGCAGTCAAGAAAATAATGAAAGCAATAAGGATGTTGACACTACACTAGGAAGACGTGGTGGAAATATTACGAGAAAGAAAATTTAAATATTTAATTTTCCTTTAAATTATTTTTAAAATTGTATTTCTTTTGTAAATTAGATTAATATGTTATGAAGGTTATATAATTAAATTAAATTTAAATATATTTTTTTGAAGTAAAATAAATTAACCTTTGTTATTTATGACTTTTAATTTTCTCTTCACAATTCATTAATACAAAATATAAATATTAATCGAGATAAACAAAGAAAACAAATTCAATATAATATACATATTTTAAAATACTTTTTAAAATTAGAGGAGTTAATATACGGATGTCCCAATTGAGTATTGGTTCTATAATAATTTTATGCATGCAGATAATTGATACCCCTACTTTTTTTTTCCTCCAGTATACTTATTTCTAGAATTTTTCATATTGTATAATTTTTTTTTACTTTGTTAATAAATTTTATCAAAAAAAGATTTCTTTTTTGAAAATTTTAATTGACAGATAATTTTTCTATAGATAATTATTTTTCACAAAGTTGTAAAATTTATAAGTATTTATTACAAAATTTTTACAAAAATTATTTTATATAAAATATTTTGAAAAAAAATGTAATAATTTTTTGTAATTTTTTTTTCATAATAAAATTTTTGACAATTCCCTACAAAAATTTTTAAACAAAACTCATAAAAAATATGAATTTTTTTAGTAATGATTTAAATATAGGAGTAAATATTTTTATTATATTTTACTTTCTTCCTTTCTTCTTTTCATCTTAAATACAATAAACTTACAATATTATTTTGTATGCATTTTCTTTTATTGTTCCTCCATTTCTTATATGGCCAAAGTCACAAGATATTAATGAATGAATGTGTGTATATAGATTTATAACATTTACATATCACAGTTCTTTCGTGGGTCAATTGTGACTCACATTCACATTCCAATAGTGTATCCTCGTTATTGTTTTTTTCTTATCGTCATTGTCGAACTTGCGATCAAAAAATTATTAACCCACTCTGCACAACCTTATCTATCATGGAATCTATTTCTTTTAGAGTTGATTTTAGGTCACAAATGATGATAAATAATCATTTGTAATATATTTAAGACAAGATGACACTTCTACAATTGTCATACATTTCACCTTCTCAAGATGGTTTAAAATTAAATAATATTTATTGTTAAAAAAAGAGACAACATGATAACTGTTATGATAGACAATTATCTTTTCTACATTTTTTTTTTAAATACAACTTCTGTTTCATATGGTTTTCTCAAATAAAATAAACCTATATTAGAGTGCAATTCATTCAAATACTACAATTTTAAAAATAATGGTTTAAATGCCATTTCTAATCATGCTATAAGATTCATTTAAGGATAACGAAAACATTCATTAATACAAAACGTCTCATAGTATTATAACAAATAATATAAATAAATGAAAATTGTCAATATAATAAAACACACAAAATTATTGTGTAAAAACAAATTAGTGATATATCAATAAATGTAATGTGTTGTAAAAGTCAATAAAGATTGTCCTCATTTTTTTTTATCGGCAAAGAATTAAATTAAATTAATAATAGAGCATTTGAGGGGTGCTCTAACCCATTTACAAAAAGATAAGAGAAAGATGCATTGCATCTCCAAAACTATGCTTCTACAATAATCTGGCAGAACAATTAAACTGAACTTTCAATGCTAGAGCTATGCCTTCCCAATGTCAAGCTGGGTAGGAATCTTTAAGATTAGCCACCCATATTGCACCTTCCCTGGCCAGTCTACAAGATTACACAGAAAGTGAATACAAAACCAGGTATGCATGGTTCGTTGCGCTCCTGAGACTATGTTCTCTTGGTTGTTATGGGGTAACCAAAGAAGTGTGCAAAATCACTGATGAAGAGCTCATTATTTTAGACATGGAAATCCTTTTCATGCTTACTTGACAACTTAAACACAGAAAGCATTATATCATAAAAATTGTCCACATATTAAATCGATCTGTCAGAGTTATTAGAGTTAAATGACTCGGTCCAAGAAAAATTGCAATACATAATAACTTAACTTCAATAGTGACAATAGTTAATTATATGCTTGCAAATTCAATACTAATCCTAGCATATTTTAATATTGACATTTATATAAGTGGAAAATGAAGGTCCCGTGATGTGAAAGTTGAAGGAGAAGACAAGCGAGTTACATTAATAACAAAATGATACATTGGTTAATTAGGCTACGTCAACTTTTTTTTTTTACAAGTAAATGTCATAGAAAGTTCTATTTTACACTATTTCACTTAATCATCCAAATTAATATCATATGTTAAAAGTAAACTATATATCACTTTAGACAGAACAAAAATACGAAAAAAATAAAATAAGAGACTATTTTTAAGAAACGAAAGGCGTAAAATAAACTTTCTTTTATTCTAATTATTCTAACGGAATATTTCTATGATATGATGCTTTAATATATATATATATATATATATGCACCTTTATATAAAAAGCTATTTTATTTAGTTTTGCAGATAGGATTTAGCAGGAACAAATTAGCAAAACAAATAAATGATGACAACAGGGATCAAAACGACAAGAAATCCTGGATTCACCTAAGATTTACGCAACCCCACTTTATCTGTTACTTACAATTAAGCACATAACTGGTACAAGGAAACATGAGTTCTTACTAAAAAAAAAAACAACTTTTAGCTTCGTATTCTTTGAAAAATATATTAAGCCTAACCTTATTATTTTCATAAAAAATATTTTTTTACTAAAAACCTAAACTAAGAAAACATAATTTATGTATTAAAACCAAAAATTAAAAATCTTGATCTAATAATAATTATTCTATCTTTGGTTTTTGTGGATTAACCCTATATATCTTGGATAATATGGAGAACGAAAAGGGAACCCTAGAAGAAGCAATGACAAAAAATAGACCCCAGTAGGAGACACAAGCTTCTTGAAAGCCATTATTGCGATGTGTTATGATTTCAAAACATAGAATAAAAGGAAACTGTGTTATTTGGTGCTGTCTCCTCTTCTGCTCATGGTCTCACTTTGGTTCTCACTACATGTGATGTTTGTTTCTTGAAGTAGTTCTTATAATGCCCCAACTTTTACCTCGTAAGATACATCAAAATTTTAACAATTAGCTTAAAATAAGTGTCTTCCACAACTGAACCATCAACATCTTTGTTAATCTTAAAATTTCAAACAATTGAATTTTTTACATGTTTGCTGTCAAATATTCAAGCCTTCTTCCATATATCAATCACATATTTTACACGTGCAAATTTCTTTCGATTTTTGCAAAACTTTAATTTCAAGTAAGAATTTCATCTTCCCTACTTCAATTATGTTAAGAGCTTGCATCATGGACTTTTTAAACTCAATCAGCATGCCATTATCATCATTAACATAAATCAAATCATTAACATTAATAATTAATAGTTACCTCCAATGTTTCTTTTAATGGACGAATTTTGCTCATTTGGGCATTTTTTTTTAAAATCTTTTTCCTTCATGAGGTGGGGATCTATATGATTTGAACCATTTTTTGGTGCTTGCTTTAAGTCATATAAATATTTATGCAACTTGTATACCTCGTGGTTGAAGAACATCAGAACAAAGGATCATGAATTCAAACGTTATCTTTTTTTAGCCATTAACAAATCAATGAAAAAAAATGTTACATACTAAAATATACTTTATTCTTGTCTTATTTTACTTTTGTGAACTTTATAGAATTTGTTGAACTATCACTTCCTGTATTCTATACAACCTGATCTCTCACTAGTTAAGATATACTGTCATATAAATTGCAGGATCTTTAATTTTATTTATTCCTTAATTCATAAAGGTATACATTGGTCCATTGGAATCCAGTCAAGAAAAAGATTAAATATAAATAAGAAAAAATTATAATATAACAAACACCGTAAAACTTAAGTCATTGTTTTCATGCACGTGTGCTCAAAAGTTGCTTTCTCCTTTCTGCAAACGCAAATTTAACAGCGAGGAAAAAGGAAAAAGGAAAAAACAAAAAACAAAGAAAAATTAACGTAGGAGAACTAAATTTTGATAACTTTTTTTATAACATGAAGTGATATTTTTTAAGTGATTATTTATTTTTTATTATTTTTTTTATATTTTCAAATTAATTATAAAATGACACTTTAGATTATAAAAAAAATATTATTAAAATTTAATAGTCATAATATTATTGTTAAAGAAAACAAAAGTTAAAAAGTGAGTTAACAAAATCCTATGCAGTAACTATGGCAAGACAGAGACAGATACATTGACAAGGTTGGATTTACTGAAGTGTGGATGCTCCAAACAAACAATGATTCAGTGATCTTATCATATCCCACCATGCACGTAATCATCACCTCATCAGCAGAGGAAAATGTTGAATTCGCAAAAGCCATGTCAAAAAAAGAGTAATGATAATAATAATTAGGAAAATGATTCATATAACATATGCATTGCATAGGATGCACCTTATATTCCACAAAAGGAAAGATATCACAGAAGAATAAATGGCAAAATTATGGAGCAAGAGCAGCATCAAAGGTACTCCAACATCGATTATTTTTATATTCATGATGAGGGTAACACATAAGATGTGTCACGTGGAATAATAGTGCTAACTAAATCAAATTAGGTAAATGTCACTATATTCTTCACTGCTCTCCCTAAGATATTATACTGTTTCTTTTCTTTTCAAGAAATTAAAAAAATTAAATAGAAGAAAATCTTGATTGAAGTGATAAAATTACAAAAGCATTTTAATGGAATAATATACCCAAGATTTAAACTTTAGCTCTTTTATAATCAATAGGTTTATTCATTTTTTTAAAGTAAAGTTTCTCGTTTAAACTTTGTGGATAAATCTGTCAAAATAACTTATAAATTAAAAGAATATGACGGAAGAAAAGAATTTTACTAAGAAAAAAAATTGTCGGTTAGATTTTTCAAAAGAGACACTAGAATGGGTCAGAAAATTTATGATTTTTAACTGATTAATTAGTATGATTACATATTTCGTAGTAACATTTATATTTTCTGTTTATATTTTATGATTTGAATACTATTTATTTAATTCAGTGTGTGTGTGTTTATTTATTATCTTATCGTGTTCATTTTTAATTTTGTTTATTTTAAATTTTATGCAATTATAATTTATTAATATATAGATATAAATAAATAAATATAAATATATATATATATATATATATATATATATATATTAGATTAAGTTTTAATAAATTATAATTTTATTACTTTATTTTTCATACGAGATTATATAGTAAGTATTTTAATACAAAAATGAAGGTAAAACCTAAAGTTCGTATCATATTAAGAAATAGTTCCCTCTATCAATCGGAAATAAAAACATCTAAAAATAAGTTATTTGATTGAAAAATGTTATTAAACTAATTATTTATAAAAATTCTTAAATTCTGTTATGTTTGTTTGATAAATCACTATATTCCAGTATTTTTAATTTATTTTTCTATGACGTAATGTGCTTTAATGTTTATTTAATATTTTGTGTTGTAAATTGAAATTTATAATCCATAAACGATAAATATTCTTATTTCACGAATTAGCATTTCTATTTGAGATAGATTTAAATATAAATTTTCAGGTTAAATATGGTTTTTATCTTTTATCTTTTAATTAAAATTAATGTATATTTAAAATTTTAGATTTATATAATCTCTCGTTTTTAAAAATACGTTAATTTAGTTTTTTTAACTTCAAGTTTTATTAAATTTATTTCAAATTTCAAACGTACTTTTTTAATTAATATTAAAGTCGAAAAATATTTAAATTTTGATTAAAATAATTAAACTTCCGTATCTATAAGAAAAAAATAGAGAAATAAATTAAATCAAAATTTTAAGGAAAAATAATTTCAATTTAAAAAAAAAAATTAAGAAATAAAAACATATTTAATATTAAATTTTATTATATTAACAAGTCTAAAAATAGACATTCGAGCCCCAACTAAGTTTTTTTTTTTCCTTTTTTGTAGATAAAGTTTTATATAGGGATCTAGCTTTGTGAAAAGGAAATGGGAAAGACAAGAATGATGATGACTCTATATACAAAATGATGTAATATGAAACAATAAAGTAATATTCATGTGAAGTAAATACAAAAGATACATACGGACAAAAGTACATTGCGACACAGTCACATACATTACATTGAAGTGAACCATTAAGGTACTTGAGCTAGGAACACCTAACTTAAGTTGTCAAACATTTTTTGAGATTAGGTTCATTTCATGGTATTAGAAATTAGGTTCATTTCATGTACTTACGTCTTTAATTTAATTTATTTTGGTTCTTATATATTATTTTGATTCAACTAAATTATTATTTTTTATAAGAAAGACTCAATTGAATCATTATTTTTTCTAAAAGAAAAAATTTAATCTAATTCCTTTCATTAAATTGGCATTAACATTGTTTCAAAGGGTCATGTATTAAAATATATGTCTTCTATTTGTAAAAAGTGTCACGTGTCAAAATTAGAGGGAGTATAAAAATAAAAAATTATCCATATTTTGACACATGATAAATTAATATTTTAATACATGATACTTTCAAACGATATTACAGAGATCCTATTATATTTTTTTATAACTTAATTAAGTAAACAAACAAGTAGAAAAATTAGAACAAATTAAATGACTAAATATAAAGTTCAAATTAGTAATTAAATGTTATTACTATTGTTGTTTGATCTAAAAAGATACACTATGAAAGAGTTGTAAAAAAAATCTAATTTAAAATATTTAAATTTAAGACTAGACAATTTTGTAAATCATCTTATACGAACACACATAAAAATATTCGTGTACTATGAGTTTTTAATTTTTCACTAGTATTTCTGTTAATATTAGGTGGTAAGCGACTAAATATCTTGTTATTATAAAGGTTGATGTAGTTGCTAAACAACTGATGTAATTTATTTATTTTTACATTATTTGGTTATTCTATTAACTTATCTCTTTTTTAACATTATTCGGTTGTTCAATTAACTGATTTTATTTTGTTTTTAATACTTGTAAGAGTAAATAAGTTAAATAATCACAATTTTATAATTTTAATTGCGATTAATTTCTTTTAACTTGTAATCTTGTATTTTTAACCTGTATTTTTAGTGTGATTAACTCGTGTGTAAATCTGTCACTAAAATTTATCTGAATTTTAAGAAAGTTTTGAAGTACTGAAGTTAACATTAGAAAATGATGATGCATTTTTACAGTTCTTATGTTCATTTAACTTGAATCTCCTCTTACCAATTTCAAAACATGATTTTGGAGACACAAAAAGGAAATAAAGGAGGAGAGAGAGAGAGCATTGAATTTTGAGTGCTATGAATGGAGAGTTTGAAAAAGAAAAACTGAGAAAATTTGATTATACATGTTTCTGTCAAAGTTTGTTTTCAGGCGTGAAAATGAAGAGTGTTGCTTCAATCACACTGTACGGTAGTACATTATATTCACCCTTTCTCCTCCAAAAACATCTCCACAAGTCCACATCAATTTTTTTTGTCCTATTACTCTCACATCACTTCTTTTGTCACAAAAGTTAGATCACTATAACACATGCTATTTAATAAATTTCTGTGAATTTTTCTCAATTCTTTTAAGTAAAATGTGAATTTTAACTCTATGAATAATTTTGGTACACTTTAAAAGAATTAAGAAATTCAAAAATAATTTATATAAAAAATTCAAAAAATGTTGCGATATGATTAAAAATAAATTATTTTTATTAGCACAACTTCATAATAAGACTTGCATTATGTTATCATTGTTAGGAACAAGGCAATAAAGGAAAGAATAAAGGAGAGAAAAATAGACACAGAGAATTTAACGTGGTTCGGCTACAATGTGTATGCCTACGTCCACGACTACACTAGGAAGTATTTGTATTTT
>Ga0209589_1011081_pt1 | contig 12859 bp, 10 predicted proteins | sample CowpeawhiteBW_FD_187525 | JGI IMG/M metagenome (GOLD analysis project Ga0209589, IMG submission 187525) | Root nodule microbial communities of legume samples collected from California USA - Cow pea white BW (SPAdes) (version 2) | ecosystem: Host-associated > Plants > Roots > Nodule | place: USA...
AAAAAAAAAAAAAAAACTCCATAAATCAAAATTAGTTTATATATAAAGTAGTTTGTAACAGAAACTCACTCACATTGATTTCTCCGCACCTAATTTTAGCTTATGATTCTATTTTTTTTCATCTCCACAACTTTCTCACATTTTTTTTTGGATAAGTTTATCCCAAAATATCTCAATGCTGGTTTCACCTCGATGACATTAACACAGACTTTTACTTAACAAACTACCTAAAAGAAACACCGTAATTAAAAATAATGCCAAAAGCATATAGAAAAACCAAAGTTTGTCTTATATTTTATCTCCTCCGCCAAAAAAATAGATAAAACTGTACAAGCTAAATAGAAAGTAAAATACCTAGTTCTATGATATTCCTAATTCCAGAGTCTAATTTTCAATCATCGAAATACAGCCAAACGTATCCTTAGATAGCAATATGAAATTCATCAAACGGAGAAACATACATTGCAATTGCTAAAAATCTAGAAGCAAGCCTTTGTTTATTCGAGATAAACACCAATAACGTACTAATCCAAACACGGCGTAAGCGAAATTAGATACGGCGTTTGCGTGAAAATGAATGAATGAATACGAAAACAAACGGAAGGAAATTGAAATAGAAAGAATACCTATTGAGTTGAGTCGGAGTAGGATTGGTAATAGTAGTCGAAGCGAGAAGAATCATCGTCGTCTTCGTCGGAATCAGAAGGGAAATAGGAATAGTTGAAGTGAGGAGCGCAGAAGAAGGAGTAGAGACAGAGAGCGAGTTGATGCAGAGGGAAACAGCAAACCAGATCCAGAATCTGGTCACTGCTCAGAGGCTCCGCAATGCATTCCCACGCTTCCGCTGACGCACGTGCCACCGCCAACACCACCATGCTGTTCCACACCATTTCGGATCCTTGTTATTCCCTTTCCTCACTCTCACCATCACAATCAATCCATCACCACCACCACCGTCACCATCATCATCCAAATTTGACCTACCTAATCTCTAACTTCTGATTTCATCCTCTGATTTTATTCTTCGCGTTTCTTCCATGGAGTTGTTGACTAGTCTCAATGGTGGCACTTTAATTAAACACTGTAGATTCTAATAATTGTTTATTATTATAATTTGTTAAGAGGAAGAGGGAAGTTTTTTTTAAATCATATAATATATTTTTATACATTTTAATAAAAAGTGCTTTTTTATTTTTTAATGTTCACGCGGTGGTTGTATATATTTGTATACAATTAATCATAGAACATTTGTTCGGGCTAATAAAATAAAATAATTACCAAAACATAAAGTAGAGCTATTACATGAAAAAAGTTATATAAATATTTATATTTTAGAGTACAAATAATTCTATGAAATTTTACGTTTAAGTCTATCATGAGAAATCTATCACTTTATTTTATTTTATGATATATATATATATATATATATATATATATATATATATATATATATATATATATATTACACTTGTATATATTTTTTTTCTAAAGTATATTTTCATCGTAATTGATCCGAGATACAATGTGTGAATGTACACGTTTCAATGTTGGAAGGTATAAAAAACTTGTTGAAGGAGACTTCAATGACTTTCTAAACATAGCTGAAGTAAGCCTTTGTCGTCTCTCCTACTAAAACCAAAGTTACCAATTTTACTAATTAAAATTAAGAAAATACATGACAATAATTTAGCTCTCAGCTTCTCATTTTTTTAATTATTAATTATTATAAGTACAACTAAACTTATTTTATCTTATATTAATATAATATTTAAGAAAAATTAAAATTTAACTTTGTGTTTACTATAATTTAATTTGTATTCTCAAATATTTTTAACCAGTTTAGTTTTTGTATGACCGATTATTTTAATATTTGAAACTAATACATTTTTATAATTATAATATGTAGGAGAGTTCCATAACTTATTTAAGAAAATAAAATCTTATATTACTTGAAACAATTACTTATTAATGTTATTTAATATTAATAGTTTTCTTTTAGAAATATGATAAGATAAGATAAGATAAGATATGTTAATAAATTGTTTGGTTCAATGATATTAAGCAGTATTTGTTGTTGTTTATTTTATTGTAAATGGATTCTAATTTTTTTACTATTAAACGAACTTAATTTGAAGACAACATTATACGATAATTACTTATTCAAGTTTAAATTTTCTCAGAAATTCAGATATTTTGAAGTAAGATTCTGCTAATCATTTTAGTATATTAAATACTTACAAATCTTATAATTTATAGTATTTGTAGTTTAAAAGTGTTGGATAAAAATAATGGTGGCTATGATCATTCATCAGTTGCTATAGATGATAAGGTGTAAATCATACAACATGACTTGTATCCAATACATAATAACAATAAAAGTTATTTGTTTAATCTAAATATAATTTTTACATTAATTATAAAACATAACATAACATTTATTAATATTTTAGTCAGTTAAAAAAAAAAGTGACAGCATGTCACCTAATTAACTAAAAGTCAATAATGTCGCCTTGCGTGTAGTTTTCAACTTGCGGGGATAGCTCAGTTGGGAGAGCGTCAGACTGAAGATCTGAAGGTCACGTGTTCGATCCACGTTCACCGCATTTTGATTTTTTAATTTTTAATTTTTTTTTGATTTGATATTATTAGAAAGTGGAGACAGAGAGAGAGAGTTAATGATTTTTGAACGTTAGTTTTTGTGGAAAAAAGGGTCAAAGAATGGATTGCGACCAGAGGGTTTGAATTTGACGGAGATTTTGGGAGAATAATTGGTGTGGCAGCGAAGAAGGAAGAGAATGGTTTACAAATGGTTGGGTATGGTGATGTTGGCTTTGTTGATGAGATTGGAGATGATAGATGCAGCAGCAACATGTTCTCAGGGTGGCGGAAAAAATGTTGATTCGGAAAGGGTACCCTTCTCTGCATGTTTGGAAAAATGCATGCCCATATGCATGAAGATTGCAGCTGCAAAAATTGCACAATGCGACAAAGGTTGTCGATTGGGATGCCAACAATTGCAAGGCAAAGGTTCCATTTTCTACAGACCCAAGAAGACTTGATACCATCATTTCATTTCTCATCTTTTCTTTTTCTTTTTCTTCTTTCTTCTTTTACAATTTCCTCTTTCCAATCTTCAAACACATCAACATGAGCCAATGTTGTTTTTCTTTAAGTTTTTTCTTTCACACTTTTCTACGTAAGCATAGTTTTGATCTAATGATAAATACTCAATCCTAATAATTGATATAAGAGTTAAAATTACGACTTCAATTTTTATGACTCAATTGTGGAAAAAGAGATTGTAAATTGTAAATAATAAGTAAATTATAAATAATAAGAAATATAATTCATTTAACCCATCTAAATATAAATTTCGTTTAGATTGATATTAAAACTGAAATGTATGAATCAATATAAATAACTATTAACTTAAAATGTTCTTTAATATGTTAAACAAGAAAAGTTATTTAATTTTTTTTATAGTTTAAAAATCAAGCTGTGTTAAAATTTTCGATGTGAGAGATTTATCATTTTACTAATAACCAATTTTCGTCAAATTAAATGGTATGTTTAACTAAATATTCTCTAAATTATGTTTACTAAAATCAAAAGTTTTGAGTACGGTTTTTCCTCAAATATTATATGATAGGAAAATATATTTTTTTTCTTCTTAAATTAAAACTTGTTTATTCATAAATTAATTTGTAAAAAAATACACAATTTTTGAAATTTTTATTTTTAATTTAAAAAAAAGTTAATTTTGTTCATATTTAAAATTTTATTTTTAAAAATCTCTTCTGAACAATAACCAGATATTATAACTTATTGCTTACAGTAAATTGGGAAAAATTAGAACCATACAAATATTATCGTGTTGCTAAGCCTTTGGATACCACGTATTACCACTTTTGAAAACATTATCTGATTTTATATTTTATTTTCCCTCCTCATGACGAAAAATATCACCTTATTTATTTATATTTTTTAATCTATAAAAAAAGTAGATATATAATTCTGTTTTACAAACATTATTCTAAAAAATACCCAGTGAATAATATCACAGACAAAAATATTAATAACTTAAATAATATATACTATGTTCTTAATTTCTTATCCATTAGTCTCGATATAATAATTAACACCACCTTTGAAGATAGAAGTTGTTAACCATTGTACATGACATAACTTTATGATCAATGGTAGAGAGCAAAACTCCATCATCATGTGTCTTCGCGAAACCACAAATAAAGAAACAATCACATAGCTTTCATATCATCAAGCAAATCATAAATATTAATTATTTTAAACAAACAAATGAAATTAATTAATTTACTTAAATATTATCAACTAATATTTATTATTTAATAAAAAAAAATGGTCTTTGAATCCCACTAAGCCTTTGCACTGTTCTATCCTTAACCCGCATTTTCCTCAGTGCTTTCATTTGTCGGTTACAGTTTCTGTAATACAACGTTTACTTATGTTTTATTCTTCATCATTCATTTCCAGATCAACGACATTTATTAACTAAATATTAGATTTGTTCCTTTACACGTATGTTTAACATTAATGTATACAACACATACTAAATTACCAGTCATAGTAATAAAGATTTATATAACATCTTTTTCTCCTTGTCATGATGACATGTGTCATAATGTCTAGATACCATATTAGAAAAAGTAAACGACTCATTAAATTCGTTAACACATGTGAAATCTTACTTATGGATGAAATAACATTTAAATAGTAAATTAGTTATAATTAATTTATAATATTTTAGAATTAAGTTATCCATTTTACTTTGTACTTTTTATTCTATTATTATTATTTTAATTTTATAATTACGCTTTATTATTTTAAAGGTTTTCATATGATTTACTTAAAAATAAAAAGTGAACACCACATTTAAGATAGATAATCCATAAAATTATTGATTTAATATTTTAAGTCGAGAGTTGTATTAATTTCTGATTTCTCTGATAAACTTCCGAAAAAATTATGATCATTGTTTATATTATATGTCATTGTCGTAAAGTTATTGTTATCAATTTTACAGAAAAAATTATATTGTCTTATTTTTTAAAAAGTGAAACCAAATGGAGAATCTTTGAAAAAGTTATTATAATAAAAAAAAATACTAAAGCTATATATTGATTTTTATTTTTGAAAAAGAATAAATTAAAATCTTATGTAAAAGAATTCTAAATATGTGGTAGTTGACCATTCAAAAGAAAAGAAAACTGTTAGCATAAATTATTATATAAAAAGCATTTTTTTTAATTTTGTATTTATTTATGAACCTTAATGGTCGTTACAGTTATGGCATAGTTATGGGCACGAAGGACTAATTTTATGATATAATACGGAAATGTCACTTTCGTGTTCTGTAATTGGAGGACCAACTTTTTCTTTCAAGAAAATTCAGGATGAACATTAACTGAAATCACATTTCACAACCTTAAGTCTTGAAATAATTACAAAGCTTGAAAGTGTAAAAATTTGATGTTAAGGTAAGTTTTGAAACTTTTTCTTTTATATATATATGGCTTCTCTGGTTCAGTCCTATTACAAAACTTTTTCAGGTTCTTCTTTGATACTCTCTTGTGCCCTTCAGTTTAAGGACATTAACCCTTATGGAGGTTTCAAATCTTGTAGTCTTGCCAGCAGTTTTGGCATTCTCTGTCCTATGTCTGCATTTCATGAGAAGAATGGTGAGACTCAGAAACCTGAATCTTCCTCCTGGGAGATTAGGGTGGCCTGTAGTTGGAGAAACCTTTGAGTTCATGCATGCAATGGTTGAGGGCAACGTGTTGAGGTTCCTACAAGAGAGAGTGGAGAAATATGACTCAAGGGTGTTCAAGACATCGATGTTTGGAAACCCTGTTGTTGTGTTTTGCGGACCAGCTGGGAACAAGTTTCTGTTTAGCAATGAGAACAAGAATGTTCAAGTGTGGTGGCCTAGTTCGGTGAGGAAGCTGTTAAGGTTGTCCCTTGTTACCAAGGTTGGTGATGAGGCAAAGATGGTGAGAAAGTTGCTCATGAACTTTCTTAACGCAGAAACACTCAGAAATTACTTGCCAAAAATGGATAGAATTGCTCAGCACCATATAGACACTTATTGGAAAGGTAACATAATACCTCAATTATTTGTTTGCTTGGTCATATACATATCAGAATTGTGCTGCCAAAGATTTACCCATCAGATAGTTAAATAATGCTTTGGTGATTAAATTTTTGTATCGATGATCAAGCAAAAAATCTTGGTGCTGGTGTGATCCTTTTTCAGTTTTGGTGGGGAATACCACGTTCTTGAACCTTATTGGAAACTATCATATCCTCTCTTACCATGCTTATACAGTTATTATAGTGTGTACAAGTATCACAAACAAATCCTAAACATTTTGTAGTGGTACAGCTCAACTTGTCAACTGATAGATGAGAAGTGTCAAATTTATGATCAAAACAAATCTATCAAGCAGGGCTTCTCTCCATCAAACTTTTATTTTTACGAGTCTTTTATCTTATATAGTGTTTAATTTTGTCTTTTTTATTCGATGTGCGACTTTGACTCACATTTAAATTATTTCCAACAATCTCCCTTCAAAAGTGAGTCTCTATGTGTATGTTGGTGACCTACTTATACCCTTGTGGTTATGGTTTTGTTGTTATAGCGATGTAAGTCAGTCACCCCAACCATCTCTCTGATATCATCGATGGATTCATATTTTTCATAGGGGTAGTCATCGAGAAATTGTGTGTATATATATATATATATATATATATATATATATATATATATATATATATATAACTTTTCAATGACTACATTTGACATTAGTCTTACACAACTATAAAATATTTGACACCACTTTTAACCAAAAACTTTAAAATAATGAGTTCATGAGTCTTTTATCTTATACAATGTTTTATTTTGTATTTTCTATCCAACGTGTGACTTTAACTCACACTTGAATTATTCTCTCGACGAAGGACACTGTGTTCTAAAGCTTTTCTAATGATTAAATGGTGTTGATCGACTATATTATTTTGTTTCATCAATAAAAACTGGTTATGCATTAGAAACGAAAGAGAAAATTTATACTGTGATAAATTGTTTTTGATACTTTTGTTACTCTGCAATTTTGTAGGAAAGGAGAAGGTTTTTGTCCATCCAATTGTAAAGCTATACACGTTTGAATTGGCTTGTTGCTTATTTTTAAGCATTGAAGACTCTGCACAAATATCAAAGCTTTCGTTAAAATTTGATGCATTTCTGAAAGGGATCGTTGGCTTCTCCCTCAACATTCCTGGAACAAGGTTTCATCGTGCAATGAAAGCTGCAGATGAAATTAGGAAAGAAATTAAACTGATTCTGGAGAAAAGGAAAGTGGATTTGGAGGAGAAGAGAGCATCACCTACTCAAGACCTTCTATCACACATGCTTCTTACATCTGACCCAAGTGGAAGGTTTATGACAGAAATGGAGATTCTTGATAACATACTTCTTCTACTTTTTGCAGGCCATGATACTACTAGATCAGTTTTATCATTGGTCATGAAATATCTTGGACAGTTACCTCAAGTTTATGAGCATGTCTTGAAAGGTTAGTAATAAAATCCTTAACCATGTTTGTTTCCTATGAAGATTTCATTTGGATACTCATGGATCATGGAGAACTTCATCTTTTTTTTTTCTTCTTAATTTTCTTGTTCAAACACACCCAAAGAAGATTGTTATAGCAAACTATTGCTGACAGCTATTTTTCAGTCATAACATGATCAGGATAAATGTTGAAGTTATTTTTATGACAGAACAACTTGAAATTATTCAAGGGAAAGAGGTGGGGGAATTGTTGCAGTGGGAAGATGTTCAGAAAATGAAATACTCTTGGAATGTTGTGTGTGAAGTTATGAGGCTGTCTCCACCAGTCAGTGGTGCTTATAGAGAAGCTATAAAGGATTTCACCTATGCTGATTATAACATCCCTAAAGGCTGGAAGGTATTTTTCCTTTCTTTGGCAGAACTTTCTTTTCTATTACCATGCTTTCTTGAGACATGTTCAATTTAACCTTCGTTAGAGATCCCAGGTTGACTATTGATAAGGTCAGTTTACAATATATAATATAAGTGGGTACAAAGCTCACCTTAAGTCGGTTTTGTAAGATTGAGTTAGGTTTAAAGTTCACTTTTTAACATAATATCAAAATCATGGTTTAGAGTCTATCCTAATGAGATTTGTTGTTTGTTTGGTCTATCTTGCCACCCGCTATCAGATCACCCATTAATATTTGTGTTAGAGATTCTACATTGACTAGTGATAAAGTCAGTTTACAATATATAAGTGGGTGTAAACCTCACCTTACAAGCCGATATTGTTGTTTGTTCTGTCTATCAAACCACCGTCAGATCATCCATTAATGTCTGTTTTGGAGATATCATTTTGATTAGTAATAAGATCAGTTTACAGTATATAAATAGATACAAATATCACTTTACAAACTTGTTTTGTAAGGTTGAGTTAGACAAGTCCATTCCACAACAACCTTGTTTCAGTCCTTATTTTTTTTCTATTTGTTTCCATGAACTACTTGAGCTGTCTGATGTTAAATTAGACCAAAAGCTTCCTTTCTGAGACTCAACAATACTAAGTGTTACCTTTTGAAGACCATTAAAAGAAGTTATTGTATGCTGAAGGAGAGAACCTTGTCTCATGTTGATCACGTTATCTATGATGTTTTATGACAGTTGCATTGGAACACTGGTTCATCACACAAGGATCCAACAATCTTCTCGAATCCAGAAACTTTTGATGCTTCAAGGTTTGAAGGAGCAGGACCTACACCCTTTGCACATGTTCCGTTTGGAGGTGGCCCCAGAATGTGTTTGGGCCAAGAATTTGCTAGACTAGAGATACTTGTGTTCATGCATAATATCGTGAAACGGTTCAAGTGGAAATTGGTGATTCCTGATGAAAAGTTGAAGTATGATCCCATGCTAGAACCAGTAAAAGGACTTGAAATTCGACTTCATCCTTCTAGTTTCTAGTCAAATAACTTAGCTATAACATAATGCAAGGTTTAGAAGCTTTCTAAGTAGTCACTTATTGTGCTATATTTGAATAAAACTTTTTTTCTACTTTGATTAGAAGTTTTTTGTATCTGCTTCCATGATTTCTATGAAGTTTTTTTGCTACTTTGATTATTCTGTTATTATTCAGTACATATAAGTTCATGTCTAACCTTTGTGATACTATCGTTTTGAAGTTGTTTCTGTGTACGAGAAAATGAAGAGATGACACATCGAAGTTCATGTCCAAAACAGTATAAGAAAATTAGATAGTCTTAATATGAGACAAGACTTTCCTCTGCAAACAAGTTGCACCAATAAAACCTATAACTTCTCTTTGCTAGTTTTTCCTTTGGTATTGCTCTGATTATTTCCAAAACATTTATAATCTAAATATTTAATAATTTTTTTTCTCAAATAGACCAGAAATTTCAATCCATTTATAAAATATGTAAAGTTTTAGAAGATGAGCATTTGTATAATGAATTGAAAGTTGAAATCAGTAAAAAAAAATGACAATCTTATAGAAAGGTAACTGCTGATGGTTGAAAAACAGATATGTGAAACATCATAAAAAATAGCAACTTCATCAAATTAGCAATCAGCAGTAAATGATTTATGTTAATGATTTATGGAAACTCAAACGTGTGACATGAGTCTTGCTCCACATAAGACATTTGACATCACTTTTAACCAAAAATCTTAAGACAATGAATTTAAAGATCTTTCATCTTATATGGTGTATAATTTTATCATCTCTATCGATGTAAGACATAGACTCGCATCTAAATTATTCCCAACAAAACTCATTTTCTCATGGTTTTGACCTAGAATGGACATTAGATCTCTTAATTGAGTTAACTCATGACTCATCAGATTCAAATCCTTACGATTACTTACACATTCTTTTTTGGAGCCATATGAAGGAAACAGGCAACAAAGTAGAAGGTAATAGAAATGCACAATTTTATTGATCATAAATAAGCTTCTTATAATTTTGCTTGATTATTATACTAGTAGTACATAAAGCAAGATCCCAGTGCAGGGACAAAAAATGAGGGACCTGTGTAGTTAAACTATAAAGTTATACACACATGGAAAATAATTACCATATTGCTCAACCAACCCCTTAGTCAGCCAAACTCTGTGCCTGTGTTCACACAACACGTTATTTCTTACCAAATCCAAAAAGAGATTTAATGGCATTGATGGCATTCTCATTGATAAAAGATTCATCAAATCTTTTCAATAAAGGATCAAATTCCTCTGATGCCCTGACATTAGCCAGGTCAGGATCAGTTCTCAGTCTCTGTTAAAATAACAACAATGTTAGATGGCTTAGCCGATATGATAATGGAATGGGAATGGATTCAGTGACTTTTTCTTGGAAAAATCATGTAACTTTGCTCAATTTTTAACTGGTTTTGTTTTATATTTTTGTTTTTGGAAAATTGAAGTTGGTCATTCAACACATGAAAATTAAGCAAAGTTATGTGACTTCTCCCGGAAAAAAAGTCACTGAATCCATCCCCATAATGGAATAACTTCAAGTAGGTTGATCACCTTGAAGTCTTCAAAACCAGAATTCAGGGCTTCTTCCAGTGAAGAAAGTGCAGCTTGAATCTGTTAGAAATTTATTACTCTCCATTAGTATACAAGTATGAAGAGAGAAATAGATAAATCATAGATTTTTTTGTTGGCAAGGCTAATGAATTCACTTAACTACAAAGTATGTTGTCCTTGTTGGTGTCTATTCAGCAAGGATATTAAGGAACTAATCCAAGATCAGGTCAAGTTGCATGTTCTAAGTAGCAAATGGTAGAAAACATATACCTGGTTTAGCTTAGAGTAACAACAAGCAACGTTGTAACTTGCAACTGCTGCTTCCTCAGGTTCTGGCTTTGATCCCAAAATAGACTCAAATTTCTCTAGTGCTTCATTATAGCTTCCATTCCTTCAGCATTTAATCCAGGAACAGAGTGCACAATAACATTATCAGTGAGATCGCATCATTTTTCAGACTTTTAAACAAGATATGATGCAAAATTGAGATTTTTGGGAAGAGAAGAAAGTCTTTTCTTTAACCAGTTGTTTAAGGGCTAGACAAATAAAGGATAGAAAGGAATCCTGGATACACCATAAATGTAAAAAAAGAATGATTTTGAATTGCTAATTCTTACTTATATAGTTGCAATCCTTCTCTCAAATCCCTTTCTCTGCGTTCTTTCTGTTCCTTTTTCCTCAAAGCATTTAGCATCTAAAATTTTGCAAGTTTGAGAATTGGCAATGAATGTCTATGTAGAAGTCAAAACATCTCATACAAAATGGTTTGTGAATGTAAGGACTACAATTTTACACTTTCATCACAACCATGAAACTTACTTGAATCTCTCTCACTCTGTTGCTGATTACCCCAGAGTTTCTCTCAGCCCTGATAATCTCCTTTTCAGTTAACGCACCACCACTATCAATACTCTTTCCTGTCAAAGCGATAAACCCATGGCTGAGATCACAAGAAAAATTCACAAGTGACTATAGAGCAAAATGAATGAACACATTGAACTAACCATATCTCTTCTGCATTTTCATGAGCAATGGCCCAATTCTTTGGCGAATTGTGTACATTGTCCTTCCATATTCCGCAGCTGGCCAAATCTCAGTCCCAAAAACTGCACTGCAGATATAGAACATGTTGGTCATATCAGACTCAAATATCATGAGACAAAAACAAAGAGCACAAGTCTTTTACTTCTCAACAACAGAACTTCGAATCACATAATATACATAAAAACTTTACATTAACAGTGCCTATAAATTAAATTCATCAATTCCACATCCATAAACCAACCAAGAATAAATAAGACCTCCAATAAAGTCTCTTAAGCATGATATGAAAACCAACCCCTAAACTTTGTCCACAGTTCTCCAAATAAAGAAACTTACAGAAAGAGGAAAAAACAAAAACACGAAGAGCACACCTGGTGGCAAGTACTTTATCCCCAACAGTGAAGACTCCAGCTTTATCCGCTGATCCTCCTGGTGCAATAGCATCAATGTAAGTTCCCCCATCTCTACCCTTTGCAAATTTGAGTCCAAAAGGTTGTTCAATTTCAACCTCGTACTCTTCGTACTGTTCCTCCTCTTGTTCTTCACTCTTGTCACTCTCCTGTTTGGATGCTTCTGACCCAACCCCGGATGAAGCCTTGACAGCAAAAAGCAACGGTCTTGACAAAAGGGTGTTCGAGAAACAAAAGGAAACACCCAAATACGAGGGGCTTCTGCAAGAAAAGAACTTGGCGGAGGAAGAAAACAGGGTTGGGTGAATTTGGGTGGTTCTTGGCAAAGTTAGTGCAGAGTAAAGAGATGAGTGACCACTAGTGGTGGTTGGTAATGACATGGTTTATGGTATTGCACAAAACTTTGAAAGTGCAATTGCTAATTTCTATGTTGTGTTTCTTCTATGAGTGGAACATCCTTTGGTGCCTGAAGCTGTGCTTGTGCATAGTTAACAAATGGAGGTTGCGTTGTTGGGGCCACAAACACAGAGATGAGAGGTTGTGAATGAAGATTGCTGAAGTGGTTATGAAGGCACATCCATTCACTTCACTACAATGATGCCACGTGTACCTTTCGATTTTCCAATGTTTGAGACGTCGTTCTGCTACCTCAATTACTCCAACAATTTTACTATAAAGATGGGAACTTAAATAAAAATCAAGAACCTTCATCGGAATATTAAAATTCTTTTGGGAATCTATTCATATATATATATATATATATATATATATA
>Ga0209589_1011082_pt1 | contig 12859 bp, 7 predicted proteins | sample CowpeawhiteBW_FD_187525 | JGI IMG/M metagenome (GOLD analysis project Ga0209589, IMG submission 187525) | Root nodule microbial communities of legume samples collected from California USA - Cow pea white BW (SPAdes) (version 2) | ecosystem: Host-associated > Plants > Roots > Nodule | place: USA...
TATATTATAATTTAAATATAAATAAATAAATTATAATATATATATATATATATATTCATAAATATGAAAATATTTTATTACAAATAAATTAAAATAAATACGTAATTTAAAATATATTTATTAAATAATATAGCAAATTCTAATACCAATATATATGATTAAATAATCATAAAATAGAATTTAAATAATAATATAAAATAAAAAATTAGGACTATGAAACTTAACTTTAATATAATAGTTATAAATCAAGTTGCTAACGTGACTATAAATAAAATTAATGACTACAAAGAATAAAACAAAAAAAAAAAAATCATCATTTCTCTTGACCATAATTTAACACTACAAGTTTTAAGTTAATCGTATTTAATATTTATTAATAGTTTTACGTCATTCTCTAATAGAAATATATAGTCCATACATATTAAAAAAATGGTTAAATCTATTTATTATTATTATTATTTTCTTTTTATTCTTTCTAAAATGTTTTTTTCTGTAAAATAAAAAATCATTATAACGATGTAATAAAAGAAATCAAACATAATTATAATTGAATATTTATGAAATATTATTAAATAAAGTAAAGATGATTTTTTTTTTTTATATTTAAGAATATTGAAGGTATGTTTTTCTTAGTGGGGAGGGTGATCGTTTGTGTTTTTATTTTTAGTGAAATTTTAAAATCTTTATCTCAAAAGGTTAGGTTTTTGTTTCTTCATCTTTTTGGGATTACTGCTCCTGTTTTCGTATTTATTAGTTATTATTAGTTTCGATTATTTTAAGTTTTTCTCTGTGATTAGTAAGGGTGGTTTGTGTCGACCTTGTTATTTTGTACTTATTATTTCCACGTCAAATAATTTTCTAGATTAGGTTTTGTGGTTTTTATTCTCTCATCGAGGAGAGTTTATGTTAAAATCTGTGTTCTGTTTTAACTTCTTATGCATTAATTCGTTTGATTCATTTAGATATTTTGTGAGATTACTTATTATTCTTCTCACAATTTTTCTTGGGAAAAATATGAACTCATCCGTTTCCATATTTTTTGGTTGCGGTTTCTAGTGTGTTACTTGAACAAATCTTTTTACCATTCAATCAATATCATTTTATGATCATGCAATTCAATTTAAATTAAAAATATGTTGTTGTTAAAATATTTTTTTAAGATTTCTAAGTTTTTGGATATAGAGTAAAATTGTAATTCCTTTGACTATATCCACTTACGAGAAAATAGAATAAAAATTTCTTTTCATTCTCATCATAAAATATCTAAAGAATATTTCTCTCGCCCTCTATTATTTCATTATATTCCTTGTGTCATTATATATCTATTTAGATACCTCAAACAATGCTTCATTTCATGTTATGTTGAACTTTTTTAATAAAATTTCAAAGTCAGAAGTCAAAACAAATAGTTGTTTTAATTAAAAAAAATGGTACCTAGCTTTGCCTTAATAGTATTGCATCGATTTTTTTCTTCTTGATTATTTTTAGGAGCATTGTAGTAAAAATTAGTTTTGAAAAAAAAAAAAAACATTCTGATAAAAAAAATATTAGTTTAGAATATAGAGTGAGTGAAAAAAAAAATATGTGGTAGTAATTAATTTAAAACATTAACACATTGCAATCCCAAAATTTAATAATTTCCACCCAACACTTGTGTAACAATCATGTTGAATGAGAGAGGTTTTTGTGAGTATGGTGTAATTAACTTTTTTTACATACAAAAATAAATTTGATGTTCAAAAAGCTATGAGAAGGGATGTAAAAAGAAAGTACTTACAAACAAATATTTGCGGATAAAACTTATAATAAATAGAAAATAGATAGTATAAATAGATATTAACAAAAAATAATTATGGATAATTTTTTTACTCACTTATTAACCGGACGGGTACCCGTATCCATACCCCATAGTTTAAACATAATACAACATATAGTAGTGTATTTCTATCATAAATACAACATTAAGCTAAAGTCGTCAATATAAATACAACATTTACGTAAATTAAATTTCAATCATAATCGTATGCAGGACATCCATAAAGTATTTAAACTAAAGTACTTTTCAAAAATATAGAAATAAGAAATTGAAAGAGAATATTTTTATAAATTAATACGGTTTATGTATTATAAATGGAATTACAGAAAAAGCGTGAAATTATAAATGGTTGTTTCTAAAATTACTATAATCATGGGAGACATTATGATGCCCAAGATATAGTGTAATAGTTATTATTAGTAATCAGTTTTAAAGACATTATTATGGTCGGTGTTTGCATCAGATGTCGTATTCAACGAAACCGTGGCTTACTCACCGTCTATACTACTTCCGGGTCCACTCCACTCAGCTGTCACACAACATTACTCTTCTTGCCACGCTCAATCATATCCCTCAAGAAAACACAAAAAAAGTACCATTAATTGCGACTCTGCGCCAAGACAAAATCAATTTCGAAAAACTTTTTTCATTAAACTAATTAATCAAATTTTATATTAATTATACCTAATTGTTATCCTTTCCAAATAATAAATATTTAAAAAATGCAATTCGACCACTTCTAAAAATAAAAAACTAATCACATAAAAAATCTATGAATGCAAAAGTAAAGCAATAAAATTATGGTTAAGAGTAAAAGTTTAAAGCACCGAACCGGATGATGAAAACTAGAAGTAGTATATAAGATTAACACAGTGAAATGATTGAAATGGTGGTGGATGTTTTGTCATCTCTTGTTTCTTAATCGTACACTTAAAATATCAAGTTGATTCATAAGTGGGATCAAACATCATACATTTAACAGGATAAAGTTGAAGAACAAGAAAGAGACGAAGAAATGAAGCAAAACAAATAGGCATATAAAACTATAAGGAGCTTGAGGTGAATCAGTTTTCATTTCCAGGTGCCACAAAACTTATCTTTACATCCATAAAGCTCCACTCGTAAATTGTATTACTTACCATTCCAAACTAATTAAAAAGAGGAGGGAAAATATTTTATCTATTTGATCGAAAAGATCAATTAATCTGAGTGAATATAAGATTTCACACCAGCTAGAAAATGAATGAAAACAACTTTAATTCATGTTTATTCTATTTGAATTTAATAAAAAAGTAAAAAATGTAAATATTTTATAATGGTTAGCTAGGGAAGCGGATGAAAGTGTGGATGGGATTTGTATAGTTGCAGAGAGAGGGGAAGATAGTAAGAAGATAATTATAAGGGCGAGTAAGATGTTGAAAGTGGAAATAGAATATTAGGTTTGGGGAAAAAGGTGGAAAGAAAAAAATGAGTGTTATGCAGATGATGGGGTGATGAAGCAGAAACGTTGAAGGTGAGAGAAGAGAATGATTGGTGGGGAAAGGACAGGCAAAGCCTAGTCAGAATATTAGACATAAGTAGAATTTAGTGTGTTTGATATCTGAAGGCGTGAAGGAATGAGGGAGCATCCATCCAACACTTGCACCGACTATGAACCAAAAAAGCAAAAGCTTTTAGCTTGTCCCACTTGAACTCTCTTTTCTAACACTTCCTCTCTCAACATGCTTGCGTTTAAAAGTGGTAGTAGCAGTGAAAGCACACACAGCCATGTCACCCCCACTAACGTGACTGTCAAAACCCTATCAGGTCCCACGCATACGTAATTACAAAATAAACCAAATGTGTTAATATGAAGGTAAAGAGGGTGGTAAGTAAGCAATAGCCGAAAAAGAGATTGAGTGGTTAATGATGGAAGGGTTTGGCTGTTATGTTGTGGCAGAAAGTTAAGGCAAGAGGGTCCCAGGGGAAGGGGAAGGAAGGTTATAATAGGAGACAGATCCTCTTGGGGCACAAATGGATTGTTGTCAGTGGAGGAGATAGCATGGTTCGTGGATGAGTGTGAATATCATATCATAGGACCTAGTCACATGCCTACCCTCCCTATGCTACCCCATTTTTTAAAAATAATTAATAATAAATACAATGCATTAACTCTATTGATCAATGGGAAGGGGTTTGCTAGCTCCATGTGTACGTTGGTCCAACACGAGTGGATCACCATGGCCGAATGGTGGATATATTTGGAACAAGATAAATCTTTCATCATTCAGGAGCAGACCTTCGCAACCCCATACCCAACCCATCACATTATTGCCACCTAATTCTACAATTACCGAACATGTATCATTTTTTACTTCAAAAAACACCTTTTACACTTACTAGGTTAGTGTTGAGAGCATCGGAAAAATAAATTATTCCAAACATGGGATACACGGTTAAAATGAGTTATTTGGTCGGACTAAATAGTTATTTAATAAGTCAATTCAATTAGCTTATTTATTAAAAAGTCTAAAAAAATTGAAACTTTATTTCACCAATTACAAGTTAGTAGTTTAAATAGATTATTTTATTTAATTAAAATATATAAATCCATTAGTACTTAATTTTTACCGGCCAACATTGCTAACGGTAAAGTTTTTAGGACACTTACACAAAGATTTGGTACGTAACTTATTTATATTTAAAATTCAAAATTTTGTAACTATTCGAACAAAATAAAAAATATAACACTAGTGTAGAATAAACTTTTTATAGCGTCCAATATGCACGGTTCATGCGTAAATGAGGTATATGAAAAGGCGGTAACATTTTTGTAATTTTTTCGAACTTTTATGTCTCGGTTGTACATGACCCCCCCTCCCCCCCCCCAAATTTTATTTTTTCTGTTGCTTTGATATTTTTAAATAGGTGGCAGACTTTTATGCCTCGGGTCTCCTGTAACTGAGGCAGATAGATGTTTATGCCTCAGATCTCTTATAACCGAGACATATTTGATTGTTTTTCAAGTGGAATATGCCTCGGTTTAAAATCAACCGAGGCAATAAGTCTTCTTAGGGTTAAAAAGAAATCGTGCCATTGTTCGTCTTCTTCGCGTTAGCAGCAGCATTTTTTCTCTCTTCCATTTTCGAACGCAAGTCTCGTTGCAGAAACAAGTTTTTCGTGCCCCTTCCTCTTCAACTTCTCGCGTCTTCCTCCTCAGTTTCTCGTCCAACTCCTTGATTCTTGCGAGCAACTTCACCTTCTCCCTCTCGCAGTCCTCCAATTTCGAAAACGCAATGTTTCGTTTCTCTTCGGCGTTTCTTAGAGCGGACACCTTGGATTGCACCAACTCCATAAGGTTCTTGTGTGGTGCCATGTTCTCGTCGACCTCGCGTTGGAGCTGGTCGGTGCGACGCCGTTTCGATGCCGCTTCGGATTTAAGTTGAGGATAGAACTGGGAGCAGAAGACATACTCGATCTGTCCGATGCGGTCCTTGGCGTCTTGAATTGAAGCGACGAGAATGGTGCTGAGATTGCAGACGTGGTGTGCGGCGCCAGAGTCGGTGAGAGGAAACCCTAACTTCAGAGAGGGAGGGTGGGTCAGATTTTTTTTTTTTTTTAAATTCGTGATACCCATTAGGTCTCGGTTCCCTCCAGAACTGAGGCAGTAACCCTCGCATATGCCTCAACCGAGGCATAAACAGATCTTTTTTACCTCGTTAGTATATGTCTCGGGTAAAAACCGAAGCCAAAAGGTCAAAATAACTGTGGTCAAATCCCTTCCCTGCACTAGTGTAAATAGATTTATTTTGTATTTTACAATATTAACCAATTGTAAAAAAATACATACATTACAAGAAATGCAAAAAAAAAAACAACAACTAATCCAATATTGATGGTTGTAATTTGGGATACCGTTCTTTGTGATTTATTTTCATTGATAATTTATTTATTACAAAACTACCTTTACATTATACTTCGTCCATTATTACTCTGTATCTATTTCTATTGTTCCAAAAAAATAAAAAATACAAATACAAATTGTGTTATGTATGAAATTCTAATTAAAGTTAAAGTAAAATAGAGAACAGTTCAATTGAAATTATAGTAAAATAGAAATCAAAATCATTAAATGTGTAAATGAGATTAATTCACAAAATAAGTGATTTTTGCATCAAAATGATTTTCTTAGTGACAATTAAAATGCAAAAAAAAAAACAAGTGTTTATTCATCCTGTAAAAACGAACTCACATCAAGTTCAATTAGTTATAAATAATACTAAAAAAGTAATGAAAAAAATCTTTAGAAAACAATTAAATAATATATATATATATATATATATATATATAAATATAATTGGAGGTACAAATCAGAAAAGTTTCAATATCAATTATCAGTTCGTACGTTGGAACTGGACATATAATATCACCTGAATTTTAGAAACCGACATTGTATATTCCACTCCTTTATAACATAAAAGAATACATTTTATATAAATTCTTGATTATAACTCTTACGATATCATGTTGTTTTTGTTTATAGTCGGTGGGATGTGACTTGCTACATCCATTCTAATAAATAATATAAGTATAAAGTAATTTTTTAATAGTTATTTACTTTATTGGTGTGAAGATTTATTGTTAAAGAGAAATTAGGAAGAGATGATTTTGTTAACAAAAGGAAGAAGATATTTTTCTTTGATGATAATAATGATTTATGAAGAAGTAAAAATACTTAATGATGATGTATGAAAAAAATGTTAAAAACTAAAAAAATATTTCGATTCAAGAGATATATTGAAGACTTAAAAGTTTAGTTGTTTAGGTCTTGTAATATGTGTATGTTATTTAAAATAGTTAAGTTAATATGTCAAGAGTCAAAAAGGCAAAAACCAAGTAGTAAAACATCAAGAGAAATTTATTTATTTACAAAACTCACTAGAATAATTGATTATTCTTAGTGATGTGATAATCAATTATCTTAGTTAAAAATGATTTTTAAGAGAAGCCTTTATGATAATCGATTATCACTGCTAATAATTGATTATCACCTACTGATAATGGATAATTCTGGCTGATAATAGATTATCACAGCGAGAAAAATGTATTAAAAAGTTGTTGTGTATGATAATCGATTATTTGTGACAGTTGTGACTTAACTTTTCATATTCTTAACCTAATTTCTAAATAGGCTTCTATAAATAAAGTGTTAGGCTTTCATTTGAAAAACACAAAAATTAGAGAAGTCTGAGTATCTGAGAACTCTCTGTGGGAAGACTTTTAAAAACCTAGTGTGGGTAGAGCGATAACTTTAATCAAGTGGGATCTTGAGTGATTGAGTGTTGCTGTTGTTGCTAGGAGAAGTCAATCATCCTTTGTGTGTTTCAAAGGAGATGTTAATTCCTTGTGTGATTCAAGGAAGGTGTTTTCACCCCTTGTAGATTTCAAAGGAGATGTCTTCATCTCTTGTGTGATTCAAGAGAGATGTTTCTTAATTCCTTTACTTTCTTATCTGTGATTGTATTTGTGATTTATTTTAGTTTGAGTCAATCTTGTTTTTAAGAGATTAACAACTGGATGTTTGGTCTTTTGATCTGAACCAGTTATGCAATTTTCTCTTCCCTACTCTCTTTATTTTATTGTGTTTCTTAAAAATAAAGGAAATATTTTTAATTGAACTTTGAGAAAAAAATTTAAAAGCACAATTTTTATTAAGAATCTAATTCACTCTCCTCTTAGTTTTTGTCCAAACACTAATCATTTTGTTGCACATTTTTAACGTATTTGGAGTGATAAGTGTGCTCAGTTGCATTTGAAAGTAAGAGAAAAAGAATGTATTGAGGGATGTAAATATATTGTATTTTTGTTATTTTTTATTAATATTTTTTTCCAATATATTCATTTAAATATTTTTTATAAAATAAATCTAACTCATCTAAATAAAATTTTATATTACTTTTAACATTAAGGACAATTTGGTAATTTTGTTTTTCTTTTTATTAAACTTAATTTTAATCTATCACATCAATCAAATCATTCACACACTACACCTCTAAATCCATTCACTTTCACCTTCAAATTCCTTAAAAATAACAACATAAATTTCATCCTCTAATCCGCTCAAATTCATCATATCCCTCTCTTCTAAATAAATACTCACAAGTGAACATACTATAAGGTTGTGTTCTTTTGGGATGAATGGTTTGAGGGAGAGGGAAAGGAAGATATTGGAAGAATTAGAGGATGAAGTTGATATTGTTTGTTTAAAGGGATTTAGAGGTGGTTTTAGAGACTGAAGTTTGTGAAAGCTTGTGACCAAATTGACTAATGTGATATATTAAAAAAATTAATAAATAAAAAAATTAGCTTACCAAAATCTCCCTATTGTTGAAAGTAATCTAAAATTATATATACATGATTTAGAATTATTTTTATAAAATTTTGTTGAATGATTGAAATTATAAAAAAAATTATGTTAAAAAAATGAATAATACAGTATATTTGGTATGAAAATAAATTTAATATATAAGGTGGGAAATAATTTATTTACATGAAGATTTTATTTTATTTTTAATAGTAATTTTAGAAATGATAAATTTTTATTATAACTATAATAAATTTTTATTTTTGTTATTAATTTTTATTATGTTGTTTTAATAATAAGAAAAAATAAATAAATCACGTGAAAGAAAAACTAAAATATGAGGGAGTAATTTCATAAATTGGAGTGTGTTACCCTATAATCTCGCCATGCCCAGAGGGATTGCATTTGGAATGAATCCCCTACATATCGCTCGACATCACCTTTTATCATTTCAAGCAAATAAGGTAATCACCTACTAATCTTCTTTTCTCATTTTACACTACTAGTAAATCCTTTCAAAAGAACATAATGTAAATCTTACATGTGTGATCATGATAGGAAGTGCTCTTGTTTCCTAAATTAATTTAATAAATTTTCTTAAATACAACTCTAGATCAATAATAGTATGATATAAGATATCAAATGAGTGTTAACATAAGATTTTTCCAAAAATAATTATATTAAATTACAAAGAAAATAAAATCAAAATTTACTAGCTTTATAATTTTTTTATTATAAAAAGTATAAAAATAATATTTTCAGAGTTTTCTAACCGTTGTAATGTATTCAGATCTGTATATAATACTAAACGCATTACCTTTTATATGAAATAAAGTTATTTTAAATCTTAAACTTTTTATTTGTAATAAAATTAAAGTGCACATAAAATATTAAATCAAATTTTTAACTAATTATACAATTACTAAAATTAAATTTATATATATATATATATATATATATATATATATATATATATATATAAACTATAGCTATAAAGTGAGTTACTTAAAAATAATGAAAGTCGATGGTAGTGAATGTCGTAATCACAACTTACTAAATACGAAGAAAATTAATATTAATGTTGACAATGTAAGACATGTCAAAATGGGTTAGAACTGGTGAGCTAATTTGGCTCAGTACAAATTTGAGCTAAGTTGAGTTGAAAAATTAACTTTGTTATTATTATGGACGAAAATGGATTGGGCTAACTTAACATGTGTGTTGAGTTGGGTTGGGCTCACTTAACCTGCAACCTACTTATTTTTTAATTTTTTTTTAAAAAAAACTCTTATTTCTTTATATGTTTTTCTTGATATCTTTGAGATCCTACAAATTTCAATATACAAAAGGGGACAAAATTATTTTCATCCTAAATATTTGAATATTTGAGAATGATTAATTTTTTTTTACTTTTATATGATTAGTGAGTCAACCCATTTAATCCATTAACTCATGGTGCATTGAGTCAAGTTATAAAATTTCTGACTCACCAAAAAGTGAGTCAAGTTTGGCTCATTCATTTTTAACCCAACCATGTGAACAGAGTTAACTCACTTTAACACCTATGTATAACAATAAAAATAATTTTTTTATTACTATTATTATCACTCTTAACATTGTATAGGTTGTCATCACTATTATTTACCAATATCTAGTTCATACATTAATATCCATAAAATAGTAGACAAAATTCAAGTTTATCTTAATCTTATATTGCCTACTAAATAAATTTAAAAAGAATCAGTACGAACTTAACAATTTTATCATGTTCACTAAATGAATTTCAAAAGAATTAGGACAAACTTACTTAATAATGTAGATGTTATATTTAATGGTAGAACTTGGATAAAATATTAAGTCAAGAAAATTATGGGTGCTAAATTAGATCTTTTATATATCAATTATTAATTTTAGTTAAAATAAGTCTTCATTTCTTCTATTTGTTTCATCTACTAAAAAAAAATATGAATATCATCTTTCACCTATTTAGAAATAAATAAATTTATCACCACTCACTAGTACACACAAGACAAATTAATCGTATGCAAGAGAAAAATAGTTTGTTTAAAAAAAATGTAAAACCTGAACTTACTCAAAAGAATATAATGATGAATTTAAAATGTTTCTTAGTTTCTCAATTTCACTGTAATGCAATTTGATTTTGAAAAAGATGAGAGATTAAAAATGAAAATTGAAATAGAAACGAAAGAAAGTAGAAATGACAACACATACTTAGATTTTAATTTTTTTTTCCTAAAATTAATATGAACAATATATATATATATATATATATATATATATATATATATATATATATATATATATATATATATAATCAAAGGAGAAAACCCAAGATTCAAAAGCCATATTAAAATTTAGCCATAATTAAATGCATAAAGATTCGTTAATGGTATCAACAATCTATTCTTTTTAAGTACACATTGAATTATGAGACCAATTCTGTAGATTTAAGCAAGTGACAAGAAACATGTTCTTGGTTTCAATTTCTTACAATTCAAAAATTTACTTTTAAGGAAAAAATAACTTTTATTCCCTATACTTTTGTTTTCATACTTAATTTTAGTCCTCATAATTTAAATTTTATGAATATAGTCCTCAAACTTTGAAAAATACAAAAACAAAATATTCATTCACCGTTGAGTAAGACTTTTAACTTTTAAAAACTCATCAAATTAGTTTTTTCGTACTTAAATTCAATATTCAGTGACTAATTCTGATTGTGAAAAGGTTAAAAATATATAAACAAACTTATCCTAAAGTTTACAACTGATTCAAAGTGTAATACTAAAATCAAGTTTGTTAAAAGGTAGAAGGACTAAAAATATATATTTTTAATTTTTAATTATTATAAAATAATGAAAATAGGCTAAACATGTAATAGATATTTTTGTTGATTGTTTGATTATTTATATTGAGAGAATGATTGAAGTTTGATATGTTGTATATTCGATGAACAACATTGAACTTTTTAACAAAAATGAAAAATGAATGGTTTGTTTAACTATTGAATATTTATAATTAAAAATGTTGTAACCCCTTTAATTATGGGATTCGGAATTTATTCTGGATTGAAGTCTCACATTATAAAAGTGTGTTATTGGGCAAAAAAAAAATGAAGTTTAGATTTTTTAATGGTTTTTTTCTTTTGTTCATATGTTGTGTCTTCACTGATCATTATTAATTTTAAAATTTTAAAATATATTAAAATTATCTTTAAAATGTCAAAACAATAAGTTTCTAATGCTCACTAAGAAAACATCACAACAACACTCAAGAAAAATGGAACTCCCAAAAATGGTTCTGAGATCATAAATCAACCAACTTTAATAATTTGAATTGTGCTTAGGTTAAATGTGTGAGGTAGGTACTCCATTTCCATGAGGCTGAATCACGCGGCAGGTGAAAACGATGAAATTATGGTTTCCTGAGATGGCCTCATTGAATAAAAGTCGCAATTTGATGATGCCGCTGAAGACCCTGAATGTGTGTATGTGTATGTGCCAAAATGGTCGACAGAACTGTGAAACATTGCTTTTGGTAGTTGAATATCGATCTTAGGTCTAGAAATTAAGATTATGACCAGAAAAGGATTTCAACAATTAATGACTCTGTAAACTGTATTCTGCCGTCACGCTATGAATTCCGTGTAATTTCTAAATTCCAATGGATTGGTGTTCAGTTTTTTTTTTTTTTCCTTTTGTTATATTGAAATTAATGTAAATCTTCTAGGTTTGAGTTGAGTTAAATAATTTGTCATAAGATAGGAAAAATCTTTTTTATTTATGATTTTTAAATATTTATTTTATAAGATATTTTAGAACTTAAAAGTATATTAGACATAAATAAGAATTATACTTACAAATTATAATATTTAAATTAAAAATAATAAATAATTAAATTTTCAGATAATTTCTTATAATCATTATTTTTATTACAAAATTGAAATGATCGGCTAGGTTAGTTTGGATTGTGATGGTAAAGAAAACTCAATCCAATATATTTAAATTGGAATAAATTAATTAACTTATCCTATTATTTAATCCAATAGATATTTCTAATCAGGATAAATATGCAAGTATGACATAAATTATATGAAAAGTTGAAAAGTGATGATCATCCAATAAATTTAAAACTGCATAATAATATCATCAAGATTATTGTAACACCCCACGAATACAAAACTATACAAAAAATATATTACACAATTATAATTATCTAAAGTTAAATATAACTAGATATTATATTAATCAGTCATTTTGTTTTATAGATTAGTTTGCCTAAAGATATCAAAATGGGTTTCAACCCGTGAGCTAATCCGGCTCATCACGGGTTTAAGCCGGGAGTTAAACGGGTTCGAGCCGGGTTGAAAGTGAATTGACCTACTTAACCCACCAACATTTTTTTACAATTTTTTTAATCTTTTTTTAATTTTTTTAATAATTATTTACTACTCCTATTATATCTGTTCATAATTTCATATTTTTAAATACTAGAATATTACTTAATTATATTTGAATAGTTTGAATGTTTAATTAATTTGATTGTCAAGTTATATATATGTTGATACTTTAATCTTTAACTATAATCTTTATAGTAAATTACTCAAGTAACCGTCTTATAAACAATTTTTTTCTAAATTAGCATGAAAAAAATGTATAGTTTTTTTTATTTATATTTTG
>Ga0209589_1011084_pt1 | contig 12856 bp, 13 predicted proteins | sample CowpeawhiteBW_FD_187525 | JGI IMG/M metagenome (GOLD analysis project Ga0209589, IMG submission 187525) | Root nodule microbial communities of legume samples collected from California USA - Cow pea white BW (SPAdes) (version 2) | ecosystem: Host-associated > Plants > Roots > Nodule | place: USA...
ATATATATATATATATATATATATATATATATATATATATATATATATATATATATATATAGCTGTAGAAGAGAATTATGATAGATATTAGTAATTATATACTTAGGTTTCAACAACTATTCTTGTTTTATTCTAATTTCATGTTATAGTATTAGTATGTAACCTGCAATCATATAAATAAGATGATTTCATTTTTTTAGTATAGAAAAAAACAAATTCATTTATAGATTAAAGAGGAGAACAATAAGATAATTTTTTAACTTATTTTATTTTATTCTTTCTTATATTTTTCTCTCTCCTATATCATTTGTGGAAAAGAAATGTTTATAAACATATTCTAACTCTAATTTCAGTCAAAGGAAAGATACCTTGCCTACATCTAAATCTTATACCTTATACAGACACTTCAAACAAAATATATAATCATTTTCTAAGTTTCATTTATCCTATCATTTGCTTCAAGTTAGGCTTAGTCAGCCTCTAAACATACACTTGCAACTTCACCTATCTCGCTTAGGTAATCAAAAGATAATATATATATATATATATATATATATATATATATATATATATATATATAATATTTGATGTGGACATAATACACTTGGAAGTGTCATGCAAAACCAGAACACAGTTTAGTTTAGTTGCTCGGAAACTACGTATTCCTTGCATGCACTTGGTTGAATTTTCATGTAATTAAGAAATTCACTAAAATAATCATACAAATAATGCGAAAAAAAAAAATTAAATGACGCTACAGATCAGCCCTGAAATATACTTAAACGTAATTGATAACGATGCAGACGTGGTGGATGGAAGAAGAAAAGAAAAAGAACTTTTTCTTAAAAATATACATATTTCCAAAATGAATATAATATAAGATTAAATATGTTTTTATCTTTTAACTTTTTAGTAAATTTTGGAATGAGTTCATTTCGAAATTTTGAATCAATTTAGTATTTATTTTTTGAAATACTTGGATTTAGTCCTTTTAATTAAATTTTGTTAGGTTTATTTAATGTTTCGTACGCATTTCAGAATTGCATTTGAGTTATTTATATTGTTTGACACATTTTTGTTTTAATGTTAAGTCAAATACTATTATAAAATACGCTTGAAATATCAAATAAACTTAACAAAATTTGATTAAAGAAATTAAATCTACATATTTTAAAAGATGAAAGACTGAATTAATTTAAAATTTTGAAATGGATTAATTTTAAAATTTTCTAAAAATTAAGGGATAAAATATATTTAACCCATATACGGGTGTAGCTAGAAATTTGTAGAAGATGGTTGACAATTTGAAAACCGATATTGAAAAAAATCAGATAACAAATTACATATACATGACGACAAATCTGAAGTTCAACTTGCATCTCGTTATGAACACGTCTCCAAAACTAGAACCTTTTGCTGTGACTAGAAGCTACGAACAGATATTGCTGGGAATATTATATATGTATAACATTTTTCTAAAAATGAAAATGAAAATAGTGATTGACTAAAATTGTTCCTAGAAGTAGCTATATAATTGTGTGCTGATAGCATTTGACTTTAATAAAGTTTGATTTTTAATTGAATTTAATATTTAAGCAACGGGGTGTTTGGTGCATGTACTCTAATTCATTGATTTCAAATATATTTTAATTATTATAATAATTATTATAAGTACATGTCCCCACTTCCTGTTGTGCATTGGTCATTAGATTATTGAAGGGAGGGTGACGTATACGTATTTGGTGTTAACTTACCGGTGACATCATCACCCAAACATAAACCCTTTTCATAGATTAAGGGGCATCCTTTCGGCTTTAAAAAAATATATTAAGGGTCATCCTTTTTTTTATTAAAAAGAGCCATAAGTATAAAAAGTGTGCAACAATTAATTGTTTACCTTTATATTTCATGTGGTAAACGATATCAATTTGTGTTTGCAGATTGAATTGCTTTGGCCCATTTTAGTTTATGTGTTTGGATATATGCTTGGTTGAATTCATCTTAATAAGTGTGAAATTGTAAAATTGAATTTGAATGAAAGTGGTTTAAAACTGACTTGATTTTTGTTTAGATGACATAAAATGTAACCATGATTTTCATATATTAAATATTTTTCTAAAATTGATTTTGAGTAATGGGCATTTATACTTTTGTATCATTTCTATAGACATTATTACTTCCATTTTCAAAATTGTTCCGAGAAATAATTTTTTAAGTGACTACTAAATCAACAAATATAGAAACATTCAAGATTGACTTGATATAAAACTTTTATATATATATATATATATATATATATATATATATATATATATGTGGAGTATGAAATAATTTTTAGAAACTTGTTCTTCCATATACCAAAAGTTCTTTCAAGTATTCACCTTAAACTTAAGTGGTAGTAGTTGAATATTTCATTATGATTTTCAAATCCACTTTTACATCTAAAATTAGGAAAATGATAGCGTTAACATTTGTTGAGACCAAGATATCCCACTAGTGTTGGATAGCCATCTACGAATAATATATTTTTGGTGAAATAGAAAAAAAATGTAAACATAACCTTTAATTGAAATTAAAATTTAATTGTAATCATAATAAAGAAACCATACCTGGAAGAGGATGTGAAAAATTCATGTTAGCAGTTGTAACAACATGGTCAAAGATACAAGCATCATGAATCCAGCTAATACAAAGCTGAAACACATATTCCAATCATAGATATCCATTATTTTGTGTTGGAACACCTTTTCTTCCAATAAATCTTGCTTGTTCACCAAGGTTACCACACAAGGAACATGTGTACCATCATTGATCATTTTGAATTTTTTTATGACTCGAAACAAATGATCTTTTGGTTTGATATATTTAATTGACAATTTAATCAAGCAATTAACACATTATGAAAATGTCAACTTATTGCCTCTCTAAAGTGTTGAAACTTCTCTAGGAGCATCTTATTGCATATCCCATGGCCAACCATGTTTAAGAACATTGCTACCATTTCTTCAACACCCATACGGTTAGGGGGTATTAATCCATGATTAACTAAATTTGTTCATAGTTGATGAAAAGTATTTTTTTTTTCATATGAAACATCTTATTACAACAAATAGGATGACTTTGTAAGATTTTATGCAGCAATGGGCTTGTGTGATTGCTAGTTCTACATGGTTCTTTACATAAATATTATATTGCATACTCACCCACAAGTGCACTCACATACAATGCTTTTCTCATAAGGTCATCATCATCATCTTCATCAATATTAGTTTTAAAATCTTCTCTATTATTCATATTATCCATTTTCACATGTACAAATATATTACCAAAAAAGATTACCAACAAGTGACATTACAGAATTTTCACATAGGATTATAATCATACATTAACATAAAATAATTCAGTGTTTAAGAAGCATAAAACAAACATATGATAGTCATTCTTGAAACATGAAGCAATAATTCAAAGTTCCATAGATATAAAGCAAATACAAGAAAGTAAGCCAATCCATCAAGGCATTAAAATTTCCTTAAACTAGTATTCACTACACAACAATCAATTTGTTAAATCACTTGAGTTATTTGTTGTAATCAAGTCAATCCATCAAGATATCCACATCATCACGCAATGCAAGGAACATTTCTCTATTTGACTTATGCACCATCAATTGAAAACACTTGCCTCGAAAAACATGGTCACCATTTAGCCTAGGAATTTTTCTAAGTTTTGCCACTACATCACCAATGGATGCACTAGCTATAGCATCAACAAGTGGTATACATGATTCAACTATTACACTTATCCCATCAGTTATCCTTGATGAGGCAGTTACCTTTTTCCTACCCTTATTGTTTCTTTTTCTCTTCTCCCCACTCTTTTGTGTTCCTAATCCTTAGCTACTAGTTCCTTGTGAAAAATTGAAATTAAGGCCTTCAATATCATTTATTGCCCAAACACTACTATCTTCACTATCACTCGAACCTACATCCAAATTAAGGACAATGCCAAAATTTTCCATATTGAGGATTTTCCTACATGTTTACAACCTAAAATCATTATTATGATGATAGTAACACTAAGCATAAATGTAATTTGTGTTAAAATGCATACTTATTTAACACATCAATATTTTTCTCTCTCACTAATCATCTAGTGCATCAATTGTATTATTCACATTGTCCGATCCCAAGCCAATTTCTTTACCAAATAATTCATACCATGATTTCCAATCTCTTCTAAGGTTATCATACCGATTTTTAAACTTTGACTTTGGAAAATCTATTTCAGTTAACTCCTTAAATTTGGTTAAAATTCCAAGCCACCCCTTCTTAGTAAAACTAGTGCCAAGGTGTTTATTTGTGACTTGCTCTAAGCATGATATAATAAAATTCTCATATGCTCTATGATTCCAAACCGTCTTTTCTATTTTTGTACTCGTGATTCTAAACATGAACCTATTTCCAGTCATATTAGCAAGCACATACTTCGGATAACAGAAAATAAATAAATTCAGAACAAATATATCTATCATTAAATAAAGTATAAATTATCCAATAAAAACAACCAAAAAGTTTAAATAAGTAAAGAAGACCTGCAACTTACTTTGAAAATTAGAAAGATCAAGAACACAATTTAGTGAAACCTATGATGCACAGATACGATACGTGTATCGGATACGACACGTATCCGATATGTCGATACGTTTATTTTCAAAATAATAAGATACGATATGTGATAAATGAATATTGAAACATGTACAATAATTCTTAAAAAAAATATAATAATTATATGATTATTATTGTATGAATCCAAATTTCCTAATTAGAGACCAATTATTTTGGTAGTCAAAACCTAATAGCTAATGTTAGTGACCAATTTAGAAACTAATTCATAATTGAAACTATTCTAAATAACAGTTTAAAGACCAATTATAATTTTTTTGAAACTATTTTAGTTGTCAATTTGGTCACTATATAATGACTAATTATTTTTTGTCACTAAATTTGATCATTATTTCAAATATTTTCTTGTACTATACTAGGACTTTATAAATTAGATACTTCATTGATAAGTATTGATAAAATATCCTAAAGTATCGGACACGATACATGTCAGACATTGATACGTGACCCAAATCGAAGTATCGGTACATCATAGCTTGTCAAACAAAGACAATAGGTAATATATTAATTTTGGTAATATCTTCTTTTCTTATTATGTAATAGATTAGTCAATATACAATTTTTTGTTTTTTTCCTTTTATAATTAGTCAGTATCCAATTATTTTTCCAATAAAAAAGTTTACCGGATTTTTTTTTTTTCAATAAACAAGTTTAACCGGTATTTAGAATAGAGAAATGTATGGCCTATTAGCTCAGTTGGTTAGAGCGTCGTGCTAATAACGCGAAGGTCATAGGTTCGAGACCTGTATAGGCCATTTGATTTTTTGCATCTAATTATTTTTCCAATAAAAACGTTTTTATAATTATTCAATATACAATCTATGATACACGAATACGATACTAAAGTAAAAAAATATAAATTATTGTCATCATAAAAGTACCATTACAAGAAAACTCTTAATTAATGACAAATTTTAGTAACCAAAAATATGTTAGAGACCAATTTCCTATTTAGATACAAATTATTTTGGTAGTCAAAACCTTGGTAGCTAATGTTAGTGACCGATTTAGAAATCAATTCATAATAGAAACTATTTTAATTATCAATTTAGAGACCAATTATATTTTTTTGTAATTATTTTAGTTGTCAATAATTTTTAGTTTTTAAATTGGTACCTAAATTGGACAATATATAGTGACTAATTATTTTTTGTCACTAAAATTGATCATTATTCAAATATTTTCTTGTAGTGTACTACAACTTTATAAATTCGATACTTCATTGATAAGTATCATAAAATATCCTAAAGTATCGGACACGGATACGTGTCGGACACGGATACGTGACTCAAGTTAAAGTATCGGTGCATCATAGGTGAGAACAAAAAGAAGAGAAGTGAATATACAATAAACTCTGTGCCTTGTCTTTAACATGTTTCGTAGAATTTGGTAGTAGAAATGAATTAATGAAATATTAATAACTTTCAACAACCAAACCCTCAATATTTAAAGTTTCTTCGCCTTAATGTGAAAGAAAAGATTCATAATTAATGTTGACAATAACTTTAATTTTTCTAAAATTTGTCAATAGGAAAAGCATATGAAGAAACTATATTCATAAGTGGCAAAAAATTGGACTAAACAAAAGGATAGGTGTTAACTCCATAAATGTGGTCATCTAAGGGTTTTTAGCTTCATAAATGCACATGGAGGGTGATTGCAAAACTAATCCGTGTACAACATAGGAAATGTTCCTCTTTGAAATTTCATTAAACACCTTGTGTGCCAACTCCTGTTTTCTGCATGCAACATGTGTTTGATCCCTAAAATTTGAATCTACCACTAATTAAATTTGTAAAAATTAAAGAAACCAAAATCAAGAAAAGAAGTCAGAGTATAAAGAATCACAATTGGGACCTCCTTAAGAGAGAGAGAGAGAGAGAGAGAAAGAGAGAGAGTCTCTCTTCCATACAACAAGGTTTCTTTGGAGTGATCATGCATCTTAGGCAATGAACACTTCAACAAAAACAACAATGCCTGATCCTCATCATCAATTTGCACATCAATATTCTTCTGACTGAGGAACAACTTGTTAAATTCATCCAGTTATTTGATAGTTTCCTTCTCATTATAATTTTATGAGTACAACACTTGCTTTAGATACAAATGATTCTTCGAGGACTTAATCATGTACAAGCTCTCAAGCTTCACCCGTTGTTCAATTGTGATTTTCTCCTTTTAAGACTTGCCTCAACACCTTATCACTAAAGCTCGAAACAAGTGTATTGTGAGCCTTCTTAACAAAATGTTCTCATCCTTCTTAACGATGGACACATCTGTAAGACCCGGGAAAATTAAATAGTTATTTAATTAATTATTTAATTAGGACGGGTAGCGAGAACATTTAAAGCAATAAATGTGAGGGACTATGACGTGGAAAAGTGCTAGCTTAAATGGTTGAGAGTACTTTGATTGTGTGTGAGGACTTGGGTTCGAGTCCTATGTGTGTCACTTTGATGTTATTAAATTATGTATTTTTAGGTAATTATATATTGAATGCGTGGTGTCATGATAAACTCTTAGAATTGTAGGAGTTATCATGAAATCTGGATTGGTTGAATGGTTTGGTCTTGGTTGGGTATGGGCATGAGTGTGGGTTCAAACCTTGGTGAGAACTAAATAATTTCGTTTTGCCAAATTTTATTTTTGCATGGAATTTGAAAGGAGCAGCTTAACCTAGTTGTCTAAGGGGGCTAAAAAATCAGAGGGATGATCCACTCAATAGCTATTAAACCCATTTAAAGTAATTTTATTTTTGCATGGAATTTGAAAGGAGCAGCTTAACCTAGTTGTCTAAGGGGGCTGAAAAATCAGAGGGATGATCCACTCAATAGCTATTAAACCCATTTAAAGTAATTCTCGTTTTGGAAAGTGAATGAGTGAATAGATTACTCACAAGCCAAGAGCGAATTAGTGAAAGGAGAGGTGTTGGGGTACGTGGGAGACTTGGACAGAAAGTTTTGGTGATTTGGGACTGAAAGCAGAGGGAGAGTAAGGAGAAGAAATTAGCGTGGGAGTGTGAGCAAGGGCAAGGAGATTTTGATTGGAGCACACTCATACTAATTCGAAATTTGAAGCAAATTCCAGGTTTGGGGAGTTGTCTTCTTGCCTTTTTGATTGCAATTGAATAACTGTGCAATGCCTTGAATCATAGCATGATCACTGCGTCATTTTCTGCACTGTTGTATTGAAGTTTCTGGATTTTTCCAGAAATCGCCTGGCGGTTCATCCCGTACCGCCAGGCGGCACATCAGATTAGTGTGTTGTTCTTAATTTGGCATGAACCGCTTGGCGGCGATGAATTTCTGCTAGGTGGTGCGACCCTGTTGCGTTCTATTTTGGTGAGTTGTAATGCTGTTTGCGTGTTAATCAATTGGATTATTGAAATTGGTATGTTTAGTTTCTATTGAATATTTGGTTGGGCGGAAACCAATTGGAATTCAGAGTATGGCAATGTTCTAGATATATTCGTGAATGAACTGATTTGGGGGATTCTAGAGGGTAAAGATCGAGGAGTCTATATGCATTGAATTAAGAACGGAAAACTAGTCCTTAAAATAGGTATGGTCATTTCTGGGTGAATGGATATGGTGGAACTGAGTACTGGAAAAAGGGGTGGAGTCTGTCACATGTGTGGAAGAAGCCTGGTTCGTGCAGGCACTGTTACTCCGCCTGGCGGCAAGCAAAGTGCCGCCAGGCGATGACACGGGCAGGGGGCTATTTTGTGAGGTCTTGGTGGCGGAATTGAGAGTAGAGATTTGGAGTAGGTGAGGGTATTGATAATTTGGCAACATAGAAAAATAGGGGAATAAAATACTGTGAGGATTAATTAAAGGGATGGTAAAGAGTAGATGTATAACTAATCATGGTGTTGGGTTGTGCATAAGGGAGAAAAGGGAGAGGGGAGAATTGTGATTACTAGATCAGGTTTCTGGAAGCATGGTATTTGTGAAATTGTGACTAGCCAGGGCTGATTATGAGTAACAAATTTTAGTTAAGGATTGAGGGGTATAATCAGTAGTTGTGATAATTGGTTATGTTATATTGCATGAGGAATTATGGGAAAAGGATTCTAAGCCGGATGAGAGGGAAGGTTGGCTTAATGCAGTGGGATATACCTTGGAATGTAATTGAGGGTATTAAATTGTGGACTGTGTCCTTAGATAGGGATGAATTGCCTTACTATAACAAAGCTCACATATAGTAAAAACTTGTATAAAGGGGGACCAAGGTAAAGTTAGGTGTAGATACTTATGTTAGTTGTAGACTAACCATAATGTACATTCTACAGAAGAGTTTATTCGGGGCCCTGGAATGAAGCCACTTATCAGATTAGACTAACTGAGTTGCTAAAAGGAAACCAGAGGGGTTTCGCTGCTGATACAGCACCTGGCGGCACGGGTAGGTGCGCCGGGCGGTGCGACTAGCGTCAGGGGTCCCTGTATGGGATAGCGCCTGGCGGCACGGTGAGGTCCGCCAGGCGGTGACGAGAAAACAGTGGCCCTGGGGTCGCTGGCGCCTGGCGGTGAGTAGATACCGCCAGGCGGTCTGGAACAGTTTCGCCTGGCGGCGTGTGGGCCGAGCCAGGCGGAAAGGCTGTTGTTCTTTGCTTTCTAGTGTGTTGTTTTTAACTGACAATGATGCTTTGCTTGGATCGGGAGATGTTGTGCCATGAGCGGGTAGGTTCATGGATGGTGTTTGACATGTGATGATATGAACGGGGAGGTTCATATTCAGTTACTCTTACGTGGGGATACGAGCGAGGTAGGTTCGTATGTTTCGTGCTCACGTTGAGAGATGCCACGTGCGGGGAGTTACGGAGGCTGGTGGATCACATGTGTTGGACTACGGGCGGACAGGTCCGTAGAGTAGGACTACGAGCGGGGAGGTTCGTAGAGTAGGACTACGAGCGGGGAGGTTCGTAGAGGCAGGACCATGAGCGGGTAGGTTCGTGTGAGCATCAGATTCCCGAGTCCAAGGCTAACCGATTGTATGATTTGAAGACTGATAAGTCTTGGGGTTAAGGTCTTGGCCAAGAGATATATATAAAGAATAAAATGGGTATATGATTTATCTTGTGTTTTATATGATTGTTATTTTATTTTCTTAGCTCACCCTTTCTGTTTGTGTGTGGCGATGATCGTGTAACTCGTTACACGGGAGCAGATGTTGATACAGGTGATGCTGAGGATGTTCCGATGGCGGAGTGAGGGCTAGCATGGGATTAGAGCTAGGGTTTTGCTCATTTGTATTTTATGTTTTAAATACTGATCTTGGAAACATGTAACCTTTTATGGATTTAGTCATGAGTTTTGGCGCGTGATAAATTGAAATTTTCCCGCGTTGGGATTTTTATCGAGATGACTATTAATGTAATTATTTCTTTTAATATTGATTTTTAAGTAATATTCCCTAGGGATGTTACATTTGGTATCAGAGCTAACGTTTTGATGCTTTTGGGAAACTGGGGAGTGAGCTGACGCTTATTATGTGAAAATTAGTTGATGTATGTGATTGTTAAACTTGCTAGAGTATATCTTGATCCTTAGCTGTTTGATTTTAACAGCTGAAATATGTGGCGTCCACAGGCAATGGCAAACAGGAGGCGTAGAAACACTGCCGGAGCTGATGAGATTGCTAACGCAATCCACAGGAAGGTGGATGCTATGCAGCCTGTGGCAGCACCCCCGTGGGCTATGATCCCATCTGTCAGACCAGTGACGATGGAGGACTTCATGCGTCACAAGCCGGCTAAATTCACTGGGAAAGCCACCTTAGATGAGGCAGATGCATGGCTCCGAGAGTGCGAGAAAATATTCAGGGTGATAGAGTGCTCGGAGGTTCAGAAGCTTAACTTCGCCACCTTTCTACTGGTGACCGAGGCTGAGTATTGGTGGATGAGCATGCAGCAACAGATGATGAATAGAGCTAAAGAGGTGACTTGGGCTAATTTCAGGACGAGGTTCCTGGAGAAGTATTTCCCTGATAGCGTTAAACATGAGCGCGAGGCAGAGTTTCTCACCCTACAACAAGGAAGTTTGTCAGTGCAGGACTATGTGGAGAGGTTTGAATACCTCTCGAGATTTTACTCACAGACAGTGACGAAGGAATGACGCTGTAGAAAGTTTGAAGGCGGGCTCAAACATGAGCTAAGGCGTTTCATTGTGCCACTGAGGGTGCGAGAGTTTCCAATCTTGGTTGAGCAAGCCAAGAGTGTAGAGCAGCTAGAGAAGGGACCCAGCCTGGTTAACCGTACACAGAGGAACAGTGCTGAGGGCAGACTCCAGAAGAAGCCCTATAGTAGACCAGTTGCGTCTTCGTGGAAACCGAGGTGCTATAACTGTGAGGGTGAACATCTGCAGCGAGATTGTACTAGACCCGCTAGCAGCGGAGGCAGTGGCATGGGCACTCGTAAGTGCTATGCCTGTGATAAGCCAGGACACTTCGCCAACAGATGTCCTAATAGGAAGACTGTTCCAGCATCACGACCTCAGCCATCCTCATCTGACAGGCCGAGAGCCGCAGGCCGGGTTTTTGCCATGACCAGCACAGAGGCCACCCGGTCAGGTAATCTGATTCTGGATCAGTGTTTACTCTTTGATAACAGTGTGTTAGTGCTATTCGATTCAGGAGCTTCGCACTCTTTCATATCCCATGATTGTGTGAAGAAATTGGGGTTGTCCACTCGTGACCTTGGATGCGAGTTGATAGTCTCGACACCCGCATCTGGACAGGTTTCAACAAACGTAGCCTGTGTTGGATGCTTGATGGAGGTAGAGGGCAGACGCTTCAAGGTGAATCTAGTTTGCTTGCCCTTGGAGGGATTGGAGGTCATACTGGGAATGGACTGGCTGTCTATCAACCACGTAGTGCTTGATTGTGGACGGCGCAGAATTGTGTTTCCAGAAACAGAGGGGATAGAGTTGGTGACATCTTGAGAAGCGGTGAAAGAGATGAATAGGGGGTCGACTTGTTTTGTGATAGTGGCCCAAGAGAAGAAGATGAGTACAGAAGAGCAGATCAGTAAGATACCGGTAGTAGATGAATATGTCGACGTATTTCCAGACGAGATACCTGAGTTACCGCCCAGCCGGGATATAGATTTCTCAATTGATCTAATCCCTGGAGCGGGTCCAGTGTCGGCAGCGCCATACAGAATGGCACCGGCTGAACTAGCAGAGTTGAAGAATCAGATAGAAGACCTGCTAGAGAAGAAATTCATTCGACCCAGTGCTTCACCATGGGGGGCCCCGGTGTTGTTAGTGAAGAAGAAAGACGGTAGTTCTCGACTGTGTGTCGATTATCGGCAGTTGAACAAATTAACGATAAAGAACAAGTACCCACTGCCTAGAATTGATGATTTGCTTGACCAGCTCAGAGGGGCAGGAGTATTCTCCAAGATTGACTTGAGGTCTGGCTATCATCAGATCTTAGTCAAGTCGGAGGACGTCCAGAAGACAGCTTTCAGATCGAGATATGGACATTACGAATATGTCGTGATGCCCTTTGGAGTGACCAACGCTCCAGCTGTCTTCATGGATTATATGAACCGCATCTTCAAACCATATCTGGACAAATTTGTGGTAGTGTTTATATATGATATTCTCATCTACTCTCAAACTAGGGAGGAGCATGCAGGCCATCTGAGAATCGTACTAGAGGTATTGAGGGAACACCAACTATACGGTAAACTGTCCAAATGTGAATTCTGGCTGGACGAGGTGCAGTTTCTGGGGCATGTAATTTCTTCGCATGGTATATCAGTGGACCCGAGTAAGATTGAGACAGTATTGAAACCTCAAACTGTAACAGAAGTCAGAAGTTTCTTGGGATTGGCTGGGTACTACAGGAGGTTTGTGGAAGGGTTTTCTAAAATGGTGAGTCCATTAACTCAACTCACTAGGAAAGATCAACCCTTCTCATGGACTGATAAATGTGAGGAATGCTTCGAAGAGATGAAGAGGAGGCTGACTACAGCACCGATCCTAATTATTCCAGATACCAGTAAGGTGTTTGAGGTATACTACGATGCATCCTACCAGGGTTTGGGTTGTGTACTAATGCAGGAGAAGAGGCCGGTAGCTTATGCCTCTAGGCAGTTAAAGGTGCACGAGAAAAATTACCCTACCCACGATTTGGAGTTGGCTGCTGTAGTGTTCGCTCTTAAAACATGG
>Ga0209589_1011092_pt1 | contig 12853 bp, 8 predicted proteins | sample CowpeawhiteBW_FD_187525 | JGI IMG/M metagenome (GOLD analysis project Ga0209589, IMG submission 187525) | Root nodule microbial communities of legume samples collected from California USA - Cow pea white BW (SPAdes) (version 2) | ecosystem: Host-associated > Plants > Roots > Nodule | place: USA...
CCCCCCTATGAGTGGCGTGCTTCTTCCATTCTTCATCTTCTATGCTTTCCATTTTTATTGTTTCTTCTTTCATTTTGCTCTTTAGTGTTGTTATTGCCGTGTGTGTTTAAGCTTGAATCCAACTCTCTTCTTCCTTTCATGAGCTTGAGAAATGAACCTTCACATCTAGATAGCATGCTATCTTAATGTCCAGTGGGAATTTTCAAAAAGCTTTCTTAAACAACTTCACCATATTCATAACTCTAAAAGGAAACAAGATAATCCTTCATCACTTGGTCTCGGGTTTTGTTGTAATTATTATCACTAATCACCTCTTTTGTCTCGATTTTTCAGTGTTTTATTGTAGGAATCATGGCAAGTTCGTCAAATGCACCTACTCCAAACAAAGACAATACATGGATGAAATTGCTTCGGAATTTGAAGTTGTCTATGAAGGATTGATGCTAGGGAGCAAGAAAAAGAGGCTAGGATCGATGATGTTGGCTTTATCAAATCAGGGGGAGATTGTTAGCACAAGCACGCTTGGTGCAAAGATTTGATAAAACAAAGTGCATGAAGATCAGACATGGTTGATGAAGATCCACTTGAAGATCATGTTTCTATTGTATTAAATATGGAAATAATGTTTAGAATATGATGGTTACATGTTATACCATATTTGTAGGCTATATGACATAGGTTAGATGTCTTGTTAGTCTTAGTGTGTCTGTTTTAATATGTTAAAATGAGTTTTAACAGGTTAAAAAGCTTGTTGTATATAGTTTCTGGTATGAATGTATTCAGTCAGTTGAATTGTTTTTCAATCAAATGATTTCACTTAAGTCAAGTGAAATCAACAAATTGTACAAAAAATTCAACCGATTGATTCACTTAAGACTAGACTATATAACTTGTCTTTTTGAGAGCATAGATGTAATTCTGACTTTTTAAGCGCGAAAACTTGTCATTCATCATTGGAAAACTCTCTTTCTAATCAAACAACTGCAAGGTGTAGATTGTTGATCTTGGTTGATCTTGGAGGCATTTTAGCTTGGTAAAAGCTTGAAGAACTCATGCATGGTTGGCTAGGGAGAGCCACCATCAAGTTTTGTAGTTCTTAGTTCCTTATGTGATTTTAGGTCTGTGAGTGTGATTCTTGCAGGGTAGTGGTTTAGATTTTTGAGTGAGTAAAAAATCTTGGTGTTTCTTTGTTCAAAAGTGTAATCTTGGTTTGTGATTTGTAAGACTTTTGAATATAGTGGAAGCTAGGCTCAAGTTGTCCTAGTAACTGGATGTAGCTTTGTGATTAAGTGAACTAGTATAGAAACAATTGTCCAACTCTCTTTCCTTCATCTCACTCACTTTAAAATCTCAAGAAAACCAAGCAAATCATTCTTTGTTGTGTTTGAATGCGTTTCTGTGTAATATGATATTGCAACATTGTTAGAAATATTGTTTGGAACGAATCTTGTGTGTGAAAGTATGTTGTTTGAGTGAAATTCGTGAAATCTACATTTTGCATAATTTTCCAGGATTTCAGCGGATTGATTTGAAATTTTAATCAATTGATTCATAGGCATATGAACAAATTAATATGTTGTTTTATTTTTTCACCAATTGAAAGTGTATTGTTATATAGCTTTTGCAATCAAATTAGGTAGTTTATTTGATTCAATCAAAAAGGGTTTAAACTTTCGAAAAAGTTTTAAACAGTCAATTCAACCACCTTCTTAACTTAAATCACCATTTCATATTTAACAATTACAAAATTCAAATGTAAAATTTAAATGTTTGTAATTGTTATAAAATTGTTTGAAAATTTTATATTTGAATTTATAAATTTGTCTAGAAATTATTAAAACAAATTTTAAATAAAGTTCAACACATAATTTAAATGTAAATAAAATTAATTTAGTTAAACTTGTCTATTATAATAAAAATATAATTATAATATTTATATAAAAGTTAAATTTAGTCTTAATTTGGAAGGATAAAATTATTACAGTTTAAAAAGAAATTAGGACTAAATTGAGATAAAGTAATATATACTGGAACCAAATTAAAATTTTTCACATAAACAATTGAGAAGTGGTAGAACCATAATTTGACATGTGACTTTTTTTTTATAAAAAAAATTAAAAAAAAAACACAAGCTGATATGATAATACTCTAATTTGACACGTATTACTTATTTTTTTAAGGAAAAAAGAGTAAAATAAAATTAAAAAATCAAAAACCAAAAAAACCATGACAAACAGTTAAGACAGTCTTTGTTGAAACTAATGAACACATAAGTGTTATTGCACCTATATTTACGCATTTTTAAATTTTTAAAAAATTTAAGTTAAGATCAATAAAAAGTATATAATTAATTTTTAAAATAGTTGTTAATTGTAAAATTAAAAAAATAAAAATATGTACAATTTTTTAAAAAAATAATAATTTAAGACAAAAGAAATTTTTTGAATAATAATTAAAAATAAATTATTTATAAAATAATTAAGTTTTAAAATAATTAAAAATAAAACTACTATTATGAATTGTGAAAAAAAAATTTATAGCAAACACATTAAAACTTACATGAATATACAAAATTGTAAATCCAAAACTTAAAGAAAAAAGAAAAACAAAAACAGAAGATTATGTTTCCCTCTTAGTGTATCTAAAATTAGGGCAACCTCGAACCCTGAAAGTTGTTCCTTATATAAAATCTCCCAAGCGCCTCCATTTTCTACCCCTCTTCCGTTCGTGCTGGAGCTGATAGTGAAGGCGAAGGCAAGGCGTGTTACTCTATCTGGTATTTTCAACTCTTTCTCTCACTTCCTCTCTGTAACCCATTTACTTTCTTCAATTAATTCTCAGTTACAGCAATTTTTAATCAACCCTTCATTATCCTGTTTTTATTTCCTTTGAATTTGATGACTTCAATTGATTTCACTCAACATCTTCTAGATTGGAATTAGGGTTGTGAACAATTAATTTCAGTAATGTATGTATCGGGAGTGTGTTGGTGAATGGTGAGAGCATGACATCAACTAATTTTTAGTCAAGATTATATATACAGTCCTTCATTTTATTTTATTTCAGTTTTTGGATTTTTGGCGTGTTGGTATTGTGGCTGGTAGAGAGAGAGAGAGAGTAGTGTTTCAGTTGTTGACATTATCTTATACTTGTTGTAGTGAAAATTCGGAGATGAGTGGTGTTTTATCTCCTTTTAGGTTTATGGTTATGCAGCTTTTAAGTTCTTTACCCATGCAATCTTAATGAATATTGCTTTGGGTTGACGTGACACTTGTTCGTAATAGGATTTCGAAAAATTTGTTCACTCTGATTTTGCCTTTTAGCTCAGTAAGTGAGAATTAAAAAGAATAGAGAGAGTGGAGAGGTGGAAAATTGTTAGTTGTTGACACTTTCTTTTGTCTTTTGTATGGGTTTTCCTTACTGAAATTTTTAAATTTGGTGGTTTTTTATTTCTATTTTTTAAATTATTGGCATTTTTTTTTAAATTTCTTTGTCCTTTTAACCTTGTGAATACGGGTTGGTTGTCACTTGCCGTCTAATAGGATTTAGGGAACAGTGTTGGATGTGATTCTTATTTTTATTAACTAAGCTAATATTTTTGTTAACTAAGCTAAGGTTCTGATAGTGGTCCTTATGTGGTGAAACAGATTGAACAAAAATGTACACTTCTAGGAAGAAAATTCACAAGGATAAGGATGCAGAGCCCACTGAACTTGAGGAGACAGTTGCACAGGTTGTTGCCCTTTTTCTGTTTCGTTAGGATGTATTTATTTCACGAAATCGTGATTCTTCTTAATATTGAAACCGTGGTTTTTGATGACTGTGCAGTATTTATTTGACTTGGAGAATACCAACCAGGATCTGAAAAGTGACTTGAAGGATCTCTATATAAATCAAGCAATGTAAGGATGTTACAAATAATCAATTGATGTCTTGGTTATAGAAGTTTTTCTCAGCGGAATAGCATTTTTTTTTCTCGTGCAGTCAAATGGATGTGGCCAATAATCGCAAGGCTGTAGTCATCTATGTGCCTTTCAGATTGAGAAAAGCATTCCACAAGATTCATCTCCGACTTGTTAGGGAGTTGGAGAAGAAATTTAGCGGGAAGGTTGTATTTACTGCAATATGTATTGATACAAATAAATTTGTCTTTGGTTTTCTTTTCTATTTTCCCCCTTATGTACTTATTTGCCATATCACTTAATGGTTATAGTGAGTTCAAGGAACACTGAATTGTATTATTAACTGAAGAATGTATATCAAATGGCAGGATGTTATTATGATTGCCACAAGGAGGATCTTGCGGCCACCAAAGAAGGGCTCTGCCGTTCAGCGTCCCAGGACCCGGACATTGACTGCAGTTCATGATGCCATGCTAGAGGATGTTGTATATCCTGCGGAGATTGTTGGAAAAAGGGTCAGATATAGAATTGATGGTTCAAAAATAATGAAGGTAATTGCTTGTGAAGTTTTCGTTAATTTGGATTTACTTTTTATCATTTCCCATGTAACTTATAAATTGTTTCTTTTTGACAATTTTTAAATTTAAGGTTTTCTTGGACCCCAAGGAGCGCAATAACACTGAGTACAAGCTGGATACTTTTTCTGGAGTTTACAGGAAGCTTACTGGAAAAGATGTAGTATTTGATTATCCAGTCACAGAAGCCTGATAAGCTGCTTGGTTTAGTGGAGGATAGCTTTTTTGCAGTTTTTGTTAGAACCAACCACACATGTTGAACAATATCCAAAATTTTGACTTCTGGAATTTTATTTACTGCGTCTTTTCCTTGATGCATTAAAATTACTAAGGAGTACTTTCTGTGGCTGTAGAACAGGTATTTAGAGTGTGTGCGCTTGATGAGGCCTTGGTTTAGATTGATTTCCTTTTGGCTAACATTGAAGCTTGGCTTTATCTGTTGCAAGACTGTTTGTATTTACATTGGAGTTTGCCTTTATAAAATATCTCATTTGTCAAAAGTACCTTTATATTTAGATAGTAATAAAAATAAAGCATTTTTCAAAATGATATCAACAATCCTGTATTTTTGGTGTCACTAGAAGTCTCCTGAAGATGAAATGCCTTTGGTATGATTCAAGAGTGGCAAGGAATTGGATTTGTGCTGTTTTGGATTTTAGATTATTTTATGATGTAGGGTTATCTTGTTCTTTTTTAAAATTATGGAATATGGTGAGTTGATTAAGAAAATTAAGTGAAATTTTTATTGAACATTAAAATAACATGTTATCTAGATGTGAAGGTTTTCTTCACAAAGTTCAAGAGAAAAAAGATGATGGATTGATTCAACACAAAAAGGGGAATGGAAGGTGCATAAACTTGTAGAAATCGAGAACAATTAAAGGAAGAAGAAAGTATAAAATGGAAAGGAAATGAATGGTAAAAACATGAGAAGCGCGTCACTACAAGGCTAGAATTATTGGGAACTTTGAAAATGAGTGGATGTGTGTTGTCACTTGTTATACAAGATAAGCTTTAAAAGTATTCACTTTTTAAGGAAGGAAACTTTTACAAATGATCTATATATAAATGTGTTCAATTTTTCCAAAATGTTCAACCTCTTTTAAAAAAGATTACAATGCAAAAATACAAAGTTCTAATAAGGATTACAATGTAAATAATAAAACATAGACTCTAGAAAGTAGGTCAACATAGGAACAAATAGACAAATTCTAGAAGCCTTCTTGGACAAGGCAAGGTAGATGCTCCTTTTAGATGTTTTAGACTTCTTGGTAGCCAAGGCATGTGGTTATCCTTTCTAGATGAGTTTAGAAAGCTTTGCTCCTCTTTTCTCCACATGTGCCATCTAAAAGTGCCACTTGTCTCTCCATGTGTCACCTACTAATGGTCCTACAAAATAAGTAAAATTGGATTAGTATGTTGGCTTAGGTTAAGCTAATCTTGAATCAACAAATCAACCTTAGACCAAAGTCAACAAGTCCACTAAGAAAAGTCAACTAAGTCAACTTTAGGAAATTCAAACTAAGGAAAGTAAAAGCAAAGGAAGGGATTAAAGAACTCCCTTTTCCCTAAGTATGTGTCATGAGTCATTATCCTTGATATGGATCAAGCTTTCACCTAGAAATGCCTTTGACAAATTGTGATTCAAACACCTTTACTAAAATTGTGATTCAAGAGTGGCAAGGAACTATATTTGTGTTGTTTTGGATTTTAGATAATTTTGGAATCTAGATTTTAAGTTCAATTCTATAATCCTAGTTTTAAAGATGAGATTTTTAATATATATCATGTTGAAGACATAATGCGAGAAGAGTTGGAGACTTCATATCAAGTGGAGACTTCATAAAAAAGTTTAAAACATTCAAAAACTAAAATGATTTTAATCTATTGAAAGTTAACAACAAAATAACTAATGGTTTTACGTGACTCTAATATATCAAAATGATTGTTTAATGCATTAACAAATGTTTCCTATAGTCATTCTAGACAAGCTAAGAATATTTTAACATATTAAAAATATCTTTTAATGAATTAAACAACTACTTATCATCTGGCAGGATCTAGTTCATTGGAAGTTGTCTAAGTGCAATTTTAGGATCAAATCATGAAAGAGAAAACTTACAACAATTCTTAATTAACAAAACATAGCCTAAAACACTTCTAGTTCTTCATGATCATTATAAATCCTCAAATTCTTCAAGAGAAAGTATAAGATATGGTATTAGAGTAATAAAGAGTACGAAGTTTAGTTCTCACATAATTGAAATTGTCTCTTGTCGGTGGTTTGATGAATATGTTTGTTAACTAATTGATAGTAATATTAATGAATTTAGTGTGGTTTTTAATAAAATGATGTTTTATTCCAATATGCTTCGTTCATAAACATTGAATTAGTTGTTTAGTTAATAAGACTAATATTATCACACATTAGAGCTACTTATTTAGTTAAAGTCCAAAATCTAGTAATTGTTGTTTAAGCCAGAGGAATTGCGCACAAAAACTTCTAACAACTATACTTTTAGCTTCAATTGTTGAGAAAGCAATATATGTTTGCTTCTTATTGTGCCAAGGCACCAGGCTTCTTCCAAGTATGTGACAAGTACCAATAGGTACTTTTCTTGTCAAGCTTATAATCTGCAAAGTCAAAATCTAAAAAAACCAGCTAAGGTATTGGAGCATCACCTGAATATCATAGCCAATCCAACATTGATAGTTCCTATTAGATATTTTAAAAAAATATCGGCTGTGTAGTGTTATTCCTGGATGTTAGATTGATATCTTGCACACATATAAACACTAGGTTTGTTCAGACCAAACGATACAAAATAACTCTCTAGACGAAAGGTCCTATTAATTTCGATAATAACAAACACTATATGTAAATGAAAATATATGTGGTTATTCATATAATATGTTTAGTCTTACATATGAAAATTCTCAAGTTGTTATTTGTTGAATATCTTATATTAACAGAAGACTAGACTGTTATTGTCATAGAATATCTAACTCTTATACCTTATAATATAAATTAATTGGTTTTTTTATTGATAAATTGTTTGAATATGGAATTAATGATTTTTGATAAAGTTGTTTAACTCCAATATATTGCATATTCTTGAAATGGCTAACATGTGATCATCCAATAAAGCAAAATCTAATCAAGTCTATAGGCTAAATTCATCGAACGATAATGAATTTTTTTTTAAACTCCTTACTTATTTGTATTGCTCTTATAATTTGTTATTTACATAATTTATTCTCCAATTGATAAGCTACAACATTTAAAGTAATTTCAAATCTGAATTAAAGGATTTCATCAAAAAATTTATATCTTGAAATTGAAATTACTTTAAATGTCAAACGATCATTTTATCTATGTATATAAATATTTTATAAATGACTAATATTATTTGATTTATCTTTATTATATCTAATTACACTTTCTTAAGCAAGAAAAATATGAACATTGGAGAAAAGATAATATCAATACTTTTTATATCAATCATTTTTTTTATTTTGAGACAAATACACAAGATCAAAAGGGTCAACAAAAATGCCTTCCTAAACAAAGTTCTCTCTAATCTCAAAGAATTAAGTAATGGATTAAAGCTTCAAAAAATATATTTCATCATATAAAAGCTTCAACAGAGGATATCTTACAAACGAAGAAGTCCAAGGAAGATAATATTACAACATTCCTTTTATAAGAAGATCTTGATGCACGTTAGTGGAAAATCAAAATATTTTGTTATGAACGAGCATATGATTTGAAGGCTTCAAAAGAAGAAACATAAATATAGAAGTTATAGAGAGAAAACAATCAAAAGAAGAAATATCATGTATTTTAAGAAAGATAATTCCAAAGGAGAAGATATGAAGATTACATATGGAATTTTCCTTTGTATTGTTGAATATGAAAAAGATCATTCAACATAATTGCAAGATCAATTATCTTTGAGTTACAACGGTCATTTGTACTAATGCTAAAGAAAGAAGAATTCACGAAGAATCATTTGAAGATTAAATAGAAAAATATCTCAAAGGCATAATGAAGATTATAAATATGAAGAATATCTAAGAAACCATATAAAGAGAATGTTGAACGAAAAGATTATTATTCAATGATCCACTTCCATTATTCAATGATTACAAACGATCAAATATTTTGAAGACATTAAAGAAGAAAGAAATACGAAATTTGAACAACAAAGGAGTTATCCAACGATAAGATACTCAAAAAAGGAGAGAGAAAGAATCAACAAGAAAAAAAGATTAAAGAATATCTTAAAGATTATACTATATAGAGAGACAAACATGATCAAAAAGTAAAATACATAAGAAACGAGAAAGAGAAGAAGAAAAAGATAATGAGCTTATAGAATTAAATTTCAATAGTCATGAAAAATAGTGAGTTTGTGTACTCAGACATTGTAAAATAATTCACCTTGTGAATGTAACATTGCATTTTAATAGAACAAAACTATTAAAATAAGACATTATAGATTTAATAATCCAAAAACAGTTGATGAGGAAAAGTATAAAATATTTAGTACAATCATCCCAAAAGAAACAATCGTAGTAATATAATATTTTCAATGGGACTACTATACTAGAGAGTTTTCCCCAACCATACATAAGAAAAAGGAAATTGGTATCCTATAGCTCGTAATGCAAGCTCTACCACATCCAATGGTTCGTCCACTCTTTCATCATCCCCTACTCACACCAATGAATGGAGATAATCGCAGAAGAACACACAAATAAGAAAACCAACAAACAAGAAAAGGTTTGTTAATTTATTAAAGAAATCACTATACATAAATAATCAAATATTAACATGGCATCATACAATTCAAATAGATCACACACTATATATCATGCACAAAAGACTTTTCTAGATTCAATTATGTATATACATTCATTGGATTCTGATGGAGCTCCTTACACGATTTTTAGAGAGGAGAAACTCCTTGATGCACCGAAAATGGAATGGAAGCAAGGTTGAAGGCCCTTGAGCTATGATATGGTGTGGTGGGGATGAAGTTCTAGGAAGGAGAAGCTATCCTAGAGGAAGGAGGCTAGAGGAGATCTAAGGAGATTCCTAGCTCTCATGACTCTCAATAAGGCAAATGTATGGAGTGCTCAACATCAAGACATTTACCATTCCAAATTAAGAGTAACCTTTACACAATGCATATGAGCTCTCCTATATAGCCTAAGGAGAAGGAAGAATTCAGCTAAGCTAAGTTTATGACATGTGTTGAATTCTTTTTAGACCTTGATCTAAATCTCCTTATTTGGTGGATTAAGTACCATGTGGCAAATCACTCCTTCCACATTTCAACATGTGCTCAATGTGTTAAGTGTGGCATGCTTTCTAGACATCTATTCGGACAAAACTTGTTTAATGAGGTCATGAGCCCAATTAAACAATGCTTTGGTGAATATTTGATCCAATTATTCAAAGCAACAAATATTTACAAAGGATGGCCCAATTACATTGGCTGAATTTGCACATGCACTCAAATGTGCATCTAGATTTTAATATCTTCCTTAGCCAATTTGAAAGGTAGCTTGATTCCATTGGGCCTTAAAGGATCTTGACCATCACTACCATTTTGAATCTTCTTAAGCGTTCATCTAGTGCTTGGACCTTTATTTTGGCTTGGGTCAGATTCATCATCTCCTTCCCCTTGGAAGGTATTTGTCCTCAAATCTTGATGTTCCTTATCATCCATGGATGCTACAAAAGGAATCAAATAAGATATATTGAAAGTGGAATGAACACCACACTCAAAAGGAATATCAAATTGATAAGCATGTCATTAATCTTCTTGAGTATTTGAAAAGGACCAAGTATAGAAGGTGTGATTGTAAAAAACGCATCCTTTGGTTGCCTTATTTTATTGACTAAGTAAGTTTTTTCTTGGTCTTTTACCACTTGTGGAAGTGATAATAAATGACGTACAAACTTATGATGACAAATATTCAACAAAAGTTGAACAATTTTCTGTACAAAAGTAAGAGTATATCCAAAGTAGAGAACAAAAGAATAAGATCTTGTTGTATATTTGAAAGTTTTTTGAAGATGAACAAGGCCTACTTCACAAAAATAATTGTGTACTTTGAGTTATCTCGAACCTAGTAGGCAACATTAACTAAAAGTGTGATTTTTCAAAATCTTTTGAGGAGTTTAAAAAAATAGGAAGGAAAATTAGCTTGAAAAAACTCAGCAAAAGTAAAGATTGGGTTGAAAAAAGGAGAGTGATTAAGGAAATGAGAAGAGTTAAAAGATTGGAAGACTCCCTTTAAAATTTCCGAGTCAAGTATAATTGTGGGAGTGGGAGGTGTCATCAGTAGTACTCTCTTCTTTTGAAGGATTTCTTCATCCTCTTTCACCATCTTCTCAAACTCTACTTTTTCTCTCTTTTCTCTCTCTTCCCTTTCTCTTATAGTCTTTTCCTGTCTTTTCCTTTCCTTTGCCTCTCTATAAGACCCGTAAAATAAATACAGGTAATGGAGTTTTTATGACATTTAATTCTGATGTATAATGTGGAAAAGTACTAGCTCAAGTGGTTGAAAGTACTTTGATTGTGTGAGAGGACTTGGGTTCAAGTCTTATGTATGCCATTTACATGCTATTTAATTTATTATTATTTTAAATATGTACTGGATCATGATGAGTGATAATATAATCATAGAATTATATAAATTATCATGAAACATGAATTGGTTGAATGGTTATGCATTGATTTGACAATTGGCATGGTATGGGTTCAAACCTTGGTGAATCCAAACTAAACTTGCTTTTTTGCCAAAATTTTATTTGGCATGAAGGTGGAAGAGCAAAGGAAACCCTAGTAGCCAAGAGGGGTTGGAAAACAACCATTAATGGACCTTCAATGACAATTTAACTCTAAGTTTAATGTCATTTTCGTTTTCCTTCATCATTGCCAATTAAGACAACAATTAGTGATCAATTAAGGGAGAGAGAGAGAGAGTTTTTGGTGGCTGCCATTGTGCTTGGAGAGCAGAGAACGAAATTAGTGAGTGTGTTGAGAGGATTGAGTGAAGCAAGGAGTTGTATTGGGATAAAGTCAAAGGAGGATCATTGGTGATCAAGAGGGAATTCACAACAAGTCCAAAATAAGCTAAGGAAACTAGGTTAGGGGAGCTGGAACCGTACTTTTATTATGCATTTTATAATTGTATGAATTATATGATGATTTGGTGAATATAAATTGTCTGAATTTGCATGAAATCCACGTTTCTGGAATTTTCCAAAAACCGCCTGACGGCAGTTCATCACCCGCTAGACGACTCATCCCATCTTAGTGTAATTTGGGTTCCTGAAGAGAAACCGCCTGGCGATAAGCTCCTAACCGCCAGGTGACGCATGCTTAATTCACCAAGTTTTCTAGGTTTTTATTGAATTTCCTGGCGGTAATGAACACCCGCCAGGCGATGCGGACCAATTTGGTTCGATTTTGCTGTTCTTGGGGTTCTGGAACGTTTTTAATCGAAGGAAAATGGAATTCATATATGTATTGGTTATTGAGGATCAATAAATGTTGTAATTGCGTTGTAATTGGATATTTAGGGGAGAAATTGTATGAATGTGAATTTTAAGGTGGATGATTAGGGATTTTTAAAGTTGTAGGAAATTAAGTGTTAATTGTGAGTAAAATGTAGTACTTTGAAATGTGAGGAATGGGCACGAATCTGAATAAGTGAGTGCAGCCTTTTTGGGTCGTATTTCGATTAAAACTAGAATACTTAGGGTGGTTGAAGGAGTCGCAGATGTAGGGAGAGGTGGTGAGTTTTTGGAACAGCAGGAATCGTCTAGCGGCACCCAATTGGCCGCCAGGCGCCATACCAGTGATGTGTGGTGTTCTGATTCACGAAAAACGTTGTTTTTCGTATTTTTGTAGAATTGGAACCGCCCGGCGCTGGCTTTGTACCGCTAGGCGCCATGCTCCTGATTTCTGGGCGCTAGGCGCCACCATTTTTCTTGTTCGCGTAGTTTTTGTAAAACTACAATTCCCGGTTCGTTAACCGTTCGATGTAGGTGAAATTTGGACAGGTGGTCCATAACATGTGGTACTTCACTTTAACGGTGGAGATTTTATTTGGAGGTTAGTAGCTAAAGATATACGTAACTCAATATTGCTGATTTTGTAGTCTTTAAAATACATGGTGCATAGGATCATGTGTTTAAATTGTTAAAGTGTTGTTGCTTATATTTGTTTGAGCATGCGTTATTCATAAGTTAGAATTGAAGGCTAGCATGGATTTAAAGGGGGAATATATATATATATATATATATATATATATATATATATATATATATATATATATATATATATATATATATAT
>Ga0209589_1011093_pt1 | contig 12853 bp, 6 predicted proteins | sample CowpeawhiteBW_FD_187525 | JGI IMG/M metagenome (GOLD analysis project Ga0209589, IMG submission 187525) | Root nodule microbial communities of legume samples collected from California USA - Cow pea white BW (SPAdes) (version 2) | ecosystem: Host-associated > Plants > Roots > Nodule | place: USA...
GTCTTAATGGTTACTGGAAGCGTCAGGATATCACCAATCTGAGTCCTCATGCCCTTACATTTACTAAACCACATTCCTTAGGATTTCCCTTGAAATCCTAACTCTAACATACTTCCATTCACATCAAATTCACACTTAATTCCATCACACAGTCTAACATGCATAAGGATCACATACTATATCAACCATCATCATCTTAAAGCAACCAATCTAGCATTAAGAAATCAAAACAGTGAGAAAACTAATCTTCTGCAGGGAATCTCGCTTAGGCCAGAGGGTCTCGCCTAAGCTAGAGAATTTATCTCGCTTAGGCGAGTTGCTCTCGCCTGGGCGAGACCTCGTACAGTGGTGGATTAAAAGTCCTGGGCGAACTCTCACTCAGGCTAAACTGGCTCGCCTAGACGAGAAATCATCTCGCTCAGGCGAGTCCAGCTCGCCTAGGCGAGGTTTCGCACAATTGACAGGGGTGAGCTTCTGGTATTTTCGCTCAGGCGAGACCAACTCGCCTAGGCAAAACTACCAGGAAATCCTCCCTGTTCTGCACATGCAAGCTCGCTCAAGAACATCTCCCACTCAATTCCACACATCAGCAGTCTCAAACATTAATTAAACAAACAATCATGCAATTAAAGCACTCACGAACACAATTCACATCAAAAGAGTTACAGAATTAGCTTCCCTTACCCTTTTACCAAGAACTAGATTGATGGAGTCAATGGATAGCAAGAGAGCGGAATTCTTCCGTTTAACCTAGGAGAATCCATCATCAAGACAGAGGAGACAAAGATTAACATGATCAGATTCATAACGTAAAGAGTGGTTAGTGGATTCTAACTGGAATTGAGCTCAATTGGGAGATATAACCTACTTAGGAGGATGGAAGCTGAAGGAGGAGTTGCAGAGAGTCCTGTTGGCTGGTCCTTCCAGAGTCTGAGTAGAGAAAGATTGAAGCAGTGAGATGGTAACACAGAGAGGAGGGAGTGCGAGAGGGTTTGAGTTGCAGAGAAAATTTGAGAGAATGAGGAAGAAGAGAGGGTGTTTCTGTTTTTAGAAAAGAAGCAAAAAGAGGGGTATCACACACACACACACACACACACATATATATATATATATATATATATATATATATATATATATATATATATATATATATATATTAATGAAAACAAGTGTGTTATTTATTTTATTTTAAAAATAAATATGAATAATTCTTTTAAATTTTATTATAAATATTTTTTATTTAAAGTAACTTTTTTATTAAATAATTATTGTAGATAATTTTTTTATTAAAGATACTTATTTTAGTTTAAAATAATCATTTGAAACAAAAATCGAAATAGTTAAATATAACAAAACATTTAAAAATAGTAAAATAATCAATTTAATTTTAAAAATAATTATATATTAAAAATAAAAATATAAACACCCAAATAAAATATCTCTATTATATATAATATATAAGTATCTTATTTTATATATATATATATATATATATATATATATATATATATATATATATATATATATATATATTTTTATATATATATATATATATATATATATATATATATATATATATATATAACAATATATAGAAAGATTTTCTCCGAAAGATTCTCTCTTTTCAATGAATATTTTCCTTAATAAATTATTCATACAATTCTTATTTTATATAACCACCATCTACTGTTTATCTTAAATAATTTAATTTATATTTTAATTAAATATCACAATTTAATATTTTATTATTAAAATTTGTTGTAATTTAATTATTTAAAAAGAATTGATTCTGAGTAATTTTAAATTTGAAAGAAGTCAAATTCACAATTTTTCACTTTTTCTCTTAACCTATCTTACTTTTCCTTTAAAGTTCACTAAATTAACCTTATATTTTTAAATGATTAGTGATTGAAGTTAAACCTATGAAGTTAAACCTAACTTTATCACTAAATTAACTTTAAAACCCATTCATTTCACTTATTTGTAACAAGTTTTCTTAGAATAATAATTTATTTTTCACGTAGTGACCAAATAGGTTAAAAGTTTAATGACATTCAATTTTTTTTTTTCAAATGCATTTTATAAATAAAGAATAATAATATTTTAACCCACTTTTTTTTATTCACTTCTAACTCACCACTCTCATCATCCTTCACATCATATCATTACAAAAAATTAAAATAGATAATCTAAGAATAATAAGAGTGGTGAGTTAAAAATAGATAAAAAAAGTTAATTAAAATATCATTTCCATAAATAAATTCTATTCTCACGGAAATAATTGATACCCTAACGCACCGCAGTAATCCATATCATACTCCAGCAAAAGTAATAAGAATTTGGATTCTACTGAGTGCAAATACTGGGTCCCATCTCAAATGAACTATGTTGTAAACCCCTAATGTAAAAGTCTGCAAGTGAATTTCTAGGATCCAACGCCATTCATACTAGAAAAAATATTCAAATTAATAAAACAATATAATATGGCCTCTTTTCATGTACAAACACTCGTGGGACAAGAAACAACAATTAGCTCCATCACTATCCTATGATTTTGTTTTTAAAGTCAATGAATATATAAAGCTTATTTTGTTTTTAATTTCAATGAATATACAAAGCCTGAAGACTAAAATAAAATAATATAGACTCTAAAAAAGTCAAATGGCAACCGAACTCATCGTGCCCAGGAAACAGAATCAATTTCATCCCTCGCTGCTTTATATAGTTCAAGCCTTTTGGCACATTGTTGCCTCCTCTCCATCAAGGCAGGGTCTTCATCTAACAACTGGGATAGCTGTTTAGCCTGCACCAGCAGTAATAATAGCAGATCAAACATCGTGAATATATTTTAAATAAAAATAACTACAGAACTTTTAGTTTTGTCGTATAAAAATTAAAACTTAAAATGGAAACAAGAGACCAAATGAATAGTTTAACAAAATAAAAATTACACAGAATCACAACCTGGATACCTCACTTAGGAAGTATATCTGAAGCAAACCAAAAAAAATTCTTTCATGATTGTGTAATATTCGTTACCAGAATAAGAGAGAAATTAAAGTTAAAACGGAGTATTACCTCTTTCTTCCCTATTTGTGTGTAGAAATGGTTTAGCAATGATAGTTTTGCTTGTCTGACTTGACAAAAAACGACAGCCTTTGGAATAGTGTTCCTGAGAGTGTCTGACACCATACCAATATACGAAGTTACATTTGATCCAATCCTCCTGTAATGCCCTTCTCCATATCGATCCTCATTTGGGGTAGCTTGATTAGCTGGATTTCCGGCTTTCTCCATTTCTTGAGGAAGTCTCCGGAAGAACTCCACAGTGAGATACGAAGCTTCCATGTCGACCAGTCGAATAGCTGTCTTCTTACTCTCTTCACGGAACCTCTCTAAAGCCTCACTTGTAGCTGCAGCTAGTTCGGCTTGAAGAGTTGGGAAACGTCTCAGTTCCTATTCAATCATAAATTCATAGTTTATTTCTAGGAACCTTAAACGAACAAAGATACTATAAGATAAAGGACATAACTTAGACACAGTTCTTTAAATGCTTTTGATGTTTTCCTATCAATAGTGAAGTTTTACCTACTGTAGGTATGTGTCTAAAGTTATGTCCAAAAATAAATCCCCAAATTTTACCTGGGTTTCAGCTATTGATTTCCTCACGAGTTCTTTCAAGACAAAGTGAACCTACATCAAAATCAAAGAAATCCCGCTTTAACTTCTATGTAAGCTTTAATTAAAGAAGAAGAAGAAAGAGTAGAAACCAGGTATACTTACTGCATCTACTGAAGCTTCAGCTGGGCCTCTAAAGTAACTGAGAGCTCCCTCGATCAGGCGCCGGTAACCTTGCTCTGGGGCAATTAAGTGAGGCTGGTAACCATCTGCCTCTGATACCACTTTCCTTACATTTTGAAGAGATAGATGACGATCAAATGGAAGCTTCCGTAACGCAGCAGGAAGCTGATTATCAAAGACATTATATATTTTATCTCCACCTGCTCGCCTATGACAATAAACAAAAAGGGTCATATGTAACCAAAGATACATGTCAACTTGTAGACCACAAAGAAAGATTATCCATGACCATCATTCCAAATTGCTTTACCATATTCAGGGGTACATTAAATTAGTATACAGTGCTTTTTGTCTAGAAAAGAACAGGAACCAAAACAAAACCAGATTTTAAGTAGGATTTAGCTAGCTGAAAAGAAAAAGACAATTACTTATATATCAAATCTAATTCAAGACGATGATGATAGTGGGGAAAAGTCAAATACCTAGTTTGAAGTAAGTGCATGTTTACTAACGACCTTTTAAGGGAAATAGTTGGTTTTTCTCTTTCTCTTTTTCTTTTTCTCGTAAGAAGTTGCAAGAAAAAAAAAAACTATTTCATTCAAATTAAGCTAACCCAAAAATACACCGTCAAACCCTTGAGGATGGTTGAAAATAGTCGAGTTTCAATAACAAGACGCCATCCATCCAAAAATAAAATCAAATAAACCAGTATTATATAGAGTAAAATTGAACATCTAGCAAATATTTACCCTCCGAAAAAATTCAAATAAGATAGTTTAATAGAGTAAACGTGAATATCATAGCATATATTTACCCTCCGTCTAAATGCTCCTTGAATATCCTATCAAATGCGCGGCACAGTTCTAGGATGGTGTATAGTTGAGCCTGTACGAGAAAGAATAGTTAGGATATTCTTCGGCAGCATATTATAGAAAGAGTACGTACATTCAGGAAATAGTTCAACTATAAACCACTCACACCAGCATCAAGAGCAATTGGTCTCCCAATTTGATTCATCTCTGATTCGAGTTCTTCAATTGTTTTGTTTATCAAAGATGTTATACTGGGTATTCGTGCCCTAATTACTGACTCCAAATGCTACAACATAGTTAACATGATTAAAATATAAGTTTTTAATAAAAGAAAGGAAAGAACAACTTTCTGAAAGACAAACCTGTGAGAGAAGTTTTGCAAGGTATACGGAACCCATTTTATTGGCTAAGTGTCCATAGTCAGGACTGGTTTCAAAATACTCACTCTCCTTACGCCTAGCAACAATCATATCAACGTTTTTATTGATATCTGCTTGGGATCTATTTACTACACCAACCCAGGGATGTTGCAGACGGTAAGACCTTCCTTCAAGGACCTTAAGGGAAAAAAATGTGTAAGGCAAGCTAATTATATGGTTATACAGATTGCTAAAACTTCCAGAAATTTAAAGCTATACATCATAACCACAGCGAGACAGGGAACATGCTAGAAGGAGAAAGAAAGATTACATCCAATGCATTAGTTCCTCTGTCCATTAAATCCAGTTTTGTCAACACTCCAAATGTCCTCTCACCTGGATTATTTACAGTCAATGATTTCAGTGACAAATAATGACCCGAGCAAAGGTAATAAAAAAGTCATCATTCCACAGAAAATTTATGTACCAGAGGGATCCACCTCCTTTGAAAGCTTAATAGCATCAGAAGTTGCTATGTCTTGGTTGGCCGGAGATATTGCCAGTATAATGCAATTAGGCTGTCAAAGAACCAAATACAGTACCAGTTAAAGTAAATATACATCTTACCACCATCACTACTAGGTGACCAATTTATAAATAAACATTCCAACAAGGTAATAAAATGGTAATCAACTACCCATCACCATAGAAAGGGAGAAAGGGTTTTGGTTTGGAAATAGGAAGTTTATGTCTCCAGTCTCAGTGGTAAAAGTACTAAAGAAAAGAGTTCGCTAAATGAAATAATAGTGAATCATCCAATCAAGGTTATTAAATAGGAAGAGTGAGAACAAATTAAGAAAAAACACAACTTTTTTTACCTTCTCAACATAAGACCGAACCATATTTTCAATGTCTTCAACAATACTCTGAGGCTGTCCCTCTGAAAATGACAATTGCTAATCAGTATAATAAACTAAAAACTCTACAACATAATCCAAACAAAAATACAGTGACAAATTGAATGCAAGTCATACCTACAGCGACTTTAGTCAATCCAGGCAAATCAATCAAAGTTAGGTTGACAACTGCTCACACGAACGGAGATTGAATTAGGAAACACACATAACTGAAAAACTAGTCTCATCTTATGCCACGTAATTATACATAAAAGTAATACTAGTGAAATGATCTCACCTAAGTAAAAAAATGAATGAGTATAATTTAAATATAAAATTCAAAAAATTACTAGTGCTTAACATCAAATATATAGACAGTCATGAGCAAAGGTCATGAGTAAACTATAGCAAAGCAGCTGTAACTGCCAAGATAGCAAGTGAAAGTACAGATAAGACTGGAAAATCAGATTGCCTGGCTCAGCACAACGGACTAACATTATTTTCAATAGTTTTGAAATATAACTAATACTTTTAAAAAGAAGTTGACCCATGAGACTATGTCCTGGGTCAGGATAGGTTAAGCCGTGCACAAATCAGGTCGGGTCAACATTGCTCCACTTCAATTCAGATCACTATTTTCCAGTCTAACCAAACCTGTATTATGAGTTATTCGGGTCTTAGTCTTTCCCTTTGCCATCATGTTATTTTTTTGTCATCCCCTAATAGCCAGATTTATAGCATTTTCCAGTCTCTATATTTTACCTGTATTAGATGTATAGGAAGGCTTCTGATATGTTAACACTTCTCACTTTACTTAACTCTGCCTATTCAAATGTAGTACACGACAGTATAGATCTTGGATTCCTCTGGTTCTTAGAATTGTAGATGCCTCTTCCATATCCGTAATGATATGTTTGATAGCAAGTAAAGAAGGAATAATAGTAATTCAATGGTTTAAAGATTTACAAGGATAATAAACGTTCTTCCTCCCTCCCTGGGGAGTTCTTTCCTTTTGAGCAATGAGATTGTTGAATTCCTTATGGTGTTCAGCCAATGATTATTTTGAGGGAGCTTACTTCACAAAAAAGCAAACAGATTATAGGAATCTGTTAATTGATCAACACACTATTTGGGTTATTACAAATTGTTTTATTTCGAAATGGTATGAGAATACTATTCCCTCAGTTCGGTATTCATTTCTCTGTTTCAATAAAAAAATCCTTTAATTCAAAAATGGATAACAAAAACTTGAGTTTGCAGGAAACCATCCATCTAGAGTAAGTAATTAGAGGCAATAAACAATAGAAGTTCACCATGTGGAGAGTAAATGCTAAGATGAATTGGAATAGGAGATATTTGCTTTGTCTTCCCCGTTACTCTATCAGTTTCATTCTGAATCTCCTGGCGAACAAAGGCTGCAAAAAGAAAGAAATTAAGATTAAAAAATAAAGGAATGAAAATATTAGTTAGATTATCAGCAGCACACAAATAATTGCACCAGTGAGCTAATTGTGAAGCAGTACAATCATAGCAAGATAGCAGTGCATCATAAATTGCAAGCGAACTAGTAGTTTAAGGATAATGACAAAAAACAAATCGCTAGAATGAGTAAATCCAGTTAACTAACGCTGGTTACGAGTCTAACAACACGAAACCTAAAAGATACTACACAATTATAGGGGACACGCACGCAAAAACAATTGAAACACAATGGAATCAGAGAAAATAAAACCACAAAAACAGGAAACAAGCATTCAAATTGTTCTACAAGCAAGACAAAAACAGGGGAAACTAGAAAGACCATCCTATCCTATTTCTATAATTAGCAAATAGTTTATTCATTACATCACAAGTCTCAACTTATGAAAACCATCAACTAGTAAACCATTAAATACATATAACAGTAACACGAAATACAATAAGCAGCAAGCAAAATCAGTTACTGAACTACAATACCATAATCAGTGATCTTTTGCCCTGGCATATGAAGAAACTCTGCATACTCCTTTGCTTTGCCATCAACCTTGTGAAGCTGCAACACTAATGGACGCCTTGTCACAATCCCTGCAATTCAAACACAAGCTCCAATTCAAAATCAATTAGTAAATTAATTAGCTAAATTAAGATTTTTTCGGACAAACTTTTCAACAAGCTCAAACGAGAGCTTTCAAAAAATTAAAATGATGAAACAAGTTTAATTCATTTTATGTTTATTATTTTCCTTTTGTGAAGTTTATTCAAACTGCGCCTAAATAAATAACACACTCCACAAAAATAGAAAAAGGAACAGAGAGAGAGAGAGAGAGAGGGCGAGCGAACCTGATCCTCTAGGAAGAAAGTCACGTCCAACAATGCTTTCCAGAACCGAAGACTTGCCCGAACTCTATTCATTTTCAATAAATAAACAAATAAATTAATTTTATTTTTAAATGATTCTTATTTTAGGACTGAACAAAGATTTGTATTATTAAAAGATTATGTAGATTCAATTCAAAAGTGAAAAGAAATTGTATCTATCTTTTCTCTTTTTATTTTTGGATGGTTGTAGTTCTACTCCTAGGATACAGCAGAACATGTTGAGGTTTTGAACAAAAACTTAGGACACAAATGTTTTGTGTTTGCTCTCCAGTTGAAGTTTTACTTCACATAACATATATCTGTTATAAAGAATTGTACGCATTGATTATGGAGGCAAAACTTTAATTTTGACCAGCGAACGACACAAACAACATCAAAGAACTAGTATCTATGCTTTCTCTTCTTATTTTTGGATTGTTTTACTTCTACTCCTATGATATAACAGGACATGTTCAAGTTTCGGACATAACTATACGATTCTTTACAGCTGTTGTTTGGCTATTCTCCGATTGCAGTTTCACATAACCTAGTCAAGGTTCGTATTGAAAGATCACAGGGATTACTTATCAGCTCCAGAACAACTTAAACAGCTCCAAAAACTCGTAAGTTTTTTCTACCTATTGTTGGATCGTTCACCTTCTACTGCATACAAAGAACATGTTGACGTATTGGAAAAAAAGATTCAATATACTATTTCCTTGTAAGTGTGTTGTTTGAGCTATTCTCCGATTCAAATTTTAATTCGCGCAATATAAAGGTTTGTATTCAAGGTTTATACAAATTTGATGAGCGAGGTGAAACTCTAATTTGACTGGAGAACAACACAAACAAACAGCACCTAAGAAATCCTACGTGAGTTTGTTTTCTCCTTTTGTTTTAGACGATTTCTACTTCTACGAACAGAGCATGTTCATGTTTAGTGATGGTGAAGGTGATGACCTGGCCGCCGACGACGGCGACGGAAGGTAGAGCTTCCCATAGAGAAGAGAAGGCGTTGTTATCGGCGTCGCCGCCGTAGTCGCCGAGCACGGTGCAGGCCTGCTGGATTCTGTTCACCAAACCGATCAAACTCTCCATGCTCGTCATCTCGTGAAGAATAAGATGATGAAGATGTTGAGGAAGTACAGAGGATTCAGAAACCCTAGACTTTTCCAGAGAGTGAAAAAAGAAATTCTAGAGAGAGAGAGTGAGGAGAGAGACTTCAAGGACAAGTTAGTTACAGACGAGAAGAATGAAAGAAGGTGAAGGAGGGAAAAGCGATGAAATCATGTGGAAGGAGTCCACCGTTACAGGTTCTTCCTTTCAAGTTTGAATCAATTATTTATTTATTTATTTACTATTATTATTATTTCAAGCGCTTATTGAAAAGATGTTTATTCACGGTAAATTAATTCTAATACATTATTTATTATCTATTAATATTAAAAAAGTTACATAAAGGATGGTGTAATTTTTTTATCATTACAAGAATAAAATTAATTTATAAACAAAACGTTCGTTTAAATTTTTTCGTAAATGACGATTTTAATGCAAGATATAATTCGTTAAAATTATTAAAGTAAGTTTTTTTTGTTACATTTTAAGTTCTTTTTTTCATATTTAAATACTAGAGAATAGAAAATAGAAAGTTATACGAAACATGATGCTTATGTGCTTAATATGTTAAAGCTTTTCGAGGATGATGCCCTTGATTTATTTTACACCTTGTTTAAGAATTTTATTATTATATTTTAATATTATTGTCTATATATAATAAGAAAATATATTCTAAATCATAATTAGTCAGGTATGTGGAATCAAATTTTTTAAATTATATTTTCTTAAAACATTTCAGAAATAGATTTTTTTAAACAGTGTCATAAAATATATTTTTGAAAAAAAAAACTAAGAAAGATTTAATTGTGAAAAAATTGATTGAATGAACCATTAAATGACGAGAAATAATAGATAGATCATCAACTATCCATAAATAAATGAAATATATTTTACAGGGATAAAAATGAAATTTAGTCGTTTGTAAATAACTAAATCGTTACTCAGACAAAATGTAAGGAATTTTATTTCATAGAGATTAAAACTAAAGAAATTTATTCTATAGGTACTAAGAACATATTTAAATTTAAATTATTACGATAACCATGTATGGAGAGTTCAAATGACACAAGTGTAAATTACATCAGACAACCATTCACCAGAAGAAAATTTAGAAACTAATTTTTAGAAGCAAAATATTTAATTATTATAATGATCAATTTAAATAATTTGTTATTGTTATAAATAAAAAATTATAATTTATTATTAAATTGATAAATAATTAATTAAAGATCAATATATAAACTAAGTCATTTATAAACTAAGTCATTTTGATAACCAAAATTTAGATAGTTAATTTTTAGTAACCAATTTTCTTTGATAGCCAAAACTATAGTAACTAATTTTAAAGACCAAATTAATGATCAATTATAATTTTCTATTCATAAAAAAGTAACTATTTTCATAATTAATAATTTTAGTTTTATAATTTGATATCTAAATAGGTCATTGTAGTTACTAATTGTTAGGATTTTATATATAAGTCTAAGTCCACATTGATCAGAAATGAATAAATAGAGCATTATATAAGAATAAAGACCATAAATCTATTGTGGATAAACCTAATACTAATCATTATTGGTCATTAAAATTTGTCGTTATTTATAAATATATTTTTTGTAGTGATACTGACTATAATATTTAACTCAATATATTCTCAAAATGTACCACTAAATCGATACAAAACAAAAAGCAAACCTAAAAAGTATTTAGTAGTTGATAAAAAATTAAAATAGTATGTATCTCATAAAATATAGATGAAATGTTTGGTTTGTGAGTGTTAATAATTTGTTATAACTTTTAATATACACGTACTTGTAATTTAACAATCAGATCGTCAAAAATTATGTTTTGAAAAATATTAAAAGGTATATGATTTTATTCTTATGGATTGAGTTTTTAGAATATATTGAATACTGATTATCGTCAGTTTTTAAGAAATTAATGATCAATCAGAAATTATAATATCACAAAGTTATCATTGACTTTAAAATAATTAATAAAAATAATAAAATTATATTAATCATATGAAAGTGTAAAATTATTTCACATATTTGCATGGCCAAATTTTCAACAAATGTTCTGGAAAAAGCTTGAAAGTGTTTTTCTTTCTTTCGCTGTTACTTTTGTCGGTTAGGGTTTGCTTGTTTGTTTTGTTTTAGGAAAAAGTGGGAGCAACGATTGTTTGAACGTTGAAATTCAAAGTTAATAGTCATTTGGTGATGTAATATTATTGTTCGTGTGTGATGGCCAGCATGCGTTTCAAGAACAAACGAGGCGGCGTCAATATTCAACCACTTTCCATGTTTCTTCGTTGGGGTGAATACGTGTTTAGTTTATAGATTTTTTTAATCATTTGAAAATAATTTTTTATAATTATTACTTTATCTATCTAATGATTAATATACAGGATTGGATTCTTGGTTATACAAGTTAAATATTGAATAAACAATAATATTTTAACCACTCAAAGCCTCCAGTAATTATTATTTTCGACAATAAATAATTTATTTAAATATCATTATAAAGATAATATAATTCTAAATATTATTTGTACTACCTTTAATCAAAATTATAATCATACTTTGATAATTTAGAGAATCCTCTGGTTTTAAAGATTGCATGGGTTACTGACTGAAACTTAAATTATGATTGAGTAACTATAAATCGATACTTTACCTTTGATATGATAAAATCAATACAAGTTTTTCTTCTTCTTTTTTTCTTTTAGATTTTAACATGCTCCTTCTTTACCTTTAAATTATGTGTCCTTCAAAACATATCATACTTCACAATAGTTGGTCTGAACTCAGTAGTTTTTCGATCAAAACCTTAATGTTTTGAGTGAGTTAGAAATTTTTTAAAGAAGAAAACATTTTAAATAAGGAAAACTACTTTAAATAATTATATTTAATAAATTTGAATTATAATCTCTTTCTTTGTGAATATTTTAGAAAGGTTAAAATACCTTTTTGTTCCCAATTTTCGTCAAATAAGTCCTAATTTTGGTTTTCTGTTCAAATAGGTCCCAATTTTTGTCAATTTTGTTCAATTGGGTCATTTTTTGCTAACACCGTTTAAATCATTAACGGCCATGAACAGTTACTACCACGTGTCACTTCGTGGTTTTTTTGGATTTTTTTATTTTTAATTTTATTTTTTTAAATTTTTTTAAATTTTTTTTAAATGTACACGTGTCAACCCAGGAACATGCCACGTGTCACTTCGTGGTTTTTTTGAATTTTTTATTTTATTTTTTTTTGAATTTTTTTTAAATGTCCACGTGTCAACCCAGTAGTATGTCACGTGTCAAAGTCAATATTCTATATTCAATTTGATCCCTATATTTGTTATTTTTATTCAATTACGTCCCAATTTTTGTTAACATTAACCAATTTGGTCACTATTGAAGATGTGACCAAATTTAATTTTTATATCAAAGTTATAATGATGTGAATTTTAATATATTATATAAAAATATTTAATAAAAAATGTGAATTTTAATATAAAAATTAAATTTGGTTTTAATTTGGAG
>Ga0209589_1011095_pt1 | contig 12852 bp, 4 predicted proteins | sample CowpeawhiteBW_FD_187525 | JGI IMG/M metagenome (GOLD analysis project Ga0209589, IMG submission 187525) | Root nodule microbial communities of legume samples collected from California USA - Cow pea white BW (SPAdes) (version 2) | ecosystem: Host-associated > Plants > Roots > Nodule | place: USA...
GATCACCCTAGAAAAAAAAAAAACAATAAATAAACAAATGAAAAAATTGCAAGATTGAAAGTGAGATTGAGTGATGATGAATAATTTACTGGAAAATCATAATGGGTAGGAGTGCTGAGAAGACTCTTGGGAGAGTACCAATCATGTTCAAGATTCCACATTTATTGTTTATTATTTATTATTATTATTATTATTGCTTCTAAGAAGAAAAAGACGATGGTGAGTGATAATGGAGGAAATGAAAATGGTGATTCCTCTTTCTTCACCCGCCAAATACAGTTGCCATTCAAATATTATGTTTCTAACTGTTATAACTTTCCACTCAAATAAATAACCAATGGGGTCGAGTCGGGTCATAGTGGCCTTTTGAGGTTAGCACCAACCCGTTTGTGCAGGGTAGGGTCGGGTCCTCATTCTGGAAGACTCTTCTTTTAAATGTTTATTTTGAAAACATTTTAATAAATTTTGTATAATTAGATATCTCATCTCTATCTTGAGGTTTGTACATCTTCCAAGTCCTAATTTTTTAATAACATATTTAATACAATTAATTGTTATTCATTGTTTATAAATATAATACATTTAATGAATTTATTTTCATGTATTAAATAATACATTTAATGCTTTTACTTTTTTAAATGTTACTTTCTCAATTTGTTTTCTTTCTAAAAATTTGTTCTATGTGTTTTACTTCACTTTTAATTAACTTATATAAATACTAATTTGATCCCATATGTATCTAGGATGTCAAAAAAATCCGTACCTGTAGGTATTCATGGATAAAACTCGCAACGGGTATGAAATGGGTACCCACTACCCGCGGATACGGGTATTTTTGATACCCGCATGTTAACGGGGCGGGTACAGATATCATAGTATCCGTACCCGTGGATACTCGTACCCGCTAAACTTTAATTCACAAAATTATATATATAAGTAAAAATATTTTGACTTAATTTTTTCTAAGTTGCACATCTTGTCTTCTGTCTTCATTCTTCCCACTTCAAATATTGGTATGTTGTCTTCTTCCAAGTACACCCCTTGACATTCTTCTCTTTCCTTTCTTTGAAATTGTCATATATATCAAACCCTATATAGACAGTGAAGTTTATGGTAGATATGTTTGTTGTCAAAGGATGAAATAAAAATAAGAATACTTAGCACGTAGCAGTTGAGGTTTATTATTTGTTTATTTTGTTTATTTTTCAGGAATCAAGAAGGGAAAGTGAGTTTATTGATCAGAGCACTAATTAAAGAATTTTCATTGTCTTGAACATCATTTTATATTTATTTTTATAAAATGAGTTTATGACAATGATGTATTTTATTTTATTTTATTTTATTTGAATTTATGATTAAATATTTGTTTTTTAAATAAGTTTGTAAATACCTGCGGGTACCCGTGGATATGAAAAATAGGCAGATACCTGTATAACGGATATCCAACAGATATGAGTACAAGTATGGGGCGGATATTTATGTAGCAGATAGGATACGGGGGAGCTACTACATGTACCCTACCCGCCTCGTTGACATTCTTATATATACCCAGCATAGCATATGTATCCTATCTCAGCTAAGAAAATTTGGAAAGAGAGGAACTTAGTAACTTCACATGAAAAAGAATAATATTAACAATATAAAATAATATCTATAACAATATATAAAGATAATTCCATCTTTTGTGTCCACACTTCAAAATACCAATTTTACCCTTTAAAATATAATTATTTATTAAATTTTTGAGAATTGATCGTTACTTTTACAAGTTTTTTAAAAAAGACCATATATGTTTCTTCTCTTTTTTTTATTTATCAACAATTATTCTCTCATCTTTTCTGATATATTTTATTTTTTTTTAAATATAATTTTATTTTATATATTAACTTAATAATATTACATTATCATCATCTAATAGTATAACATCAAGCATGTTTAAAGAATACGTAAACACAGACAAACATGATGCTAGTAATTAATAAATTTATTTTCAATGAAATTAATTCATGTATTAAGGAATACCTTTAGTGCTTTTACTTTTTTAAAATACTATTTTCTCAAATTTTTATGCGTAATATTATTTTAAAATATTTATTCTATGTGCATTATTTAACTTTCAATTAACTTATATAAGTACCAGACTAATCACATCTGTATCATTATATATATATATATATAAACAGTGACCAAATTTCGATTAAGGACCACTTCTAAATTTAGGTCAAACTTTAAGGACAAAAAACATATTTTTTCTTTTTTCTTTTTTGTAAAATTTTTAGATGTTTAACACTATTTTTTATTCTGGTAATTTTTCTGTTATTTTAAACTTTCTTACGTTTAATTGTATTTAATTTTTAACAACATTAAAATATAGTTATTTAATTATTTAATTATATTTTAATTTTTATTGGTGAACATTAAATAATAAATAATTTTAGAAAACACATAGAAATAATTGTTAGTCATTATATATATATATATATATATATTTATATTTGTTCACTTTTTTTATTATTGTGTATTTTTATAATTATAAAATGAAATATAAATAATTTTCATAATTTCATTGTAAATAAGTTCTATATATACTGTATGTAATTTTATAATTAAAAAATAGTCAAGTTTTAAAAAAAATGTCAAATTGAAAAAAAAACGGTTAAATTTAAAGAAATGGTCCCTTAAAAAATAAATCTAATAAAAAATTATTTTAATTTAAAGAAAAAATATTTAAATGGGTAATATTAGAAAACAAATGTGATATAAAAAGAAAATTTTCATATATATATATATATATATATATATATATATATATATATCGAAATATATAAAAGTAAAAGATATTTAAAATTTAAGTATTGATATTAATAAATTTTAAATGTATAAAATATTTAATAAAAGTATATGAATTATACTTAATGAATACTTTATATTTCAAAATATAAAGTGCATTCACTAAAGTATATCAGTTATTGTATTTTTAAAAATATAATATATTTATAGGAAACGAAATTGATTAATATAAGTATATATTATTAATAAAACTTATTAATTTAGCTTAAAAAATGTGATTTTTATATTCTTTTATACGTTAAAGATTAATTATTAAATAAAAGTTATGATGCACTGATACTTTAAATTGTATCACGTATCCGTGTCTGATAACTAAAATAATTAGTCATTATAGTAATCATTATATTTACCGATTTATAAACTAAACATTATTTGCAACTAATGATTCAAAAAATTATAATTAGTCTATAAATTGATAACTAAAATAGTTTCTAATATAAATTAGTTTCTAAATTAGTCATAAACATTAGCTACTAATTCACGTTAATAAGGAAATTAGCTAATCTTAGACATACTGAACACAAGACTACAACACTAATGTTAAAAATTGAATGTCTTCATAATGCCTGCGTAGAGATATCAGTTTCTTTTCTCCAAGTGTATGTTTTAGATGTAATAAATATTGTAATAATAATAATAATAATAATAATTAATAAGAAGCAATAAATACATCTAATAAATATAACACTAACTAATAACAATCAATAAATAATATATTAAATAAATACATGGGGTCTCAATGTACCTGACATTTGAACGTTTCTTTACATTAATACAAGAATGTTCTATATTAAATGAGTATACCTCTTAAGATGCTATAAAAGTTAGAATTGAGCTTCTAATTTTCTCATCTAGAAATCCAAAATGGCCACTACCTTAATTCCATTTCTTCTACTCATTGTTCTTTCAAATATAGTGATAGCAAATGCTACATTTGAATCGAATGAGGCTAATAATGTGGTCATAGATTCTGCACAACAACGTCTTATTAGCAACATTAAAAACAAAAGATTTCATGTTCTTCCGAAAGGACCTGTTCCACCTTCTGGACCTTCACATGGTTGCACTCCACCTTGTCTACCTTCAAATGTTGTTAACAACATTAAAAGCAAAGGATTTCATGTTCTTCCTAAAGGACCTCCTCATCATTCTGGACCTTCATCTCCATGCGCCCATCCACCTTGTGGAGGTATAGTTGCCCACAAAAATGTTGTTAGCGACATTAAAAGCCAACAGTTTCATGTTCTTCCCAAAGGACCCATTCCACCTTCTGGACCTTCACCTCCATGCACCCATCCACCTTGTGGAAATAGAGTCAACTAATTCTATAATAGTGACATTGTTGCACCAACTCAACATCCTCTTTAGATACAAATGTGTGACTTTGTTTTCATTCTCCAAAATCAATAAGGGAGGATCAAGATACCTAATTGTAATAAAACAATTTAATAATGTGGATATTAAATAACTTAATATTTCCATATTGAATCATACCCCTTAGTCAGTAACTCCTTAGTTTTTCTTTTTCATCTTTTGTTCAATTGAATTAAATTAAATTAAAATAAGTTAAATTAAATTAATATAATATGTATAGGGGCGGCTCAAGAATTTGAGAGGTCTGAAGTAAACTTAAACAATGAGGTTTTTTACTTAAAATTTATTTTTCAAACTTTTTTTGATGCAAAATTATTTATTAAATTGTCATAATTAATTTCATTTAACATTTCTTTTTCAATCGATAATATGGTTAATCCGTTTAATCTTTATTGGGACATTGTTATCTTAAATAAGTTTTTATTATCTTTAACTTTGAGAAATTTCTTTTGGCTGAAACAACTGACAAGAGAAATTGTTAACATCCTCCTCCTCACTACTTCTCTTTCTCTATTGTTGTTTTCACCTAAATCTATATTGTTATTATCTTGTTCATTCAAAGAGCAGTCACATCTATTTTCTAATTTTTCTTCTTCTCTATTTTTATAAATTTATTCATACCTCCTTTATGATACAATTGATGTCTCAATTCCTTTTTTTTTTTTGGATTTCTGAATAGCCTGATTCAAATCTTCTAGTTGACATATCTATATATTTTTATATGAAATAAAAAAGTACAATATATAAAATACTACTAAAAATAAGCATATAAAACGAATGAATTAAAACAATAAAACCTAATTTTGGTTGTCAAGGAAGTAAACTTGATGGTATACGTGTAGTATCTTGAAGTCTCAAACCACTTTTTCCTTCTCAAGTGATGTAATATGCTAAAACCCTAATAAAAGACTCTTAGAAGAGAAGTAAGTAAGGAGAGGCAAGAGAAGTCATAGAGAGATAAAAGAAAAAAAATAGAATACATATTGATTATAAGAGAATATAGATATATCTAATCATTCTCCTTTTCGTACACAAAATTATAATTTACTAAAAAAAATTTTAAAAAAATTGGGTTAAATATGTTTTTTATCCCTTAACGTTCAGTAAATTTTGGAATTAGTCAATTTTGAAACTTTGGACCAATTTAGTCCTTCATCTTTCAAAATACGTGGATTTAGTCATTTTAATCAAATTTTGTTAATTTTATTTGACATTTCAAGCACGTTTCATAATAGTATTTGACTTAAAATTAAAACAAAAATGTGCCAAACAGTATAAACAACTCAAATACAATCCTGAAATGCGTACGAAACATCAAATAAACCTAACAAAATTTAATTAAAAGGACTAAATCCACATATTTTGAAAGATGAATTACTAAATTGGTCTAAAGTTTTGAAATGGACTAATTTCAAAAATTCACTGAAAGTTAAGGGACTAAAAACATATTTAACCCAAATTTTTTTAACTCATTAATTATCATTTTTAATACCAATAAAAATTATTAGACAATAATAATTTAATTAAATTTTATTTTCAAACATAAACTTATAATTAATTTAATAGAGCTATTTTAGCAGTAAAATATTTTTTTGGGACCTTTTTTTTCATAAACATAATTTTATAATTAATTTAATACAGGTATATTGGTACTAAAAAAATTTTTGAGGCCTTTTTTCTTAAAGATAATTTTATAATTAATTTAATACAAAAATATTAGTATTAAAAAATAATTTTTGAGGTCTTCTTTTGTTAGAGGCTTAGAGCGAGTCACTTATGCTTGAGCCAACCCTGAATATGTAATATGCACGGTAATGACTTTTTAAATTAAAATAATTATCTTACCAATCTTACTTTCTATTTGAAATTTTTTAATTTAATTATTTTTTCTTTATTACTTTTTAATTTGAACCATTTTTTCAAACTAAAATAAATATTTATAACAAAAAATTGTAAGAATTATTTATTTTAATTTTTATAATTATAAAAATAAATTTATTATTTTATAAGTCATATGTGCACTTATGGTAACATGTATTTAATGCAAATATTCTCTTCATTACGAAGAGATAAGCCTTATATATTTCTTTTTTCTTTTTCTTTTGGACCTCTCCCTTTTTCTTCGCTCCTTCACATTCCTATCACATGAAACTAGGGATGACAACGGGTCGGGCACGGATAGTGCCTACCCGCAACTCGACCCGCCAAAAAAAAATTCGCCCCTTTACTCGCCGGGTATCCGCTTAAAAAATATCCGCGAATATTTTTAAAACCCGCGGGTACCCATGGATACCCAATACTTGCAAATATTTAAAAATTTTATATTTTATAAATTTTTTAATATAAAATTATAAAAATAAAATATAAAATTAAATTAAATTACATTAAATTTTAATTATAATTAAATTTGACATAATAAAATATATTGATAATTTTAATTTTAATTAAACTTAACTTAATAAAATATAAATTAAATTTTAATTTTAATTTTTTTGCGGGTAACGGGTACCCGCGGGTACGGATAGTATGATACCCGTACCTGACCCATTTATAAGCGGGCATTAAAATACCCGCTACCCGCTACCCGCGGATAATAAATACTCGCGGGTATTAACTATCCGTCGCAGATTTTATCGGCAGAATCCGCAGGCACGAGTATTTTTGCCATCCCTACATGAAACCTATTTATAAACCAAAATTTTGTAAAGTAATAATTGCATTAAATGTAATACGTGTGCATTATGTCATCTTATCTCATCTTTCCATCATCATCCATCTCATTTATCTATTTACAAGTCATGCATGTGCCAAGTAATGAATGCATGCATTAAATGTAATGTTATCATGTGTTAAGATAAGATTTCTTTCATTAATGAGGAGTTATATTTCTTTCTCTATCTTTTCTTTCTTTCCCTTTTTTTATATAATTTATTTTCATTATTACTAAGTTATAATATTTTATTAAAGCTAGTTGATTTATTATTATTATTAATGTTCAAACTACATTTAGATAAAATATGAAACATTAAAAATAGAAGATTTTTCTAAATCTCATTTTTAAAGATGAGGATAAAATAAATAATATAGTTATTTAAAAGTAGGGATGTTACATCACTCAGGGAACATTGGTGCTCAATGTGGGGTCGATATCGAGATTTTAAGATGAACCACCAGTCTCGTAAGCCCTTCATTGGGGATGAACAATCATTCTTAGACTTTGATTGTAGGGCTTATGTTCCTACCATGCTCAATAGTCTCACGTTGCTTAGGAGTTGACGTCAAAGGTAGTTTAAATACTCCTTCCTTCTTTCACCCACTAAGGCGCCAATGTTATGATCCCAAGTCTGGCAACATTGTTAGGTTAAATCATTGTGATCTCAAGGTATTGTCCGCTTTGGAGCATGGACCTCCGTACAATTCCTTCTTTAAAGGGTGCCTTAAAGGGTGAAAGGAGTAAGAAGTATTTAAATTGCCTTGGTTCTTAATTCCTAAGCGATGCGAGACTATTGGACGTTGTAGGATAGTTTATAATCTGGATTGAGAATTTTATAAAATGAAAATAGCTCATATAAGTCATTGAATATGAATTATGTTGGTTTATGCTTTTTAGCAGTGTAAATATGCTAAACTAGGATGATGCAACACATTCTCTTCATCTAATACTTGCGTAAACACAGACGTTATTGAGTCTATGTGTATGCATTTTTTAAATATATATGATATGTTTAATTACTCGGATGATACCCACTTTAGTAGAGGTGTGTCAATCTGGTACCCGCTTTTAAAAAAAGTGTCAAATGCATCCCAACTTTTGACAAAGTGCTTCAATTAGGTCCTTTTCGGACGGAGTTGACTAACGCCGTTAACAACGTTCCACGTGTCAGTCTGTGGTTTTTTTTTATTCTTTTTAATTTTTTTAATTTTTTGAGAAAAAAAATTGTTAACAACATTAAAAGCAAATATCTTCATGTTCTTCCCAAATGACCTCCTCATCATTCTGGACCTTCATCTCCATGCGCCCATCCACCTTGTGGAGGTACAGTTGCTCACAAAAATGTTGTTAGCGACATTAAAAGCCAACAATTTCATGTTCTTCCCAAAGGACTTGTTCCACCTTCTAGACCTTCACCTCCATGCACCCATCCACCTTGTGGAAATAGAGTCAACTAATTGACTGTAACAATCACATTGTTGCACCAACTCAACATCCTCTTTAGATACAAGTGTGTGACTTTATTTTCATTCTACAAAATTAATAATGGAGGATTAAGATACCTATTTGTAATAAAACCATTTAATAATGTTAATATTAAACAATTTAATATTTTCATACTGAATAACACCCTTTTAATCAGTATTTTCTTAGTTTTTCTTTTCCATCTTTTGTTCCATTGAATTGATTTAATATAATATGTAGTATTCAAGGACAGTTCAAGTGTAAGATCCGCGAAATTTAATTAATTAAATAAATAGTTAATTAATGAATGCGGGTAGGTGGTGTAATTATAATAATAAGTTTTGATGGTATGACATGGAAAAGTGCTAGTTCAAGTGGTTGAAAGTACTTTGATTGTGTGAGAGGACTTGGGTTTGAGTCCTATGTATGCTAATTGTGTGTTATTTAATTATTATTGTTTTAATAATATGATGGAGCATATTTCGTATGATACCATGCTTGAATTGTGTGAGTTAGCAAGAAACATGAGTTGACTTGATGGTTTAGCATTAAATTGGCTTTGGCATGGTCATGGGTTCAAACCTTGGTGGTGAAAATTTAATTCTCTTATTTCTGCTAAAAATTGGTATGGCATGAATAGGAAAAGGTGGAGAGAACCCTAAAGGCTGAAAAATAAATACTAAAGGCCTTAAATAACAATAAAACTTACCACTAAAGGCCTTAAATAACAATAAAACTTACCATTAAAAACTAAATTTTCCTTTTAGGGATTAAACCCCTTTAAGGGTAAGCTAGAGTAAAACATGATTTGCTTACAATCACTAAGACTCATGACACGACTCATCCATATACATATAATTAGTCAGATTCAGCCAAGGCATCAAATCAGGTTCGGCTGTAGTTTCATAGATCTACATGGGAATCCTCTTAAGATCGATCATGCAGTTACGGCCAATCAAGCAGAGATTCGATTGACCTTCCAGAGTGTTAACTGACTCTTTAGAGTGTCATGATGCAATCCTTACCTTGAATCCTTACTAAATTATATAAATGAGACACCACCATGAACCCCCACTAACAAGGGTCATGGAATTACGTCCTGACCAAATGAGAAACCACCATGAGATCTCACCTAAAGACTCATGGAATTACGCCCTGACCAAATGAGGCACTGCCACGAACCATCGTGGAATTACGTCCTAACCACATCAAAATCATGTTTCACCATCCAAGTATGTACTTGTCATGCATATCAATCTCATGCCAACATTTATAACCAACCTTCATTCATATTCCATACCAAACCATACCAAACCCATCATTTTTAGCCCATGAACCATTCCATACATGCAACATCACTCAAGACACGCTTTAACATAGTAATCCAACTAAACATGTGGCATTCATCTAAGAACAGGGAAGTAAACAGAATAAGAACGCATTCTTGCCCAGCTCTCGCTCAAGCTAAAGGTTCTCGCTCAGGCGAGCTCCCTTCGCCTAGGCGAAAGCTCGAGGAGTGGGAATAATGGCTTCCTGCGATTTCTCGCTTAGGCGAGCCCTCCTCGCCTGAGCGAGAGTACATCTCGCTCAAAACGGAGACTCGTCGCTTAAGCGACATCTCTAGCAGGAAACATGGACGAACCTCTGTTAGTCTTGCTTAGGCGAGACAAGCTCGCTTGGGCGAGATTATCAGTTCTCGGCACTGTTCGTACCTGCATCATCCATACTTGCGTACCCAAAACACATAACATAGCATTTTATTTAACCACAACAACATACACTTCATACAAACTCGAAGCAAATCAAAAATAGGCAACCAATTAGAAAATACGAGGAACCCTAGCTTCCCTTAACTGGAAAAAGCTAGCAGAAGAGTTCGACACCAACAGCGGAACACAAAAGTTCCAGGAACAAATTAACGAGCTGGAAAAGGAACAACGGAGCAGCTCTTAGAACGAGCTTACTACGAAACCCTAACTGGAAATACGAAAATACAATTTGGAAAGGAGAGGTATGAGCTGGAGAATAACTTACATGGAACAGGAAAACGAGGTTGAGCTACTTGACCAAGATTGGGAGAGCAGGCTGTAACTTTAGGAGAGAAAGAGGGAGACTGATTTATGAAAAGTGTAGGGAAATGACAATGTTAGGGTTGTTTAGGGTCTTTGGCACCCTATGTGCTAGCTTTAAGCCCATCTGATTGGGATAGGCCCTTAAAATTATAGCAGGAACATAAGTGGGCCTTACAGGCAAGAGAAGTCATAGAGAGATAAAAGAAGAAAATAGAATACAGATTGATTATAAGAAAATATAGATATGTCTAATCATTCTCCTTTTCGTACACAAAAATTATAACTTACTAAAAAAAGTTTTAACTCATTAGTTATCATTTTTAATATCAATAAAAATTCTCAGACAATAATAATTTAATTAAATTTTATTTTCAAACATAGACTTATAATTAATTTAATAAAGCTATCTTAGCAATAAAATATTTTTTTGGGACCTTTTTTTTCACAAACATAATTTTATAATTTACTTAATAGAGGTATATTGGTACTAAAAAAAATTTAGAGGCATTTTTTCTTAAACATTATTTTATAATTAATGTAATACAAAAATATTAGTATTAAAAAAGAATTTTTGAGGTCTTCTTTTGTTAGAGGCTTAAAGCGAGTGCTTTACTCGCTTTATCCTTTAGTCAATCCTGAATATGTAATATTCATGGTAATGACTTTTTAAATTAAAATAATTATCTTACCAATCTTAATTTCTATTTCAAATTTTTTAATTTAATTATTTTTTCTTTATTACTTTTTAATCTTAACTATTTTTTCAAACTAAAATAAATACTTATAATAAAAAATTGTAAGAATTATTTATTTTAATTTTTATAGTTATAACAATAAATAAATTTATTATTTTATAAGTCATGTGTGCACTTATTATAATATGTATTTAATGCAAAGATTCTCTTCAATATGAAGAGATAAGCCTTATATATTTCCTTTTCTCTTTTTCTTAGTAATTTTACCTTTTTCTTCACTAATTCACATTACTATCACATGAAACCTCTTTATAAACCAAAATTTTGTAAAGTAATCATTGCATTAAATGTAATACATGTGCATTATTTCATCTTATCCCATCTTTCCATCATCATCCATCTCATTCATCCATTTATAAGCCATGTGCCAAGTAATGAATGCATGTATTAAATGTAATGTTATCATGTATTAAGATAAGATTTCTTTCATTAATGAAGAATTATATCTCTTTCTCTATCTTTTCTTTCTTTCCCTTTTTTTATATAATTTATTTTCATGTTACTAAGTTATAATATTTTATTAAAGCTACTTCATTCATTATTATTATTATTATTATTATTATTATTATTATTATTATTATTATTATTAATGTTTAAACTACATTTAGATAATACATATGCTTCGATTATTGAAAGTGAAAAAGAATGATTTCTTGTTGTCGTTGTTGTCATCTTATGCGGATAATTCAAAATTCACTAATACTTGTATTTTTCATGTACATCAAAATCAAAATCAATTAATAAATTTTAAAAATACATTAGATTGACAATAGAAAAAGCATAGAAGATAATTTTTATTTATATAACTTTAAGAGAACATTTATTGAAAGAGTAAAACCAAAACATATAATCTTTATTAATAGTATACATACAAAAAATATATATATATATATATAATTTTTGAACTTTTTTTCTTTTGACTATGTATTAGATCTAATAACTTTGGAGTGTAGAATTATTGTTGGCATAACACATTTTAAATGTTAGAAAATGTTTCAACTAATAGTATAAACCTGCTAAGATGGGATGTTGCAACACATTATTTTTATATAATACATGTGTTTACTTTTTTTTTGTGTGATAATAAGAAATTGTAAAATTAATTTTATTATTATTGTATATTATTATAATTAGAAAATCAAATATAAATAATTTTTATGATTTTATTGTAAATAATTTTTATTTTTTTTGAAGGCCGTTTTACAATTATAAAATATTTAAATTTAAAAAATATTAAATTGAGAAAAACAATTAAATTTAAAGAAGTAGTCATTTAAGGAGTAAAATTAATAAAATAATTTTAATTGTTAAAAAATATTTAAAAGAGTAAATTTGAAAACTAATTATGGACACCAAAAATATTTCCCTTTATATGTATATATAAACAAGTATATATAAAAGTAAAGATGCTTAAAATTTAAGTATTTATTATGATACAATTTAAATATGTAATATATTTAATAAAAGTATACGAATACATTGTATTTAATGAATACTTTTATAGGAAAAGAAATTGATTGATAAATATATATTATTAATAAAGTTTATTAATTTAGCTTAAGAAATGTGATTTTTATATTTTTTTTACGTTATCGATTAATTATTAAATAAAACAAGTTAAAAC
>Ga0209589_1011096_pt1 | contig 12851 bp, 10 predicted proteins | sample CowpeawhiteBW_FD_187525 | JGI IMG/M metagenome (GOLD analysis project Ga0209589, IMG submission 187525) | Root nodule microbial communities of legume samples collected from California USA - Cow pea white BW (SPAdes) (version 2) | ecosystem: Host-associated > Plants > Roots > Nodule | place: USA...
GGAGAAGATTGTGCAGCCCAACAAGAAGGATTGGAGCAATAGACTTGAGGACGCTCTATGGGCTCACAGGACTGCTTACAAGGCACCTATAGGGATGTCTCCTTATCGGATTGTCTTTGGTAAGCCATGCCACCTTCCAGTGGAGATAGAGCATCGAGCATACTGGGCTGTCAAGTCATGCAACTTATCTCTTGATCAAGCTGGGAAGGAAAGGAAGCTGCAGTTGAACGAGTTAGATGAGATCCGTTTGGAGGCATATCAGAACTCTATGTTCTACAAGGAGAAGACCAACAAATTCCATGATAGCTCCATAGCTAGAAAGGAGTTTGTTGTTGGTCAGCAAGTTTTACTGTATAACTTCAAACTTGGACTCATGGGGGGTAAGTTGCGATCAAAGTGGATTGGTCCTTTTGTTGTTACTAATGTTTATCCTTATGGTGCAGTTGAAATCAAAAGCCAGTCCACTGATAAGAGTTTCAAAGTGAATGGGCATCGTCTGAAGCCATTCCTCAGCAATCCTGCCTTGGTGGATACTGTTGTGGAGGAAACTTCCATGCTTGACCCCACTGTTGTTTCACCATGATTCAGGGAGTTTTCTTTCCCCTTCTTCTTTACTTTTATTGCATTTGTCCAGGTCTGTCTGTCTGTTGTTGTTTCAGTTTGTTTGTTTCATTTTTGTTAATTTGTGTTAGTTAGTGTTATGTTTTTGCTTTCTGTTTGGAACACTCACTTCACTCTTGGAGGATGAGTTGTTGGTTACTCTATGGACTGATATCCTTGCTTTCTCTTTGCATGTCAAGTTGCTTTTGGCATTATTTTACCCTGTGTGAGAATTTGAGCCACTATTTGTTCTTTGATTGTGTGATATATGCCTCTTAAATGCTTGCACAGTGGCCTTGGCTTGACTCTTTCTGAATGCTTTTCTGATTCACATGCATGTTGGGATATGATTTAGGCAATTTTGTTCTATGAGCCTATAGCCAGATGAGCCTACCTTCAACTGTTTTCGTTGATACCCCTTTTTGAGCTTGCATACCCTTTCATTGTTCTACAGCTCATTACAAGCCCTTAGCCTGAAAAAACCATGATTATTCCTACCTTAGGAAATTTTGGAGCTTTGGAATTGTTTTGAGAATGGGTGCTCAATTAAGTGTGGTTGCGCACAACAAGTGTGGTTGTGCGCGCACTTGTTGTTGGTTCTTGGAATTGCTCATTTGTACACCAAAGTGGGATTTCAAAATTGTTGTTCTCTACATGTTCTTTTTATAGAAAAAGAAAAAGAAAAAAAAAGAGAGAAAACAAAAAGAAAAGAAAAGAGAATAAAGAAAAGAAATAAAAAGGAGTTTGGATTTGAGCATTGTGTGAGAACCGAAGTTGGAAGTGTTGGTGTTTGGGATTACTTTCATGATTGATTGAGACTTATTCCCCATTGCTCCTCTATTTCCTTAGTTGCTTAGCTACTTATCCATATGTTCCACACCTTGTCCTCAGCCCTATTAAAACCTTGAAAAGTCCTTCTGATCTTGACCTGCATGTGTTTCTGGTTTGGTTGTTGGTTCTAGAGGCTTGCCAAGTCTGTTTGATGTTTGTTTTTCAAGGGTGCTTTGAGAGTAAACAGTAGCCTAGAGATTTGAGTGATACAGTGCATATTTCGTGAGGTTATGTCGCTTTCAATTCTCTCCTTGAGCTGAACTGAGTACTTGACATGTTTTGAATTGCTTGGATGATGTTCATGGATACCTTGCAGCTTTGAATCCTTCTGTGTTAGATGTGTTTCCATTTATCTGTGTCGAGTCTATTTGACATGTGTCTGTTTTTTTTGTATCTTTTTGTCTCTCTTGTTATGTTTGTGATGGCCTTGCTTTGCTTTACTCTTTAATTTTGCCCAAGAGTGCAAAAGGGTAAGTGTGGTCGATTTTGATGAGTCATTATTTTCTTCCATTTCACTAGCCTTTGTGCACCCATTAGACAGTTGATTAGTGCTTAATTGTTCATCATTAGAGTGTTTTTCATCTGTTGGGCTTTATTGGGCCATTGTTCCGAATTTGGACTAATTTCGCATTATTTGGCCTAATTTTTGTTTTTAATTATTTTTAGGTATTTGGGTGAAGCAATTTTGGAGCTTGGACATTAATATTTAGTTGAAGAGACTTTCCACATCATTGCCACATCATTTCCATGTCATTTCCACGTCAGCAAAGTCAATGGGTCAACATTTGAGGCACAAAGTGGCATTTTTGTAATTCTACAGCTCGTAATGGCAGTTTTGTAAATATGAGTGGCAGGGGTGAAATGACTACGAAAATTAGGTCTGCATGGGAGGCCAGCCGCTACTTCATCTTCTCCATTCTCTCCAACTCCATTTTTCGTGCTCCAAGCTTCCATGGATGTCCCCCCTTGCGGTTTTTCACATTTTTGGGTCATTTTTACCGTTTTTATGCACTTTTGACATCACCCATTGAGGGTTTTGCGTTTTGATTTCGTTTTCTACATTGGGCAGCTTGTTTTGTGATTTCATTGACTTGGAACAATACCCATTCATGGGGTTTTCGCATTTATATATGATAGCACCGTTTTGCATTCCATTTAAGCTTTGAAATCTCTATTTTTGCTCTTAAATTGCGTTTTCAGATTTCATAAGTTAGGGTTCTTGGTTCTGTTTTTGTGATTCCAGTTTTGAAGATTTTAATTGCTCATTTCCATGTCTAGCTAAATTCTTGTATTGACTCCTTGATGAAAAATGCAATGAAGCTTTGAGGTTGTGCTTGTTTTGTGAAATCTGCCATGTTTTTGTTCTGAATTCGTGGGATGCATGTGGTGAATTTGTTAATGCTTAATTTACAGAGTAATTGCATATGTTTTGGTTAAGATACGTTCATGCTTAATGTATGTAGCTTGACTGTCACGAATTTAAGGATGTGTGCATTGCTTAATTGCATAATGAAGGTAGATTGTAATTCTCGCTTAGTAAATTATTATCTAGTGGATTGAGATAACGCAGAGTTGGTGTTAATTTGGTGGCCTATCATAAGTGAAATTGCGTTTAAATCAAGGATGTCAATACGGTTTTAATCACTATAGCATTTAATTTAATCTGTTGATTAGCATTCTGAATCTGTCTGCCAACCCCCCTTGTGTTATTGTTGTGTTCATCTGGAAATTTCGCTTTGAATGAAAATATTGGTCATTGGGAGACGACTTGGTTCACTTTCATATACTGCATTTAATATGTTTTAATTTGGTGGGGTACGGCCTCTATCAGGAAGCCAAGAGGGGCTGGAAAACATCCTATAATGACCCCTAAATGAGAATTAAACACACTAAAAAGGCCAATTTTTCGTTTTAGTTTTGGACCAATTTTAGGAGACCTATAAAAGGTAGAATTTGGGAGAAAGAAGGGTTTTCTTCACTTTGGTTTGTTCTGGCTTGGGAGGAGAGCAAAATTTGGAGAGTGAGAGGTTGAATTGGGGGTGCAAGGGCTGAAGCAAAAGTAATTGTGAATCAAGGGTCCTTCGTCTTTCTCAATTTTGATCAATAATTCCAGGTTAGGGGTGCTGAATTTATGTGTATTTCAATATTGTATGTTTGCTGTGTTTTGCCCTCAATTGGTTTCTGTTTGATTAGGAAATTCGTGTGGTATGTGATGTAGTCCAGAATTTGGTTGATTGAGATTGTGGGCAAAGTCATGCTATGCAGTTTTATGAATTAGATGAGATTTTTGGGTACTGTTATTTTGGTTTATGGTTCACCATTGTGTCTTGAGGGTCCAATTGTGTTTGCACTATGTTTTATGGCTTGATTGATGAATTATAGATAAAGAATATGGATGTATTATGAATTGGCATTGGTTTTGGTGTCTTTGGTGCACGAGCAGTGGCGAAACTCTGCAAGCTCGCGATGGAATCTTGTACCATTTTGAGCACGACTTCTCATCCAGGCGAGAAGTTTTGAGTTCTGAGCTATTGACACTCTCGCTTAGGCGAGAGTGGCTCGCCTAAGCGAGTTACGGTGTCGAATGGATGCATTTCTTGTCGAATCCTCGTCTAGGCGAGGTGTGTGTTATTTGGAGCGAAGGTGTAACTCTCCCGGGCGAATAGAGCTCGCCTAAGCAAGATAACGTGGGGAAGTGCTTGTTGTAAGCTCGCTCAAGCGAGGTGGGCTAGCTTAAGCGAGGCTGAGAGTTTAGCTTGGGTGAGAGGTCCTGGCTTAAGCGAGTTTATGAGAATTGATATGTTTGTATGTGCTTTATGTGTTGGTTTGATTACTCTTTACTAATTATAGGAACTTATATGTATGTGTTTGTGGTGGTTGGGCTTGAAGGACTAAGTCCATAGGGGTCTGGGATATGCTTAATGGTTGGACGCATGATGGGCATGGAACTGGTTGAGTTCCCGTCGGCTGCTAATGGGTGAGGAGTCCTTAGTATGGTGATTACATGCGTCGGGCGCACGATGGGCAAAGAACTGTTATGTTCCCATCGGCTGCTATTGGACGAGGAGTCCATATTATGGTGATTGCGTGCGTGCCAGGATCCAAGCTAAGAAGGCTTGGATGATTTACTACAGACGAGGAGTTTGTAGGGCAGGACTATAAGCAAGATAGGCTCATAGGATTGGACCACGAATGGGTTAGTTTCGTGGGAGCACAGTAAAGTCCCAAGACCTGGTTCATGTATATGACTCATGAAGGACTATGAGATCATGGTTGGGTAATTTGAAAATAATGGAATATTTAGTCATGTTATTTTGGGATGGGTGGCATATTTATTTCATGTATCTTTTTATATATTGTGCATAGCTCACCCTATTTGTGTGTGTGTGGCGATGATCGGATAACTTGTTATCCGGGAGCAGATGATTTGACAGGTGAGCCAAGAGATGCCTAGAGACGGAGAACAGGGGCTACCTGGGCTTTTGAAAGCATTTTTATTTTAAGATTTTGATGTAACTTTAATTATGCTAAACTTTGGTAAATTTTGTATAGAATGATTGTGAACATTTGAATTATGTTATGGTATCATATTAAATGAGGTATTTATTTTTATTTCCTATTTTATTTATTACAAATTAGTAATATTCCTTAGGGATGTTACATTGTTCGTGGTATCTTTCTTGGATTCAAGTCTAATACAAAACAATTCTTATTTCTTAATCTTACTAGCCATAAAATTGAGGTTTCTCAACATGTAACTGATCAGTCATTATTTTCACTTATTCCATTGTCTTTTTGTGCCCATCTTGATGGTTGTTTAATGCTCATTGTCTATTGTTAGTGCATTTTCATCTATTAGGCTTGATTGGACCATTATTATGAATTTTGATTAATTTGGCATTAATTGGTCTAATTTTTGTTTTTAATTATTTTTAGGTATTTTGTGAAACAATTTTGGAGCTTGGATATTAATCTTCAGAAGAAGAGAGTTTCCACATCATTTTCTTCTCATTTTTGTAACGTCCTAGCCGGAAATTACTTATTTAAATAAATAAAAATATAAATAAAATAACAACCTCATTTATTTATCATCAATTCCCAAAAACGCGGGGAAAAATTTATATCTCGATGTTCAACGCGCCAATATAAATAAAATAAGCCGTATCAATACATAATACAAGTAAAATCGTCTATGTAATTATTACAATAAAACCATAGTCCAATCATGAAAACTAGTGGTAACAAAAATGCCCGAGACATCCCCACTCCGTCTCTAAGCGTCTGCCTGCTCACCTGCATCAACATTTGCTCCCATGTAACAAGTTACATGATCATCGCTACACGCACACAGATAGGGTGAGCTCATTTAAATAAAATCAACAATATCAAAGTAAATACCATATTAACAAATGTAAACCCGGTTAGACGTCTATCATCTCTATACCTTTTAGGTGAGAACAATGATCGATCTTCGCTGCACGAGTGTCTACTCGCCCCTCCGACTACAGGCCACCACCTGATAGTCCACACGTGGGAATAACCTTGTCACATCATCTCACCGTGACACCAAGTGGAGCTCCCCGAAACACACATATAGTTTGTAGTTGTTCCAGACTACCAAAACTCTATCAGAATACTCCGAAGAGTGCAATCACCCGAACCTCGCCGTACGAGCCACAACTCGCACACTCCACTGGACTTCCTAAACCACTAGGCTACAACCTAGAGTGGTCACGTGTTACTCCAATACATGTTACACTCATAACTGGACCCCCAGCCAAAGCCTTGCATCATGAACATCACCTAAAGCTGTGTAGAAACCTTTCCTCGTGCACCATCACTGAAACAAAACCGCTTGGCGCGCATCCCACGTCACCAAGCAAACATTGGGTCCAGACCGCCTGGCGGGCATCACACACCGCCACGCGCCACGCGCCTGCAGCATCATCACTGCACCGTCACCGTCGGGTGAACTCTACCACACCGTCGGGCGCCACTCGCCGCCACCGCCTGGCGCACCTGTCTTGCGTTGCCAAGCGCCACTGCACCTCTAAGATCTCTGCTATACCATACCGCCTGGCGGAACTTCCCTTACCGCCAGGCGCCAAGCGTCAACAGTGGCCACTGCCACTGATTTGTTTTTGTCCGCCTGGCGGCTCGCTCTCGCCGCTAGGCGCCATACCAGTAACGCAATGCTACTAGTTTTTGGCACTTAAAACATATCCAAAAGGATCTTAAATCATACCACACACCAACTTATAGAATAATTAGGACACACCAAACATAGTTCTATTACTAGAATATCATACACACCTTTTTAATCATGTAAATTGTAATTACCAATGTCGCACAAACTTCTTAAAATAATACAAACAATATAGCATATCAACTACAACACCCAATAAGCATAATTTTCATACATCCCTACATATCCATAAAACTGAATTGAAATTCACACATTGCATTTAACATTTTCTTCTCATGTATTAGCATACCATCTCTCTAACAATAATGCCCATGCAATTCACACTTCTCATTTTACCAATTTAGCATGCTTCCTGGAATCTATCTTAGCACACACAGCAAAATATTTATGACATCCATTTCATTATCTCACTTTTCCCCATTTTCTATCTCTAACCTCCCTTAATCCCTACATACCATATTCATCTAAAATTTCCATATTTAGACATATATATATTTATAATGAATTTTCTAATTGAAGAGCCAACACCACGAAATCCCTATCAATCAACCAAAATAGGCTACACTGTTAGGCCGCCTGTCGGTAGTTCATGCGCCGCCAGGCGGTGCATACACCCCTGGGTTTCGCCCAGAATTTCCAGTACCAAACTGCACTCCAATTTTTCCAGTTACAGTACCCACCTTCATCACACAGTTTCTATATGCACAACTATACAGGGTTGGTACAACATTTATACTAAAGTCAATTCTGGATAATCAACACACCAATCATAGAACATTTCATACTTCTTACTCCCAATTCCCGCATAAACCCTAACCCCCAATTCCATTCTCGAGTTCATGCAACTTCCATTAATTTAGTCACTGCAACCTATAATTCATCATACAATTGTTATATGTGCAACGAGAATTCAATCCTAACACTACCATCACTGAGCAACCAATCAAAATGAAAGAAAAACCAACAACAGCAGTACCTCGCCTGGCAGTTCATCCCCGGCCGCATGGCGGTTCATCCGTAAACCCAGAAAAATGAGTATAACCACATGTGCCGCCTGGCGGCAGATCATGTGCCGCCAGGCGGTTTCTGGAAAAATCCAAAAAGCGCGAATACACCAGAAATTCAAGCGTTCACAATTCAACATGGTCTAGAATTCATCATCAAACGATATAACAATAAATCATACAAACAGAACTCCCCTAACCTGGGTTTTCCTTAGCTTTGTCTTGGCTCTCGCAAGCTTTCCCTTGACCCTCAATGTCTTCCTTCTCCTTTTTCTCAAGACAGCCCTCAGTTTCACTTAAAACTCACCCAAAACCCACAAATTCGTGCTCTCTACTGTACTCACACTGATAATCGCACCAAACCCTTTCTCCTTCTCCTAATTAGCTTTTCATAGAGTTCTTAAAATGGTTAAATTGCCTTAAAATGAATTTTGCAATTAATCTACCATTAATCTCCCTTAATGGCCTATTACCTTCTATTTTCCCAACCACCCTTGCTAAATTACTAAGAACTAAATAATACACAATTGACATACATAGAACTCGAATCCAAGTCCTCTCACACAATCAAAGTACTCTCAACCATTTGAGCTAGTACTTTTTCACATCCTAAATATTAGCATTTAATGCCATAATGGTTTCTCTCACTCGCATTAATTAAATAATTATTTATTTAATCATTTAAATTTAGCGGGTCTTACAATTTTAACTTCATTCAAGTGATTGGGCCAACATTTTGGGTCTAGAGTGGCATTTTTGTAATTGTGCAACCTTGAGTGACATTTTTGTAAATATGAGTGGCATAATGGATGTGACCACGAGTTCTTCTGATGGTTTTAGGGGTTTTTCGTTTTCCAACAACTTTCTCATGTTTTTTTAGCTCCATTTTGAAGACCCGTTGAGGAGAAGCTCCATTTTCACATTTTCTACATCTTGAACCTGCACCCATTTGGGGATTTTGTAATTTCTGCACTCTTTTAAGCTTATTCAATTTTGTTTTGACATTGAACCATCCTTGGGTTTATGTTTCTGAAGCATTTTATTGCAATTGTATGATGCATTTTCGTTTTTCCTTGAGTTGTATTTACATATAGGTAAACTCTTTGTGTTGATTCTTTGAAAAAATAGAAATTAAACCTTAATGTTGTTGTTCATTTTTGAGTTCTACTTGGTTTGCCCTTGTTTAGGTTGCATTTTCATGGTAAAACACAAAATTGATGTATGTTTAATCTAAATTTTCTTTTTCCACACCTAAATTGACTTGTATTCATGCTTAATGGGTATGGGTTGTTCACAACATGCTTAATCTGGGGGTGTTAGATGCTTGAAGTATGCTTTGCTTAATGACATATTGAAATCGTGTTAATTTTTGCTTAGTTAATTAATATCGGGTTTCATGAGAGTAAACTAGATACAACAATTAATTTTGTAATTTTTGATTGGTGAAATTTTAATTGAATCAAGGAGTCAATACTATTATGTTCATTGTTTTATCAAATCTGAAATTACATTTTAATTCTGTTTTGAAATTGTGAATCTGCCACCCTTTTTTTGTGTTTGCATCTAGAACCTTTGATTGAAAACATTGGTCACTGGGAGACGACCTTAGGATCACTTCCTAAGTACTACATTTACATGTTTTATTTGGTTGGGTACGACCTTGATGAGTAACCTTTGATAAGATTTGTTTTCTTTACTTTTCAAAAGACAATAGTGATGCAACCTGTGATATTTTTTGCTTGTTCAACAAAATTATATGTCTGACTATGATAACATAGATATGCTAAGAGAGGATAATGATATTCAAGCTCATAATCACATGATTGATCATTTTATGCATCCTCGTCAATCTACTCGTGTTACCTCCAACATTTCTTAAATATTTTGAGACCACTACTACATCCAATATTATTACAAGTTACATATACCCTATAGAGTCTTTTATATCATATATTTCTTTATCTATTGCCTTTTTGTGTTATTTATCTCTTGCACCATTAGGCCCAACACTTATGAAGAAGCTTCCAAAGATACTTATTGAATGCATGGTATGAATAAAGAGATTGTAGCCCTTGAAGCCAATAAGACATGGATCATGACTAATCTTCCAACTAACCAAATTGTCACTGGATAACACTGGGTTTATAAAGTGAAACACAAATTTGACGGATTTATAGAATGTTACAAGGTGCATGTTTTAGGTAAGGGGTACACTCGGCAGTAAGGGATCAATTTTGTTGATACATTCTTGCTTGTCATAAAACTTACTACTTTGCATCTTCTTCTTACTCTAGTTGTTATTAACAAATAGCATCTCAAGCAACTTGATTTCAAGAATGTCTTCATCCATCGAGATCTTTATCTGGTTTAAAACATGCAAGTAAGCAATGGTATGTAAAATTATCTCAATTACTTCTTTCATATGATAATATTTATTCCTTAGTTGATCATTCTTTATTTTTAACATTCTGGAATTACACTGTAAGATTTGCAGAATTTAATTAATTAAATAAATAAATAATTAATAAATGTGGGTAGGTAGTGTATTTATGACATTAAATTCTGATGGGTATGACGTGGAAAAGTACTGGCTCAAGTGGTTGAGAGTACTTTGATTGTGTGTAAAGACTTAGTTTCAAATCCTAAGTGTGCCAAATTGTGTGTTATTTAATTATTATTGTTTTAATAATATGTTGGAGCATATTTTGTATGATATAATACTTGAATTGTGTGAGTTAGTAAGAAACATGGGTTGATCTGATGGTTTAGTATTGATTTGGCTTTGGCATGGTTGTGGGTTTGAACCTTAGTGGACTCAAATTTAACTTTCTTTTTGCTAAAAAGTTAGTGTGGCCTGAATATGAAAGGGTAGAGACAACCCTAGCAGAAGGGGCAGCCAAGGGGCTGAAAAATAACCAAAATAATGGGCCTTGATTAGCAATTAATCTCACACTTAAACCAAATTTCGTTTTTGCCATCAACCACATTAAGGGACTCTTTAAAAGGTAAAATTTGAGAAGGAAAGAGGGTTTTGGAGGTTGTTTTCTGAGAAGCTTAGAAGGAGTGTGAAAATTGAGAGTGAATAGTGAGGTTTGGGGCATTTGAGAACTGTTTGGGGGAGAAGCTAAGAGAAGGCATTGGTGTTCCAGGAAAGGTCCCCAAATTCATGTTTTAAGCAAGGAAAATTCCAGGTTAGGGGAGCTGAACCCGAAATTCTGTGTTAATTGCATTGTCTTGCATGATTTTGATGAAGTTATGCTCTAAATTTCATGCTGCATAAGAGGGAATTTGGGGTTGTGGGTTTTGGGTACTATTTCTTTGAAATTTGACCTAAATGTATGTATATAATGGGGTGGTGTTCTGTATATTCTGTGATTATGCAAAGTTGGGTTGTTGGGGCATATTTTCGTAGAATTTAATGTATCTTGGAAAATCTATTATATCCTAGAATTTTTTATGTCTTGTATACATAGTTTTATGACCATGCTATAATTGAATATTACTCGTGTTTTCTTCACAAATGGGACATGAAAAATGACCTTTAACACTATAACCACTCAAGTTTTTATATGTTGGGAAATCATTCATGGTGCAAAACAACATTACACGTAAACGAAAAGTTTCTTGACTATATGAAACAAACACATCGAAGCCTTTTTCCCATAACAATTTCAAATCATTGATCAACGACTTCAAGTACACATCAATGTCTTTCCAGGTTGTCTAGGAAACATATAATCATAGACAATATCATATATTTTGTCTTCATACACAACAAAGGAGACATGTTGTAAATCATTAACAAAATTGACCATGAACTATGTTTGCTACTTAAGTTCCCATAAGGATTCATACCATTTGTAGCAAGTCCAAGTCTTAAGTTTCTTCACTTTGCACCAAATTCTGGAAATGTTTCATCAATCTTATCTATTATGGAGAATCAGTTGGGTGTCGAAGAAGATTGTCACACTTTTTTCCATCAACATTCCATTTTAGATTCTTGGCATCTTCTTTAATGACAAATAATCATTTCAACCTAGGTATTATGGCAAGTACCACACCACCTTAGCAAAGGGACCATCTGTGTATTCATCACCACTATTTCTAGAAATTTTCTTTCTAAATCACGATAAACCACAAGTTGAACACACCTTTAGTGAGGTAAACTCATCTCATACAATACACAATCATTAGGGGCATGCATGTATCTTTTTGTACTCTGAAACCATTGGACATAGAATTTTCTTCACCTCATATAGGTAAGGTGTTATTTTTTTGGAAGCATCTCCTTCTTCAATTCAACCAATTCTGGACGACAATTCTTGCTTTTAAACTGCACACACTAGTGCATATTTGATTTTCTAACTCGGACTTTATGACTCGATCACAGTGGAAATGAGGCCTATAAACAAGCAATGGCAATTTCAAAATTTACGTAACCTTTTATACCTCGGTTACCCACACACCCGAGGCAGAAACTACCATTCCCGTTATTTTGAATTTTTAAATTTGAATGAAATGAGTTTTTCCTCCGTTGCGAAGGACCCGGGGCATAAACTTGTTATCTACTTCAGTTTTATGTGAACCTGAGGTAGTTAAATTTGTGTAGTTAAAAAAAACAATGTAATTTTGTTTCTCCACTTTATAGCCTCGGTACTGAGGCAGAATAGGGTGTTATGCATCATATGTGTGTTAACCGAGGCAGAAGAAGGTTTTATGCCTCAATTTTTATTTCAACCCCGATTAGAAATAGACTGCACTTCATCTTCTTCCCTACACACGAGGGGCTTCTTTATTCCATTTTCTCTACACTTCATCTTCGTCTTCCACCACCACAACACACATCGCGTCTTCTTCCTTACATATTCTTCTTCTTCTCCCTCTACGTCTTCGCACTACTTTTCCACATCTTCTTGCTCGCATCACGTCTGCCATTGTGTGTCTTCTTCCGCTCATCAAGTCCGCCACTCTACACTTGATCGACTGGTGTTGTCGCTATTGTTATTGTGGCATCGTTGCACTTGAAGACCACCACTATTACATCAATGTTGGTGAAAGGGAGGGAGGCTATTGTAGTTGCGCCACCGCTGCCATTGTAGTTGACGTTGGTTGCCTTAGAATTGAGGCAGAAAGATCGTTATATATATATATATATATATATATATATATATATATATATATATATATATATATTTATTTTAATGTTTTTT
>Ga0209589_1011098_pt1 | contig 12849 bp, 7 predicted proteins | sample CowpeawhiteBW_FD_187525 | JGI IMG/M metagenome (GOLD analysis project Ga0209589, IMG submission 187525) | Root nodule microbial communities of legume samples collected from California USA - Cow pea white BW (SPAdes) (version 2) | ecosystem: Host-associated > Plants > Roots > Nodule | place: USA...
TGTTGTTATAATTAAATTTAAAAAGAATTGATTAAAATATGTAAAAATAATGTTAATAAATTCAAAAAAAAAATAATTATGTATAATTTTAAGACTGAAGTAAAAAAAAATTAATGGTTCCATTAACCAAGAAAATAATTAAGTAATATTACACATTAGTTGACGTGGTAAAACCTATCTTCGTATAGTTAATGGATTAGACAAGTGTATTGTTTATGCAAAAGTTTAACATTTATCACATTTTTAACATATAATAATTTAAATAACACCTTTTGTGCTGTATGGTTCACCGCCGGATCATTGGTCAAGGGACCAAGGACAAGCGGCCTGCGGCCGCCCGCTATAGATGGACCTTCCCTTGAAACATTGATGTTGCAGTCTCTCTGTAGTGCTTTAAGGAGGCTCGCAACCAAATGTCCCTGCATTCATTTCCAATTGAACTTTGTCTCCACTTCTATGGAGACATCCTCATTTATAAGGACAGCCGGCAGGACGCACAGTCCTTCGATCAGACGGCCACACCAAAACTGGACTAGTAAGTCAAAGTTGAATTAAAGTAAAACAGATCAGTAATCAAGTTTAAAAATGTAATTGGGTCATGATTAAGTTGGTAAGGACTTTTAACTCGCATTTATTACAACATTTATTGCTACATTCCGATCGGACTTGAAACTGACCTAAGCATCAGAGCTTTCTAGACAGGTACTCCGATCGCCGATCAACCGAGTGGGAGGAGAAAAAGACATTGAACAGAAGAAAGAGTTGAACAAGCTAGCTGAGGAGAACATTATACAAAAAAAACTAAAAGGTAATTTGAGTCTTGGAGATAGGTGTGTGACCCCTATACCCGAAACACCTTTAATATATAAATATTTAATTTTTGGAAATACCTTCATAGTTACACAATCCAAAAAATATTTTAAAAAAATATATATTCTATAATGTATTTTCCGAAACACATTTTCAAATTCAAAAAATATTGGATAATTTGGTTTACATTTAAAAAATGTATTTTAAATTGTGCAAACCGAAAAGTATGTTCAAGAATACACATTTCAGAATGTAATTTTTTTTAAATGTATTTCCGATTATATAATCCGAAAAGTATTTTTGGATTAAACATTCCGAAATGCATTGAAAAAAACTTTCGTAGTAGGCATCTTTATGTATCTTATGCGATGAGCGCGAATGCAATGAAAAATTGTAGAATGATGGATGTGAAGAAAAAGGAAATGGAAGTTGTGATAAAGAGGTGAAGAAGAAGATGAAGACGGTGGTGGAGCGGCGTAGATCCGAGAAGGGAACTGAAAAAGAAGTTGAAGATGGAGGTACAAAAATGTGACTAGTGCAAGGGTAAAAGGGAGAATAAAAATTGTATGGGAGTGCAAGTAGAGAAAAGAGAAGTGCATGAAGTAGTGGCTTCATGAAAAGGTCCACACTCAATTTATTGAACCAACCCATTTTTAACTAAACCTAATATTTAACGTCTTCGTCTAAGATATTTATACCTATATATATATATATATATATATATATATATATATATATATATATTTTTAAAAATATATTCTTTTTGAAATCCACATTTATTTTTTAATTTTATCATTTAAATAATTTTTTTAAAATTAAAATAATTATTTTATCAATTTTATCTTAACAATTTCTTTAAATTTAAACATTTTTTTATTTGACTGTTTTCTTAAACTTATCTATTTTTTAATTAAAAATTATCTACAAAAAAACTATTTAAAATAAATTATAAAATCTATTTATATTTAATTTCACAATAATAATAATAATAATGATTTATATTTAATTTCACAGTTATAATAACGTAGCTACATTAAAAAAATTTGGGAAATAAGTGAATTAAAATCATAAAAGAAAACCGAAGCTACATTAATATTTTTTTTAAAAAAATCAATAATTTCAATTTAACTTATTAATAATAATGTTTCAGTTCAATTTAATTTTGATTTTAGTTTACCCTCGTTATTACATCCCATGTTTCTTTCGTTGCAATCTCGTTATGTATGCTTTCATTCCTCCTAAAAGTATGTTTGAATTTACTTACGTTTCCAATGAACATTTATGATCCACAAAACATGAATATATTCACATTAGAAGTGCGTTGAAAAGTTAATTTCAGTTCCAAAGAGATAAACAAAGCACTTAAGACAATCCGTTATACATGTAAAACAAACGTTCAAAATGTAACTGCCAGAGAGCAGAAAGCAAGGGACTTTTATTACAAATAAATAATATCTGAGAAAGTCCATGTACTTTTTCAAATTACACAATCGAAAAGGTAGGAGTGACAATTGTAAAACTTTCTCATAAAAAATTGACTTTCAAATAATTACATAATTAAAAAAAATTAAAGGCAAAGTAAAAAATTTCATATTTCTATATTAGAGAGAATGTTACCTTCAATATAAATTCTTAAAGATAATAAATTCATAGATAATTTAAATATGTTTTTTTTTTCTCTTAACTTTCAGAAAAAATCGGAAATAGTCCATTTGACCACTTTTTTTTTAAATTTATTTAATGTTTCAATATGTTTCATAACTGTAATTGAGTTATTTACATCATTTAACTCATTGTTTTTTCAATGTTAACTGAGAAACAAGTTTAAAACGTCAAATAAATTTAAAAAATCTTGGTTAAAAAATAATTAAATTCACTCTGTTTTTAAATATGAGACTAAATTAGTCTAAAAATTCAAAAATAGACTAATTCCAATTTTTACTAAAAGTTAAAGAAGAAAAATATTTAATAGATTTATTCTTATATATATATATTATTCCTCACATATCATATTCACACTTGAGGGAAAAAAGTCTTTCTATAGGTTAACAAATGAAATATATATGAAAAGGCGATTGTCTTCGACTATTTTGAATAATGCATGTGAGAGAAATTTGGAGCTTTCAAACTTAAACTATTCTCACTATTAAAAAGTAAAGAAATGAGTCTATTCATAGCATATGGAGACAACATAAAACGACACTATAGTTTGAAGTGGTCGTGAACGTGAAAACTACGTGCAAAAATGAGATAGAAAACCAAATGTTAGATGATGCCACGTTTTTGAAATTGCATGAGAAGCATATTCTATAGTGTTAATGGTTATTTAGTGCCACAAATCTTTCAATTAGTTTTTTTTTTATTCCATAATATACGCTGGCATGGCGTGCCAACACTTTTTTCAACCATGCATGATAGGGGTGCCAGCAAATCCCATCACAGGTTTATTTATACTCATAATAAAATATAATAATGTTAATAATTTAGGGTTTGTTGCTTCCCATTTTCAATTTAGGTTTATACTCATAATCAAAATAATAATAAAAAAATAAAAAATAATAATGATAATAATTTAGGGTTTGTTGCTTCCCATTTTGAATTTCATGTATGGAGCCCATTACCCAAGTGGGACACATCCACCTTTCAATCACTTTCCTTCATGTGTTTTCCTCTCCCTTATTAAATTTTCAACTCACATGTTCTCTCAATTTGTTTACAAAAAATAATAATAATACTTATTTATATTTAAGTTGGTCAAATTTTTTTTTTCTCATTTTAAGTCTAGAAAATAATAATAAGTGAATTCGTCTCTACGTATAATATTTTAATCTGATTTTATGCGTTCCAGTTTTAAATTTTTAAAACACGTTGCATTTATTATGCAAGCAATATAAAAAATCATATTAATTTTTATTAAGTATTTAGTTTCATAACTTATTTTCATCTTTTTTTATACTTATTTAATTTTTATCTAATTGTTATTTGATATATAATTATAGTTTTTGTCTTGATATATCTGATATTAGAGAAAACAAAATGTATATCCTTTTAATATTAAATACTTAATAAATTTATCACTGTAAGTTTTATTTTTTATTTTTTAAATTTAATTAATATTTGGAATAATAGAGAGACGGAAAATTTAATACTCTTTTATATTTGAAATTGTAGATTATGATGAATTTATACTTCAAGATAAAAATATAACAGTCTAACCCGGATTGTCCTACCTTGTTGACATCCATACATACTATAGAGTACAAAATCACAAATACATTTTGATTATAATATATAATATATACAATTAAAATGAGGAATCAAATTTAATAAATAAAAAATAAAAGAAATACTATAAAAATAAAGATATCGAAAAACAGTGTGGTGTGTTAATGATTCTTTCCCTCTCTTGGACTTTGGTTTCCATTTGAAAACAAATTATAAAGTGGGATACTTGTCACACACAGAAAGCTAATCAAATGAAGAATCGTATAGAACGATGACATTTTCCTTTTTGGTAAAAATCAAAATCATGGCACAATAAAAGATTTTGTAACAACATTTTCAACATTGTGTTTAAGGTCACACTTCATTAAGGATAGGAAACAAAAATAATAGGTTGAAACGTAATTGGCTTCTTACATCTTTGTGTCTATCCAAATGTTGTCCAAATCTTTGATTGTTAAAAATGTTTTTAGCTTAATTTAGTAAGTTATAGTGATCTTCATTCAAACAAAAACACAATTAAGTATGATCTAATGGAAATCACATTTATATAAAAATTTCGTAAAAAGACAACAATATCATACAAATAATTTTAAGTATATATGAAATACAAGTATATATATATCCTAAAACTTATGAATATATATATATATATATATATATATATAATCTTATTTAATTTGAATAAAATTATTTTTCAAAAAATGTCGGTGATTTTTAATGAAATTTGTGTCAACATATTTGATAATTTTATATTTAATTATATTTTTGTTCAAAATATATCCTACTATTTAATTATAAAAGCAATCTTGTGTTGCTTTTGTGGGAGAAGTAGAAATTTAATTAAATGTGTAGGAAAGGACAGGCATATCTTTATAATTGAATATTATTAAAACTATTTACACAATAATACCAATAATCACAACTTCAAAAAAATTCTCTAATAATGAATTCAGATAACCCATATGTAGGTTTCAAAAACATATTATTGACATAAATAATTACATTAAAAAACGTCATTGCATGAATTGTGGACATAAAATAAAATTCAAATAAATATCAATGAAAATAAAAAATATTTCAAAATTAATCATTATTTTAAGGAAATATATTTTAATTTAATCTTAAAATTCAAATAAAAATTAATTAAATATAAATAAAAAATAAAATAAAAAGTTTAACCCTTAATAGTTAAATATAAATGTAACTCTTAACACTCAATAGCCATATCATTTATTCCCCCAATAAAATGTATTAAGAAGTAATTCCATTTTAATATCGAGTTTTAAATATATAATTACACGTACTCAAAGACCAAAAGATAGAATTTTGTAGCCTATAATATTTATCTCTGAATCGAACAAGATTATTTTTGGAAACAATTATTTGTTATAGTAATCGAATAAGATTATTTTTGGAAAAAAATAATTATTATAATTAATGTACCAAAACAGACAGTTTAACAAAAATAATGAGCACTTCAAAATTTTATTGTTTAGGATTAGAGGTTCGCAAATGATCCGTTATGTCCTCAAATATTAATTTCATACATGTTACTGCCGTTTTAACAAGTCTCTTATAAAGTTTTCTTTTTCAATAAACATTACTCAAAAATAAAAGTCAGAAAACTCAAATACATGCAAAAACTAAAAAAAAAAAAAACAATTTCATGTGATTTTAATGTAGAATATTTTAGTTTTATAAATCATATAATTTCATAAAGATAAAAATATGTAATTTCATAAAATGTGAACTAAACTTGTAAAAAAGTCTATTTATTTTATAAACAGAATTTATTCAACTCATTCAAAACATAGTTTTACTCTGATACTAAAGAGTTTGGTTTGACTTTTATACTCGGTCTTTAATGTTAACCAAATGTTGCCACTAAATCATAAAATATAACATAATAGTATTATATTTCTAAAACATAAATCATATCATTGTTGAAATGCAAGTTTATACGTCAAGTATAATCCATTATCAATGTTTTTCTTGGAAAATTGATAGGTCTATCAACTGAAAATGGTGTTGAAGAAACCTAAACACATAGAAGAGAAGAGAAACCTTGTGATACATTCACGGAAACAAGTAAAACATAATAACAAGTTGCGAGTGAAAATAGAAAAATATATTAAGACTAAAAAGGAAAATAACATGTCATCTTTAAAGAGATTTCAAAGGATAAGTGGAATAAGATTCACTACTTAAAAAATTCTACACACTACAAAAGATAATGAAATTACTTTTTAGTCGGTAAATTTGAATTACCGATTTTATATTTTAATTACTAACGAAAAAATTCGTTGATAATATAGATTTCATTTATCGACAGAAAAATTTGTCGATAATTTAATTTATTTTACTAACGGATTTATCCATTGGTAAAAGGAGCGGAAAATTTTCCACCGAAAACTCGCCGATGATTTCCCACCAAAAGCTCACCGACGAAGAAGAAGAAGAGGTTAAATTGATTACACTTTTTTCATTAAAAATCTAATAAACATATCTTAATTGTTCAAGTATATGTGATGATATTATTTTTGGATCAACTAACCAATCTCTTTGTCAAGAATTTGCTACCATAATGTAGAGGGAGTTTGAAATTCCCACGATAGGAAAGCCAACTTTTTTTCTCGAATTGAAAATTAAACAAGCAAATGATGGCATATTTATTTATCAATCAAAATACTGTAATGAAGTTTTAAGGAAATTTAAAGTGGATACTTCAAAGGAAATTACAACTCCTATGGCCAACTCATGCTATTTAGATAAGGATCCATCTAGTAAGCAAGTATATCAAACCATGTATAGAGTTATATCAATTCTTTGTTATACCTTGCTACAAGTAGACCGGATAATTTGTTAGTACTAGTTTTCTTTAATTAGAATTATAGTTAGTTAACAACATTCAACGGTAAAAAGAAATTCCATTAGTTGAATGATATTAAGCAACTTGTGCTCACCATATATCTTGAGCAACCACCATAAAGAAACCACACAGACTTCTTGGCTACAAGACACATGCAAAACATATGACAAAGAATTTTTTGGTGCCCAACTTATATTGGGTCCTTTAGGTTAGTACTCTTCAGTTTCCGTTGGGGATCCTGCTATACGTCCCACAAGGAGCACCATGATTTCTAATATACCATGTATTTTATCTGTAACACCCTAAAAACACTATGTCGTATAACCCTATTGTCACACCCAGAAGATCGTCTACTAAAGAATGAACAGTAGTATTGTCTAACTAGTTGTATTTTACGCTAGATATAGGGAATTAATCATATGTTAAAAACATTCATTCTTTATTCATTAAGTTCAAAAGATATTACAAAACCTTGTTCGAAAGTACTTTAAACATTGAGGAGAATGGACTTGTTGTTGGGTTATGTTTCATATAGGTTATAATCATTGAGAGATTGTGATTCTGTATATATATATATATATATATATATATATATATATATATATATATATAATATTTTTTTTATATATATATATATATATATATATATATATATATATATATATATATATAACATTGTTCTTATACATATAAGACATTTGACACCACTTTTATCCAAAACCTTAACCTTGTGTTTGATGGAGCATTTCAACAATGCTTAGAAATTAAAATGTTTTATATTTGAATTGCTTACAATTAAATCTCTTTCATTTTCTAAATAACTTGTTTGGATAAAGAAATTAAAATACCTTACATTTTCTAGATGGGCCAAGTTGGGTCGGTTCTTGTCGGGCCAGGTTGACGAACTTGACGGGCACGACCTGGCCCAACTTGGCCCAGCTTGGCCCCACTAGGTCGTCAAGCCACTCGACCCATCTTGGTCGTCGGGCCCGCTCGGACGATGTAGGTTATCAGGCTTGACCGACTTATTTGAGTTGTCAAGCTTGCCCGACCTGTATGTGTCATCAGGTCACCCGGTCCGCTCGACTCGTCTGGGTTGTTGGGCCTGCTCAACCCGTATGTGTTGTTAGGTCGGTCTGATCCATCTGGATCGTATGGCCAGTCCAGCCTGTCATGGTTGTCGGGTTTGCCGGGTTCGTTTGGGATTGAGTCCGAGTGTGAGGTTGAGTGAGAAGAATTTCAAATTCCACCTTTTTTAAGGTATTGAATTTCTTCTAATTTAGCTAATTGAAATACTTCAAAAAAATGCATGCATTTTAAATGCTTTTTAATTTCTCTATCCAAACAAAGCATTTCATTACAAAGAATTTCAAATTCTCAAAATAAATGAATCACCCTCTTGAATTGCCTCATCCAAACACACCATTAAGCATCTTCTACAAAGTGTCAAGAGACAAAAGAGATGCAGATGGTTTGCTTCTATCCATGGTCTACAAATAAAGAATCTCTTTCTAGAAAAACAAATAGAAAAAGAAAGCAAAAAAAAAAAAAGACTTAAAAATTGAAATCAAGTGTCTAATGCTTTTATTTAAAGGTTGTTCTCTCTCACAAACTAGATAATCAACTCAACATTTGGAGCGAAATATCATTGCAAACTGTGAGACTAGCGTGATAACCAACTAAACCACCCATACCTTGATATTTTATTCTTTTCAATTGCATAATTTGAACACCTAGTCAAAGAGTGAAACCTATATACAACATAAAATAAAATAATATTATTGAAACAAGCACAAATAAATATAGATACTTTTGGTGATGTCCTATAATGAAATATATGGATTTGCCATTGATAATTCTCGTAACATGAGTTTCAATTAGATTTAGTTAAATATTTTATTATTTTATAAATTTTATCTTTCAAATTTATTGAATGGAAAATAAAGGAATATAAATTTGTAATTTGGTATATAAATTGGTCACTATAGTGACCAATAACTTTTGGTCACAAAAATTGGTTGTTAATGAGAGACTTTTTGGTAATGATAAAATAATATTTATATGTTATGGAAGATAGCAAATACAATAGATCTAAAACACAATGATTAAATGTAAGAGAATAATGGAATAGAAAAAATGTATTATTTCAAACCTATGAATAGTACACTTTAAGCAATCAAAGCAAACTTTTAAATGTTAAACAAAAAAAAAACAAAATAACAAAATAACAAAAAGTAGTAATTTAAATACACTTAAAATTGGGACAATTAACATTATATTTTTCTTACACGTTTCAATTTGGATTAATTTGATACACACCCTATATCGTAACATGTGGAACCATTTTATGGTTTGCTTCTGTCCATGGAAACAAATAAAAAAAATAAGAACAAAAACACACTTAAAAAATAAAATGTCTATTGCTTTTGTATGTTGGTTCTCTCTCATTGTAAAAATTAAAATTAATAAGATTGTCTGAGCCCAGGTTCGAACTAGGGACCTCTATTGTGTAAGACTAGCGTGATAACCAACTACACCACCCAGACCTTGATGTTTTATTCTTTTCAATTGCATAATTTGAACACTTAGTTAAAGACTGAAACTGATATACAACATAAAATAAAATAATATTATTGAGCAAGCACATATAGATATAGATACTTTTGGTGATGTTCTATAATGAAATATATGGATTTGTCATTAGTAATTCTCGTAACATGGGTTTCAATTAGATTTAACTACATATTTTATTATTTTATAAATTTTATCTTTCAAATTTATTGAATGGAAAATAAAGGGAATATAAATTTGTAAATTAGTATCTATTGGTCACTGTAATGACCAATAACTTTAAGTCACAAAAATTGATTGTTAATGAGACAGTTTTTGGTAGTGATGAAATAATATTTATATATACAAGATGTTCTGGAATATAACAAATAAATAGATCTAAAACACAATGATTAAGTGTAAGAGAATAATGGGACTGAAAAAATGTATTATTTGAAATCGATGAATAGTACACTTTATGCAATCAAAGAAAACTTTTAAATGTTAAACAAAATAAAACAAAATAAAATAAAAAAATTAACAAAAAATAGTAATTTAAACACACTTAAAATTGGGATAATTAACATTCTATTTTTCTTACACGTTTCAATCGACGAAGAGTTGTTTATACTGTTTTACACATTTTTGGTTTAATGTTGAGTCAAATACTATTATGAAACACGTTTGAAATGTTAAATAAACTTAACAAAATTTGATTAAAGGGACTAAATTCACGTATTTCGAAAGATAAATGACTAAATTGATACAAAGTTTTAAAATGGACTAATTTCAAAATCCATTGAAAGTTAAGAGACCAAAAACATATTTAACTCTTAACTTAAATATGTAAGTATTACTATTTAGGCTTAATTACTTTCTTCTTCCCAATTTTGGTTGAAAAGTTGAAAGTATGTCCTCATTTTTTGTTTTTGTTTTAATGAAGTCTCTATTTTTTAAAAGTTGACTCAATTATGCCACTTTTGTTAATACGGTAGCAACGACTTTAAAGACATATGACTTGTTAGTTTGTATTTTTTTTTGTTTATTTTATTTCTTTAATATTTTTTAAATTGTTTTGCAAAATTTATTGTTGTCCGCATGTTAGGTCTTGTGATGCGACATGTGACACTAACAGTGTCATGTTACATAATAGTGCCACATATCAATGTCAATGTTAAGTGACATTGTCTTGTATTAAATTTTGTTCCTATATATATGTATTTTTGATTCAATTTTTGTCCCATTTTTTGTTAAAATGGAGCAACATTGTCCCTCTCCATTTCTCACACATGGCATTGAATATAAGACAATGAATATTGACATTGATACGTGACACTAACATTAACATGTGACACTACTATTACCACATGACACACCACGAACTTGGCATGTGGACAAAAGAAATATAAAAAGAATTACAAACTGACATGTGTCATGTTTTTAACGTCATTCCATTTGTACGGTACCCGCATAAATGACCTAATTGAGTTTAGTTTTTAAAAATTGAAACATAATTAAACCAAAAACAAAAATGAATATCTATTTAAAACTCTTTAAACAAAAATAGAAACGAAAAAAAAATTAAACCTATTATTTAAGACATTTTCTTCATTAATTTCTTCTATTTAATGCATATTGTCATCTTTAACAAGCTTCCTTATATAAATATTTACATTTATATAAGCAACATTTAATGATTTATTCCAATAACAAATTTTGTTAAATAATATTGTTTTTAATAGCTTATAAATAACTCCAAGTTGAGTTTAATTTCAAATTTATAATAAATAATCTATATTTTAATACAAAATTATTTTTAGACTTGAGTTATTTTAAACTCATGAGTAATCTAAATTGTAATACAAAATGATTTTTTTACTACTAATAATTTTTTCCAAAATTATTAAAATAAAAATAACTAAAAAAGTCTTTAAAAAAATTTAAATATTCTCACTATAAATATAGTTAATTATTATCTTTTACACTTTGAATTATAAAAAGAAAAGTTAAGAGTAAAAAAAAGTGAAAATTTTAATTGTTTGATTAAAAAAAACAATAATAAAAAATTACAAAAAAATAATTACAAAATTTATAAATAACTTGATTGATATAAAAAAATAAAATCGATATTAATTTAATAATTTATTAAATGAACAAAAATATCCTTATATGAAAAAATGAAATGCAAATAAGTCTCATACCTTTACAAGACAAAAAAAATAACAATAAATATAAAACAATACAAGTGATTCAATTTACCTGTTTTAGGAATATTTTTTTCTAATCTTTTATTTACAAAGTCTTTGATTTGAGTGTCAATAATCTTCACAAATTCATTATTTTCATTATTATATTGCAAATTAAAAAATTTCTTTTTATATTCATTGATTCACAAATTTATTTTCACAAAAAATTTTAAAAAATACATCATAATTAATTATTATATATATATAATAATAATAATATATAATAATCTATAGCAATATATAAAAAAGGAGATTTCCCTTTAAATATAATAATTTATTAAATTTTTAAAAATTGACCGTTACATTTATAATCTTTTTATAAATTCGGCTATTTCTGCTTCTTCTCTTCTTCTTTATTTATTAATGATTATTCTTTCATCTGTTCTGATATATTTTACTTTAATTTTAATAAATATATTTAAATATAATTTAAATTTATATAACAACTTAATAATATTACAATATTATCATCTACTAATATAATATTATAGCGCATGTGTTTATGCTAGTATATATAAAAATGATTATTTCTTTTGTGTCCACATTTCATAATATCAATTCTATCCTTTATAATATAATTATATATTAAATTTTTAAAATTAATGATTATTTTTACCTATTTTCTATAAAACTGTTTTTTTTATTCATTAACAATTAATTTTATTTATTTATTTCAATTTATTTTTAATCAATATAAATTTCTTTTATATATTAATTTAATAATATTATACTATTATTATCTGTTAATATATTATCATTTATAGTTAAAAAATATATACACATACACATAGTGCATGCACCAGTATTTATTTATTTATATTTTGAAGGACAATAGCCTCCGTAATCTATTACAAAGAATCTAAGATAAACTGTGGATTTGTTTTTTCAATTTTTTAATGATAAAAAGTATAATAATTATAGTAATAAATAAATCAAGTAATCAAAATAAAATGAAACAAATATGTTTTTCTTCGTTTATCTTAAATCCAATATTCTTTAGTTTGGCCTTATTTCTTTTTTATTTTTTCATTCATTTCTTTCTATTCTCTCTTTCTTTTTGCAATTGCAATGATGGAGCATTCTGATTTGGTTCACAAATTTCAAAAGATATATATTTTTGTTCATTAGAAAGAAAAAAAAAAAACTTAA
>Ga0209589_1011099_pt1 | contig 12849 bp, 9 predicted proteins | sample CowpeawhiteBW_FD_187525 | JGI IMG/M metagenome (GOLD analysis project Ga0209589, IMG submission 187525) | Root nodule microbial communities of legume samples collected from California USA - Cow pea white BW (SPAdes) (version 2) | ecosystem: Host-associated > Plants > Roots > Nodule | place: USA...
TTTCTTTTTTTTTTTTTTTACATAACCATATGAGATGTGAAAATTGTGTCTATATCTCTCTCTTACAAGTTTAATAATTGAAGCCATATTTCAAATTGAAATTTAACTATACACGGCATTAAGAAGTGAAACAATAGACACAATTCAAATATATATATGATCATGTGAATACTTAGTGGAAGGATTCATTTATATGAGCTGAATGTTAATGCAAATTTTGTTGCAGTGTCTGATTTTGGAGAAGTGGAAACTACTGAGAAAGTGGAAAAGTTATCAACTTTTTCTTCTGAAGGAGTTGAAACATCTGAAAAAGTGGAAGCCACGGCCGAGTCTGACTCGGAAAGCTTGTTTTCGGATTTCATGGGTTTTCTGCAGAACTTAAAGCTTACTGTTACTGAATTGGTAAGTAGTGTGTCTGGTTTCCTTCAGAACCTATTCCCGTCACCTGATACTCAGAAAATGGCTGGTGATGCTGATGGGAACAACAAATCAAGTTTCATGGGAGGAACCTTCATAGGTTTGGCAGTGTTGGTGATAATGGTGATCGTGACAAAGAGAGTTTAGTTTGTTGGAAGCTAATGTTGATAATGACAAAGAGAGCTTAGTCTCTCGGAAGCAGAAGTTTAATTTGTCGACTTTTCTAATCGTTTTGGAACCCTGTAATTATCACATATGAACTGCTTTTAAAACAACAGTGTGTGGCCCTCAGGTAATTTATTTCTCTCTACATTTGGAAGCATATCTGCTTTTTAGTTTTCCGGACTTTCTCTGTTATTTTCAAAATGGGATTTAATCGAGTTGGAATTGGTATTAACAAAATTATTTTGATAGTTAAAAACATATAATTTATGTTAAATGTATAATATGGTATTTTTGTCTTAAATTTAAGATAAAACAGAAGGGCTGATAATTTTAGTTGATTTATCTTTATTTTAGAAAGTTAGAATTGTGATTTTTTTTTCTTCTCTATTGAACTGGTTTTTTATTGGTTGATATCTATTTACATTTCTAATTTTGTATCATAAAATAATTAGTTGGAGGATCATTTGGTTGAATTGGAGGATTATTTATTGGTTGAATTTGTCAATCCAATTTAGTTTTGAGAACCGAGGTTATCTATATTTGTTCAAACATGAATTAAAACTCATCTGGGACATTCTCTTCCCCAATAATTGTTCATCTGGGACATATTGCCGAAGAATTTTATATATATATATATATATATATATATATATATATATATAGTTAAAAATAAAGTTAATAATAGAGAGAAGGAAAAAAAGTATAGAATGAAAGAATATTGATCAATTTTTATGTGTATTATTACTGATAAGAAGAGTTGTATTTATATATACAATATGTAATTTACTGTGGAAAATATAAATATTTACATAAAAAGTAATGAATCATATGAATATTAATCATATCAATCACATGATTAAACATATAAAATTAATGGACAATTATTAATTCATAACATTTCTTTTTTAGGAGGAAGTGTCAAAAAAATTTTGGATAAAGAACCTAGTGAAGGAAAAAGAGTACAATATTTTGTATTCTTTAATACAATATTATTAATCATATATTTTATTTCTTCCTTTCATGTAAGCTTTATAAATAGACCTGCCAAATTTTCACATGAATGATTTTTGGATATTTATATTATCCTTTCAATTGAACAATATACTATTATTTTCATATATGATTGTTGATTCCATTTTTATCGGGGATAGTTACAAGTTTCTTACACATGTTGAATTATAGACTTTAACCAAACATATTCTCAACTTTCTTTGTAATTTTAAATGATTAGACGATGTTGCTATTATGGTTTATTTCATATACTATCATGAAACCATTGTGCTACAACATGTGAACAAATATCTTATTTGTGATCAACCATTGTGACATGAGAATATGTAAAATAATATACATATACATAACCCATTAGGTTTGATCCTGAATAATTTAGATGAAATAAGTTCATATTCGTAGTACTCTTAAAGTAACAAAGTATAGGTTTTCTCCAAACCGTTGTCTTCTTATAGTTGAAGAACTATATCTTGCTTAACAAATTTACAGTAAATGTAATATTAGGTCAAATATAATTAGCAAGGTACATTAGTGTTTCTATGACATTAAAATATGGTGCTTCTAGATCAAAAAGATCTTCATCATTTTCTTAAGGTCTAAAAAGAACATTTATCAATGTCTAATGACCTCACAACTATTAGAGTGCATAATGAATGTGACTTGTCCATTTAGAACATTTTTATGTACCTTTATTATATAAGTTTCTTGATGTATAGAAAAATACTTTTGTTTAAATACTCAATTTGTAATCTCAAACAAAAATTTTACTTTTTTAAGATCCTTCATCTTAAATTCTTTATTTAAGCAATCAATTGTCTTTGTATGCTCATTATGAGTTTCAACGTTGTTTATGTCATTTACATAAACAATAATTATGGTAAATTCATTTTTTGATCTTTTTATATAAATACAAGAACAAATAGGATCATTTCTATATCTTTTTTTAATAAGTACTCATTAAGACGATTATGCCTCCTGATTGCTTTAATAAATAAAAAGGTTTATTCAATTCTAATGAATAACCTTCTTTAGAATTTGTCTTGTTGGATAAATAAAATCCTTTAGGGATTTTCATATAAATATGATTCTTAAGAGAACTATATAAATAGGTTGTAACATTATCCATTAGATGTAAATGCAAACTTTGTTGTGCAATTAGGATAATCAAATATTGCAACGTTGTTGCATCCAATACCAGTAAATATGTCTTTTCACAAATCAATATCAGGTTTTGTCAAAAACCTTGAGCAACCAACTATGCTTTGTATTTCATCATTCTTAATTTGATTTTTGCGCGAAAGTTCATATCTACCCAACGAGTTTCACACCTTCAAGTGTGCGACTATAGGTTCAAAAATCTTTTATTTAGCAGGCAAATCTAATTATGCTTATTTGCAAATTTTTTATTTTGACCAATCATTTATTTGTTGGCAATCTTCAATGATTATTGATTATTGATCCTCATTGTCATTCATAACATTCATCGTTATATTAGATGTAAAAGTTTCATCAATGTTGACTTCATTTTGGTTCCATATTATATGATTCATGACATAATTTATTAAAATCTCGTCATTTTCAACAATTTCAGGTACCTGAGGTTTTTCTGGAACCGAATAATTAATTATGTCAAATGATTTTTTTTGGGATTTCACCTTTTCGATTAGGTCATCTTGCATTTTAGCTCATTTTCTCATTCAAGAGTTTTTCTCTTTGGAACCAATAGACCTACCACGCTTCAAACGTGTTTTTGGAACTAACAGGCCTACCACGCTTTAAGTGTGTTATGAATTAATATCAAATATCTCGGAGCATTAGCAGTTGGTATATATGATTTGATTACCCCTTTTGTCAGTAAGAACATTTAGTAATTGATTGACTAATTTTGTAAATGAAAAATCTTTTAAACTTTCAGTTCACATTCTTTGGTATGAGGATCAAGATAAGGTAATGATAATTCATTCCAACCAATATTCTTTTCCAATTGTTTTCTTTCTCCCCTTAATGTTGAAAAAACTTATTCATCAAAGTTACAATCGAAAAGTTGAACCGTAAATAAATCTCCTATTAGTAGTTCAAGATATTTTATTATTGAAGGAGAATCATATCCGACATATATTTTCAATCGTCTATGAGGACCCATCATAGTCCTTTTTGGTGGGAAATTGAAACATACACACCACACTAAAAAAATTCTTACATGAGAACATTAGGTCACTAACCAAAAACCAGCTACATAATAAAGTATTTATGATAACTTGTTGGCTTGATGCGAATCAATAATGAAACATGTAAAATTGCATATCTCCAAGTAGCCATTGGAAGATTAGCTCTTGTAAGTAATGGTCTTGCAACCAATTTTAGACATTTTAGTATTGATTTTGCAAGTTTATTTTGAGTATGAACATATGCTACTAGATGCTCAACTTCAATTCCAATTGATATACAATACTCATGAAAAACATGAGATGTAATTTCACCAGTATTATCAAAATAGATTTTCGTAATCGGATAATCTGGGAAGTGAACTCTTAACTGTACTAATAAATTTGCAAATACTTGATTGCGAGTTGATAATAAAAAAATGTGACCATCTAGTTGATGCATCAATTAAAATCGTGAAATATATAAATGATCCACATGGTAAGTGTATTGGACCACGAATATTACCCTATATTCGTTTTGAAAATGAGATTGACTTGTTTCTAATTTTTCTGGTGATGGTCTTATTATCAACTTCTGTGAACGTATAATATATGAGAACTCATCGATATGAAAAAGTTTCTTGACTTTTAAGTGGGTGTTCACATGAGTTTTTCAACTTTTTTTTGCATCATAATAGATCCATGATGACCCAACTGATCATACCACACAAGGAATTCATTTTGATTTTTACACGTCTGGTTTACCATGACATGCATTTTAATTGTACTAATATATGCATAGTAAAAATCATCTAATTGATCATGTCAAACAAGACATTCATTTTGATTCATAAATTTTTGGTTTACCATGACATGCATTTTCTAAGACTTGAGAAATTTAATAATTAAATAAATAATTATTTAATAAATGCGGGTAGTAGGAGTCTTTATGGCATTTAATGCAAATTATTGTGATGTGGAATAGTACTAGCTCAAGTGGTTGAGAGTACTTAGTTGTGTTGAGAGGACTTGGGTTTGAGTCCTATGTGTGCCAAATTGTATATTATTTTAATATGGGTATGATTTTAATGAAATGATTGAATGTAAGTAGTGATAATGTACTTGCTTTTTAATGAAATTTTAATGAAATTATAGGAATTATTACGAAACATGATTAGTTGAATTGGTTATGCACTTGCTTTGTGATTGAATGGTTGTGGGTTCAAACCTTGCTAAGAATGAATTAAACTTTCTTTTGCCAAAAGTTCTGGTTCAAGGAGAAAACAAGGAATAGGAGAATTTTGGTGGTTCTTAGAAGCAAATGGAAGAAGGTGTAGGAAGGAAAAGCAAGGATTTCGAATTGATCACGAATTGTCCAGGTAAGGGGAGCTGTCCTGTGTGTTTTATTTCTCGAGGTTTATGGATTTTTGTCCAGAAACCGCCTGGCGGTATGAAAGGAGTTGCTAGGCGATGCTTCAAATTTTACTTGTTTTGTTGGATTCTGGCATGAACCGCCTAACAGCGATGAATTTATGCCAGGCGGCGCGGCGCTGTCTGTGGTTCTGTTTGTGCATTGTTTGGTGCATAAGTCATTGCGACTTTTGAATGCGATTTTGGTGAATAATATTGTATGTTGACTGTTATAACATGTATATATTTGGGGTATGATGGTGCTCGGAGGAAATCATGTATGATTACCCATGAGCAAAATTTGGATTCTTGGAAGGGGAAAAGGGATGAATTGATCTCCATTGAGTATGTGACGCGTGATGAATAATACTAAGTGGATGGCTTGACAAATTGTATGTGAATTGGTGTGGTTGGGTGTAATTAGGTCTTGTGTCAAATTAGGAGAAGTTGTGGATTCCTCGTAGGTGCAGAATTCTAGTTTGGTGTCTAGTTACTGATGCACTGCCTGGCAGCACCCTACTTGTCGTCAGGCGACAACTGGTTCAGAGGCAGATTTGTGTCATTAAATTGTTAGGTTAATGGAGCGAATTGGACTAGAGAAATTAGTCAATAAAATGGGAAGAGTTAGTGTATAGGAATTCGTTGTGATAAAGGCAATTGGGAAAATAGGATGGTGTGCTAAGTTGGAAGTGGCTTGGGAATGAGTATGGATTCTGTCTTGGATGGTTCATTAGTTGGGAATGAGAAGAAAAAGATGTAGAGTACTAAATAAGAAGGGTTGGGAAATTGGACAAACAAATCTTAGAGGATTGATGCGTAAATCATAAATTGTGTGGCGCTGATTGGGAAGTAAGTGAGAGGAATATGTGGTATAGTTGCAAGGGGATTTAAGCATATTGTATACTCTGAAATATTGGATTGCGCGTCACTTATATAAGTTAGATTAAGCCATTGGATATTGATCGAAGGATTGGAAGAATTCTATGTCTTGAATAGAGAGATTTGGGATTGCAATTTATAGGTAATGAAGTCACGAATTGAGTGACAAGGTGACAAGAATTAGGCCCCAAGGGAGGAGAATACATTAATACCATTGGAGGTATTAGAAGATTGTAGGATAATCTAGTCTTGGGTGCTAAAATAGTAGCTGGTGCGCTACTGGTATAGCGCTTGGCGGCACGGGTGTGACCGCTAGGCGATAGGAGCAACAAGGATGTTCCTGCACCGCGTGGCACCTAGGAGCAAGGTGTGACCCGCCAGGCGATAGACCCTGCAACAGTGGGTCTGTGAGAGGTTGGCGCCTGATGGCAAGGGGAGTTCCGCCAGGCGGTCTACGTAGGTTTCGCCTAGCAGTGCTTAGGCTACGCCAAGCGATAATGCTGCAGGTATCTGACTTGCGTGTGTTGTTTATACGCATTGATGCGAACTTGGATTAAGGGATGTTGTGCCATGAGCGGGTAGATTCATGGATGATGGTGAACACGTGATGATATGAGTGGGAAGGTTTATATCCTGTTACTCTCATGTGGGGATACGAACGAGGTAGGTTCGTATGTTTCGTGCTCACACTTGAGAGATGTTGCGTGCGGGGAGGTACGTAGCTAGTGGATCACGTATGGGCGGGAATGTTCTTAGAGCAGGACTACGAGCGGGGAGGTTCGTAGAGTAGGACTACAAGCGGGGAGGTTCATAGAGGCAGAACCACGAGCGGACAGGTTCGTGTAAGCATCATAAATCTTGAGTCCAAGGCTAACTATTTGTATGATTTAAGGTTGAAAAGCCTTGGGGTTAAGGTTTTGGCCAAGAACTAACTAGGATGAATAATATGGGTGTATTGATTTTATTCTGTTACAATATATGTTATTTTCATTTATAAGCTCACCCTTTTTGGGAATGGAGGAGATTGGATGGATCTCATAATTTTTTATCAAAAGCTTCATTGCTTTGTTCAACCATACAAAGGCATGAAATAAATTCATAATATTTATTGATGCATGAAATAAATTCATAATTTTTGTGAAATCTATTTTTTTTTCACAATATTGTTCTCATAGAAGCAAATTAGTTACTCAGATACTTTATTTATTTCTTTAATGGTATCATCAATACCCATTGCATCTAAATGTATTTCAACATTTAATACCCAATATAAGTAATTCTTCCTTGTTATATCAAGGGTCACAAACTCCACAAATTTAAAATTTGTAAGATTTGGCATGTTTAGAATTAGCATAACAAATAATAGTAATAATAATAATAATAATAATAATAATAATAATAATAATAATAATAATAATAATAATAATAATAATAATAATAATAATAATAATAATAATAATAATAATAATAATAATAATAATAATAATAATAAAACAAAGATGAAGATTGATAAAGTCAAACCATTCTTATGACAAAAATAACAATATAAGATAAAATTGTAAATGAAGAAAGGATTAGGAAGAGCCTGGATTAAGACATGCATAACATTGTCCTCATAGAGAAACATTGTCCTCATAGAGAAACAAAACTTCCACTAGCACTCAGTTGATTGGAGCATCGTGTTGATAACATGTTAAAAGGAAAAAATAGAGAATGAGAGAATAAGGACCAACTTTTTTGTGCATTATTACTCATAGGAAGAGTCCTATTTATGGATACAACATGTAATCCACAAAGGAAACAAATCAACTAATTAATTACATAAAAAAGTAATGAATCATATGAGTATCAATCATATCAATCATATGATTAAATGTATTAAATCAATAAACAATCATTAATTTATAATATATATATATATATATATATATATATATATATATATTGTCAATTATCACTATTTTATAATTATTGTTTCTCAATTTTTTATCACATTTTATTATCCAAGTTTTAAAATTTTTGTACATTTTATTACTATAATCATTTTTCACATTTTAGACAAGTGTGTTTGTGCTTATTTGTAAAAGATATTTTTCGATAAAATAATAGGTTTCAATTTTGTATATATTTGTCTAATTTATTTATTTTGAAATATATTTTTAGTTTTTTTAATAAATAAACCATATCAATTTGTAATTAAATAATTTGTTTGAAAATTGAGAGACAAATATTTTATTACATATTATACTATACTGTGAACTTACTTTTAACAATTTAATTAGTGAATTATAATTTTAGACCATCAGTATGCAGCAAAAGTCCCATATTTGGTATTAAAGCATCGCATACGACAATGAGTACGCCCTTCCAAAATATATAAAAGGTTTTTTGATATAAAACATCAAACTATTTTCAATACATTTTTCTTGTAATCTATATATATATATATATATATATATATATATATATATATATATATATATATATATATATATATATATTCTTTTACTCTCTTACGTTCTTAGGGAGTCTCATTGCTGCTCTTGATTTATGCTTGCACATCATAGCAAAGAGTAAAATTATGTACAACAACATAAATTAGAGATGTTAAAATGACCACTTAGTCCGATTTGACTCATCACAGGTTGACTATTTAATGATCCAATTCAATTCGACTCATTTATTAGCGAGTCAAAAAACTTTGAATCTGGTTCGATCCACCATGGATTGGTAGTTTAAATGTATTGACTTACTGACTCAATTAAAAAAATACAATTTCTTTTTCTTCCATCCCAAAAAACTAAATTATAATTTGTATTAGAATTTGAATAAACTTCAATACAATCGAAAAGGATGTTAAACTCCTAATACAAACCGATATCACAAAAATACAAATTATCAATGTGTTTGTTAAAAAAAACAACTCGACCAAATGAAAAACACTTGTGTAACCCTTTATCTACGGGTTGACTCACTAACTCGGCTTACTACGGATTCAACTCGGGTGAGTCGGGTTTTTGATGGGTCGGGTCAAAAATTAACTCACAATGAAATTTGTCAAAAAAAAAATTAACCCAATCCGGTTTAAACCCGTAGTGGGTTGGGTTGGCTCACAGGTTCTAACCCATTTTGACAACTCTAACATAAATAGATGAGCTAAAGTCATTTAAAACATTACTAAGGTTTAGGTATTATGACCATAATAAAGAGTTTTTCATATAACTATATAGATTTGAACATTATCGTCGCAACCAGGGTCACGACGGGATGACGAAAAAATTATTTTAAAATACAAAGGAGTCACCATCATAGTTTATTAAGGAAAACTATAAAAAAACCTTAAAGATTTTAGTCTTTGAAACCAAGTTTAGGTTCGGGAGTCGGTTATGTGTGGGGAAGAGATTAACACCCCACAACGTCCGTCCAAAAATGGTTCCCTTTAATTAAGTGTGCAAAATTAATGTAATTTTAAAAATATTAGATTTCCCCCAAAAAAGTCAAACGGACAAACAAATACAAATTGGTAAAATAATATTGTTGAAAATGTTAGTTGGGCCCGACAAGGATTGGCTTTGCTCATACGTGTCTCCATTTGCAATGGAGAATCAGGGTTACGTAGTTCTTAAAAACTATTTGGAAAAAGATTGTAAAAGCATTTCAAATTTTTGGGAGGTGAACCCGACAAGGACTTGGCCTCGCTACTACATATTTCCATTCATAATGGAAAATCATGGATCACGTAGTTCTAGATGAAAAAAATTATTGTAAAAGATATGATTTTTGGAAGGTGAACCCGACAAGGATTGACCTTGCCCCTACGTATTTCCAATCAGAATGGAGAATCAAGGATTACGTAGTTCTAGAATAAAATATTGTTTGAAAAAGATGGAAGGGTTTGTATACTCAAATTGTTTTAGAGAAGTTTTGTATGTTGTAAAAAATAGTTATCAAGCAAGTCCGAGACCCAAAAAGATACTTAAAAAGTATAAAAGCTAATGATTATCAAGTCAGTACGAGACTCGACATGATAATTAATGTTATGAAAAATAATCATTATCAAGTGAGTTTGAAACTCCACATGATAATTAATGTTATGTATGAAAATAATGGTTATCAAGCGAGTTCGGGAGTTGACATGATAATTAAAGTTATGAAAATTAATTATTATCAAGCAAGTTCAGGACTCGACATGATAATTATAATTATGAAAATAATGATTATCAATCGAGTCCGAAACTCGATATTATAATTAATGTTATGAAAATAATTATTAAGATTGTTTTCTATATATCAATGGATTTCCAAAATATTGCAATTTTTTTTTAAATTAAAATAAACATTTAAAGAAAAAAGAAAAAAGTGGCACTATTAGGCATTAACATAGCAATATTAAGGTTTTTATAACAGCATACTAAGCATTGGGATAATAATAATAATAATAATAATAATAATAATAATAAAAAATTATTATAACAAAACCTAAAGTTAATTAATGCTTATGCTAATAGGAAAAAACGTTTTCTAAATCTTCCGACAATAAAAATTGATTGGTGTGAAACGAATAAGGGGAAAGGGAAAAAGTGTCCCAGTGAAACCAACAATTGCATGTCATCTCATCATGACGGAACTCCAAATGCATGCATTAAGCTAAAAAGCTAAAAACTTAGGAAGAGAAATATACCTTTAAAGCGTTGCGCCATTTTTTATTATGCATTATTTAACACATCTTCTAATATGAATGGAATGATTCTTTGAAACCAAATCTATTTTGCTTAAATACTAAATGCACGAAACATACATCAATGCAAAATTAAAACCACCATGCAAAAGAAAGGTCACTCATTGACGACATGCATATACAAGTACCATACTGAAAATGAGAAACATCAATGGCAGAGAAAATAATGTAGTTGTGGACAAACACAAAAGTGATAATAACCTCTGCTCCTGAAGCCAATGCTTTTAATGAAGCCAAAACCAAAGTACCACAACCGAGGAATCCTATGAGTGCTTCTTGATTATTTTCTTTTATTGTTTTGACTGTTTTTCCTTTTGGTGCATAGTCTCTATTTTTCGCCCTCTTCCTTTTCTTGACGGGTTTCACTTTCCAATAAATGCTTGTAGGTGCCTTTGGGTTTCAGTATCATTCCTTTCTCCCTTAGTATGAGTTGTTCCGGCAATGTTGAGCAGACTCATGAGAGGCAAGGACAAATAATTTGAAGAAGGAAACGTCGATATTGCCAGCAATGGTTTTAGCCAATGACGTCCCCACATTCTAGCAACATCAAGTGGAAGCCATTCATTGCGAGGAGGATCTGACAGCATTTTAAATTGCCTCCACAAGCAGCATAATGCAATGGAGTGCTTCCAGCTGACACATTTAATGCAGCCATATGAAGGGCAGTGATACCAGCATCAGCTGTTTTATTTACAACCCTCGACAACACACTTTGTTCATGTGTGTTTTTCACATTTGATCCATCACCTTCCACATCCATGCCAGCATGTAAAGATTCAAAAGGAGCACTTGGAACAAAATCTGCAACAACAAGTCTGATGCATCTTGGAAACTTTGCCTTTGGATTGGGTGGAGAAGCTGTGTGGTGACGTGGCAACCTTTTGTCTCTCTTTCTCTCTCTGTTTATCTAATAACTGTATGAAACAGAGAAGGGTAAAACAAAAAGAAAGGAAAAAGCAAAGGTTGAAGGTGGTAGATAGGAATGTGCTTGAAGTCGGTGTTAATGGTGGTGTGGTGTTGTGGTGTTGTGTGAGAAACCTCTTTAATGAAGTGGAGAAAGAAAAAAAGAACTAGAGGAAGGAGGTCAGAGACTATGAAATCATGACATCTTCTTTTATTTTTTTTAGCATAGTCTAAGATATTAGTTGTGTGCAGCGGGGAGAGAATCTAGATCGTGGAAGTACAAGGAGAATGTAGTGGAGTAACGATAACATATAATTTATGATGCACCGATACTTCAACTTAGGTCACGTATCCGTATCCGATACGAATCTGTATCCGATACTGTAGGATACTTTATCGATAGTTATAAATGAAATATCTAATTTATAAAGTCGTAATACACTATAAGAAAATTTTAGTGACAAAAAATAATTACTCACTATATATATATATATATATATATATATATATATATATATATAGAGGTACCAATTTAAAAAATAAAAATTATTGGCAACTAAAATAGTTTCAAAAAAATATAATTGGTCTCTAAATTGATAATTTAAATAGTTTATATTATGAATTAGTTTCTAAATTTGTCACTAACATTAGCTACCAAGGTTTTGACTATTAAAATAATTTATTTCTAAATTGGTCATTAACATTAGTCACCAAGGTCTTGGCTACCTAAATATTAGTCTCTAAGTAGAAAATTGTTGTCTAACATATTTTTTAGGATAATGATATTTCAACAAAAGTTTTTGACAAGTATTTGACAAAGGTGACGTGGCAGCGATTTTTTTTAAATTTTAATTACGAAATGGTTAGTTCACATGTGTAGCGGAAAGAGAAACCAAAATAAAATTAAATGTAAGTTAGAGAGAGAAAGTAAAGAGAGAAAAGGGGGAAAGTGAGGCAGGGGGTTGCGAAGTGAGAAAGTGAAGAGAGAAAAGGGGGAAAGTGAGCCCGTCGGAGTTTGTGGTTTAGTGAAAGTGAGATTTCAACAACCATTTCGCCGGGTGGGGGGGTGGAGGATAGTTATCAGTGAAAGCGAGAAAGATAGAGAGCAAGAGGGATAAAGCGAGAACGAGAATGAGAGAGTGATCGGAGTTAAGCATTGCAGATTAGTGGTGGATAATTGCA
>Ga0209589_1011101_pt1 | contig 12847 bp, 5 predicted proteins | sample CowpeawhiteBW_FD_187525 | JGI IMG/M metagenome (GOLD analysis project Ga0209589, IMG submission 187525) | Root nodule microbial communities of legume samples collected from California USA - Cow pea white BW (SPAdes) (version 2) | ecosystem: Host-associated > Plants > Roots > Nodule | place: USA...
ATATATATATATATATATATATATGGTCCTCGAATTTATGACTTTTTTATTTTGACTCGATTAATTCAAAAACTTAAAGCATTAAATATTTTTAAAATTATTAGTTTTATAATAATTAATGATATCGTATTATTCTCAAACAGACCAATGGTAAAGTTAATAACTTCCAGCATTTCTTATTTGTACCAATTTTGTGCTTGAAATTTTTTCCCTAATAGCATATCATGTGATCCTTTGGGAAAGATCCCAGCATCCAGCCTGTAAATTGCTACTAATGGGAATTATTTTCTTAAGAAAAACGAGAAAGAAATTAGCGAGGAAACGGAGGTTCCGAATGTTTGTTTGGCTCCGGTTGGAAAACGCGGTTTCACGTGCACCCACAACAGTTTGCACTTGCTAAGCAAAAGTGCTTTGCAACATGTCAGTTACAAACCAACAACCCAACATTTCACTAGATTTCCATTTTCCTTTTCCCGTTTTTAACGTGGAAACTAAAACATCTGCGCCCATAAAAAAACAGTGTCAGTTAATTCACTCAGGTTCTCGTCCCTGGTCGGAAACTCTTGCTTTTGTTTTAACACTTTCCATTTGCCGCCTTCCACATTTCATCTAATTCCCTACGTGTCCCTTTTCCTTTTATACCAATTTCTTTCTTTGGAGAACAACTTGAACTGGAAAGTGAAGTCAGCGCCAGATTGTAACAGTGGTTGACGTTTCGTATGTAGTTGTTTTATTAACTTTTTTCTGAAAAGTGAAGCCAGTGTATTCAATTGTGTCGTTGTTTTTTTTTTTCTTTTTTTCTATTTTTCTGAAAATTTGAAATTGTTAATGTTTGAGTACAGATTTGATGGGCGAGATTTTCTGGAAAAGATGAGAGGGAAGAGCATCATGTTCGTCGGAGATTCGCTGAGCAGGAATCAATGGCAGTCTTTGACTTGTTTGCTTCATTCAGCAGTTCCCAATTCAAATTATACTTTGGATAGAGTCGGAGATGTTTCAATTTTCACATTAACGGTATGATTTTCTAATTTTCATTATGTTATATTTTTTTATATACAATGGATTTTGATATTTTAAACCTATGTAAAAAAAAAGAAAAGAGAACAGTTATCTTAAGATTGTAATTGTATAATTTTATTGGACTAATTTATATTTTTATTTAAGACCAATTTAGATGCAACTGTTAACTACTTTTATGTTATTATTGCAAAATTATAATTAAAAATTCATTTTTTTTAATATTCATGTTAGTTTTTAATACAGAAGTTTATTTTTGATATCAATATTAAAATTTTGGCTAAATTATATTTTTTATTTTATCTGCATTTTTTTGTGATTTAGTTTCTATTATTCTCTTAAATAAATATACGTGATTTCAATTCATTCATCAATTTTTCATCTTTTATTTTTTAACATATTTAAATTCCTTAGATCAGTTTTCTTTATTTTATTTAATTATGTTATATTTAAGATTTAATTGAATGAAAATATATAACCTGGAATACAAGAAAAGAATAAAAAAATAAAATATTTACGATGGAAAATAAAAAAGGAATTAAACTTATATTTTAAATTACGTTTTTTTGTGGTGACAATGGTATAATTTTAAAATAATGATTCAAAAGTTAATAAACTTGTTACAAATATGGATATGTTATAGAGTAATAGTTCAGAAACTAGTTACACAACTGGGGTGAACTAGTTACTCCATGAGAAGCTTCTAGTACATAAATTCCAAGTGAATAGCGGCAACAAAAACAATAAATTTTGCATCTAAAATACGCCAGAAAACAGAAGTGTACGTAAGAAATTGTTTGTAGCGAAACCACAAGGAAAAGGTGCAAGTTTGCATTGAATAAGTCACAAGTGGTCCCTTTGATTTGCTTGTCCATTTTCTTAAGTCACTTGAGCAAATGGCCTCAGCTTTTGTAGTGCCTTCTCTTTTTGTCACATTGGTTAAGTCTTTACGTGTCCCTTCCAACTCCTTTGGATTGCTATTGTCTATCATAAATTCTAATTTATGTTTAAAAATAAAACTATATTTTGAAATGTTTCAACCTTTTTTTACCTCCAAAATATGGATATAAAGCTTTGAAACTGTATCGTTTGTGCTTGCATGTGTATTGATAGATTATAAGGTATATTCAAAAACAACCATCACCTTGCCAAAATTACTTGGTCTTTTTGTGATTGGAGAAAATAATAATTTCTTCTTAATTAAAAAGATTCTTTATTTAAAAGCAATAAAATGACCACAATTCAAGTGATTCTCATGCCAAAATTACTTAGTGCTTTTTATCGCATTATGTGATTTCATCATTATTGATGAATATATATATTTTATGAAACAATTTGCAGGAGTATAAGGTTAAAGTGATGCTAGATAGGAACGTGTATCTGGTTGACGTTGTGAAAGAGAAAATAGGGAGAGTGTTGAAGCTCGATTCAATAGAAGGAAGCAAACTGTGGCAGGGGATTGATACGCTTATCTTCAACACATGGCACTGGTGGTACCGAAGAGGACCCACTCAACCGTAAGATCATTAATTCTTAATTAAATCACTTTTTTGGGGGCATGAAATCAAGTTTAAAAATCACTTTTTGCAACCTTATAAATCATCTCAATTTTTTTTTAGTATTTGTTATGAAATGGGTTTGTAACAAATTAATGAATTTCTCAGATGGGACTATATCCAAGTGGGAAATAAAATCATAAAAGACATGGATCGGATGAAGGCGTTTGAAGAAGCACTTAAGACATGGGGTAAATGGGTTGACACCAACGTTGACCCTACAAAAGTGAAGGTCTTCTTTCAAGGAATTTCTCCTTCTCACTACAAGTAAGCAAAAATCACAAACCTTATCTATTTTATCATTTATACATATCCTAATTAAGAAATCTATAATTGGGCAATGACAATGTTTTTTTTTTTTTTTATTTGAACATTGATTTTTCAGTGGCAGCCTATGGAATGAGCCAAGTGCAAAGACCTGCATCCGGCAGAAGACACCGGTGCCGGGATCAACCTATCCCGGCGGATTGCCGCCGGCGGTGGCGGTGCTAAAGGGTGTGCTTAGAACAATAAAAACACCGGTGACACTGCTTGACATCACAACCCTATCACTGCTAAGAAAAGATGGACACCCTTCCATTTATGGGCTAGGTGGAGCTACAGCAATGGATTGCAGCCATTGGTGTCTTCCTGGTGTTCCAGACACTTGGAATGAAATACTTTACAACCTTATTTGATGCCTAATTTTTCATTCATCATTTAATTGGGGGGTTAGTCAATTCTTATACCAAAGAAAATAAATTGTATACAGAAAAGAAAACTGGGTTGGCTATTAGACCACACCTTCATTAATTGAAATATGCCTAATTAAGGTGAATAATATTAATATAGGATTATATCATTCATCTTTATTTACTTCTTTTTTTTCGTATCATTCTATAACTACGTATTATTCATCATAGCAAATAATTATTTATAATTTTTTTGACTTCGAGTTTATTAACTTCACCTCGTTAAAATCGATCATCACAATTAAGGTTGAATTCTTTGAAATTTAAAATTTTTGTTACGATTTTATCTTTAAGGTAGTACAAAATTTATCCATCCTTCTTATTTTATCGACAAATAATTGTTTGCTCTCAAAAATTTAAAGTAGAAAATTTATCTGTCTCTTTTATTTTATTAATAAAAAATCGTTATAAAATTTGATGTTGTCTTCTTTGAAACGTAAAATTTTTGTTACGATTTTATCTTTAAATGCTCAAAAGATTAAAGGGTAGAAATATACTCATCTGTCCTTAATTTTGACTTTTAAACAATATTATGTATAAAAAATAAAAATAATTAAATTAAATTTTCTACGATCGATTAAGTTGGTTATTAATATATCTATAATCACTAATATACTAATCTTTATATCTACAATTCTATATATACACTCTTTATTTTTCAACTTACCTTATCCTTTTGTTTGCTTGACGATGCTGGTCTCAAACTTGATCAACGATTTGAGGCAAACCATGTAACGTATTTGAGAAGGGAAGGTTCCTTTCATTGGAAAAGTAGTGGAGAAAGTCGATTACAAAAAGTTAAAGAAAAAAAAAAAGTGAATTTAATGCGACTAAAATTTGATGGCATAATGATAATGCACTACGTCTCTAAGGAAAGAACGTGTGGTGGATAATTAGGTGATGATGAGCATGAAAGTAACATTATAACAATATAACATCTCAATCACAGATGCAGCAACTAGAAAAAATTACGTGGATTTCCATGTTCATTCACTGTGTTTCAATTAATGAAGTCATATTATCATGACTTTGAGCTTAAACTAGTTTTTATAAGTTCGTTTCCACAATGACTTGTTGTCTCACACAAGTCTTAGGATTGAAGCTAAAAAACATTTATATGTATTTTCTTTTAAGTATATTACAATCAAATTCATAGAGAGCGGCCTCAAATACGTTAACAATTATTTGTGGGCTATAAGGGAGGATAAGCAGTTCCATTCAGATTGGGTTTGTTTAACTTTTATAATATATAAATTATTAATAACTTTTCCGATTAATAAATTATTAATTGGCACAAAAATTCACACACTAACAGACGATTTTGCTTTCAATCAATCAATGTCTGTCTTAGTTTCAACTTATGATTGATTAAATTTTATTGAAAACCATCTACTTGCGTGGGTTCATAATATAATGTCATGGAAGAAAATAAATCAACCAAAATGCCCATGCTTTCTTACCCTAGAAAAGTTTCTTAAATTAATACGTATTATAATGAAACGCTACCTAGGGTAAGGGATATGTGATTAAGAGAGAAAATCGACAAAATTTAATAAAATTGGAAAAAATATAAACAACACTGCCATAAAAGATGTGAGACATGATCTTATTGGTCCCGGTGCTTGATAATTGCCTACCACTAATTTCGTAGCCTTATCAAAACAAAGCTTCGTGATATACACAAATACTATAGCAGGGTAAAATGAATTTCGTATATCATATATGAATGCTTTGAAGCATTTAAAAATAAATAAATTATTAATGTAATTTTAACCTTATAAAATCAATTATAAAGTTTAATTTGTATTAATGTCAGATCTTCGATATATTTATTATGTCAAAGCGTATACAAGTATATCATATATTAATTGGTAGGTCTAATGAGAGTTTGATAACTAATTCAATAAAACAACAAATTTCATTAATATAAAATTCTGAATAACTTTGATATTGTTTTAAAAAGTAATTAGAAAATAAATTTAAGCATAATTCGATTTAAAAATCTATAAGATTTGTTTTCACTTATATGCACATACTAAATTTATCTTCTCTATAACGAAAATGAATCTCCAAACAAAGTGTAACGATGCAAATCTTGAATGTTAAATATTTGTTATAAATGGAACCATAAAACCTAATTTGTAAGATAGCATACAACCCAGTAAATTGTTTTGAAGTAGTTATTTGTTTTGGTTAGATCTGAGATGAGTTGTTTTTGTGGTAAGAGGTTGAGCTTCTTACGTTAAGTCCAAGATTCTTTTGAGTGTCAACCACCAGAAGACACTTGCATGTATGTGTTGGTTGTTGCAGTGCCCCAATCAAAGTTTAAAACTGACAAAATTAGTTTAACTCCTTTTGTCGGCGAGATTCCCTCTTTAATCTAATATAAGCTACATATACATATCAATACATGTATTCATAATTGAATCAATTCATTAAGTTCTATATGTATATAGCTAGTAACTTTTGTAATTTCTTCCTATCATTAGATGCATGCAAGTTCTTAACTTTCTTGTCCAAAATGGAATTTTAAAAAATGAATATTTATATTTTTTTTTTCTAAAACCATTACATTTGTACTAACTAATCATGATTATAGAAGTACTAATTACTACTTTCATAAGACAGAACTTCCTTTGCAATAGAATTTATTGTATATTTAAAATAACATAATTTATGATTACTTCTTGAACTATTTAGTTAAGATATGCCTCTGTTACGTAAGTTAACTAATGTTGATTGGTAAAAACTATGTATAATAAGTAGATAGCTATTATATATTTTGACCGACTATATTATTTTTGGTACAACAAATTCATATAACACTCTTTATTTTTGACATTTTATTCATTATCTTATTTGATGTTTCTATTTTCTCTATATCAGTCTACTAGATGATTCCTTTCGAGTTAATGTAGTTTAGTACTTGTTTTCATTAATTATTATACCCACCGCTGGAATTAGACATTATTTTTTGTTAATTTCTTTCGGTTAAATTTTCTTAGACAATACTTCTAAATATTTCCATAAATAATAGTTGTGCAAGAAATTGTTTTGCTTTGTAATTTGGGTGTATGGGTGAGCGTACATTTAAAACAATTTTCCAAATTTTTAAGTCTTTTGTCTTGCCATTTGCTTGATGTTCCTACTTGTCAACTGATCGGTGACTACATGTTAAAGGTGTTTCGATGTTAAAGTTAGTGCATAATTTGATCAGTGAAAGCAATAAATGTTGTAATTAATGCGACATAAAAAATTATAACAACCATGCATTTGACTTGTATTTATTGTTTTCTTTATGGACCTATGATTAGGGTTGGTTTAATCATGGCTCATTCCTCATTAATCCTGATTACTAACCTATTTATGCTGATTAAATGGCTAGCTAACTTTCAAGTTGACTGTTCAGTTTCCGATGACACCTTTGTTCGACATGACTGACCGACCTAAGCTACACACTAGTGCAGAAATTGATTTTTACCTCGCCTTATATGCCTCGGTTGCTCAAGAACCGAAGCATATAATGGCGCGGTGGCATTTTTGCAATTTCAAACAACTTTTATGCCTCGGTTCAACTTCACCCGAAGCAAAAGAGAGGTATATGCTTCGGTTCGCCAAAAATCGGTGCCAAAGGAGGCTCATATGCTTCGGTTACACAAACCCGAAGCCAAAGACCCACCACCCGTTACCTCTTTGGCCTCGGGTGGGACTGAACCGGTGCCAAATAGGGCTATATGCCTCGGTTCAATTAATAATCGAGGCCATATGGTTTAATTAGGGCACCAAAGCCCCCTTTCTCTTCTTCTTCCCCGTGCCGCTCTCTGCAACAGTACCCTTTCTCTTCTCTTGTCTCTCTCTCGTCACTCTCTCGTCTCTCTCCCTGCCACCACCTTCCTCCGTCGCTGCCACCAGTTTCCTCCTCCGTCAAGGTCTTCTTCTCCGATCTGGCTGGCGTTGTTCGTGGTGGTGGTTAACTGGTGAAGGTTCATGACTGCGCGTTGCAGAGAAGCTTCAATGGTGGCTGTTCTGGTTCGCGAGATGGTTGGTGCACGAGGAAGCTTCGCATTTTCGCTGTTGAAACTCACGGTGGTGATGAGTGACGACACTGTTGGCTTCCGGGGTATAGCTGAGTGAGGTTGCGAATGACACTTCCCCTGGCAAGTTTCCGCGAAGAGGCATCAGCTTTGGAGGAAGGAGGTGAATCGAGGTTGAGCGAGTTTCTGAAGGAGGCTATGGCTTCGGAGACGTTGATGGGTGACGGCGCTGCATGATAATGTGAAACTGGTTGGATGCGTTGCAGGTGCTGCGGCTGTTCCAGATCCAATGGCTTTTTCCGGCGTTGGATGCGTTTTCTGGCGCTCTAATTCGTGGTTGCAGTTTTACCGTATGGCTTTGGTTCTATTTTGACCCGAGGCAAAAATGGAACACTATGACTTCAGGTAACAACCGAAGCCAAAAGGGGTGTCTTTTGGCCTCATTCCCATATGCCTCGGTTCCAAACCCGAGGCAAAATGAGTAAAATAACCGGGGCAAAAAGCCCTTACTGCACTGGTGACACTTTTCAAAGGTGTAACCTGCAAATCAACATTAAGGGTCTGAATAGTTTCCTGTGGGCACACCAGTTGACGATAACTAAGAGACTTAGTAAAGTGTAAGTGGGCATACAATTTCCTAGAATCGTCTCACAGTGTCCTACGATTAACAAGCAATAACATCTATGGAAATCTTCTTCGAAGTAGTCTCCATAATCAATTTCTGGTGATCTGACCAGATTGGTCATGAGTGGAAGGGATGATCATGTATCGACTGGTCCATACAGTACACAAGCCCCCAACCTTGAGCGTGGACCAACGTTGAAGTGAAAAGGGTTTATAATACCGATTGTTAGGAGCGAACATAACCGTTGGCGTTGAAGGGACGTGACAATTCGTGGGTCATTCTAACGCCTCTGATTTGTGTGTTGTCAAGCATGAATTCTAAGAAACGCCATCAAAGATGACGCATTACACCTTCGAGTGTGTGAGCAACAAATGGGTCTACCACGGTTAGGAGAGGTAACAATTGCAATATTTTTTTGTTTACTTTTGCTTCTTCACTGACTTGCACGTGCAGGTGCCCTTCTAGAATTTTGAAGTCATGGTATTAATGTAGTTGCATGTCGCCCCCACCCAACTACATTCAAATGTGTGCGACCATGCAACCTACCTTGTTCAATATTTTATGGCAGGCGTGCAATATTTTATGCAAGGCGCTCGACTTGATCCCTACCTCGACCTTGTTCATTTATCATTACAAGACTCGATCAAATGTCGAGAAGGGATGGGTATCACTGATATGTGAGATTGATCGAAACCTTTTTCAACTCTTTGTTGCCTCTTATAAAAGCTTTATGAATGGATTTTTCAAGATTGTGATCACTCATAAGGGTGGTCACAAGTTGTTCTTCGATGGGGACGACCAACCTAAGTTCACCATTTATTGAACTCATCAGCCTCCCTGAACGGACCCTTGGTCTAACGTTTTCATGACGCCCGAGGAGCTAACCTCTCTGGCAACTATAAAGAGCTTATTGACAAGCTCCCAACCAGAGAATTCCTAAAGTGTTACTGATCACATGACCTTTACATGGACGTTTACGGTTAGTGGTTATGCTTCAATAGGTTTATCTGAGGTTAACCCTAACTTAACTAAACTTTTTGTTTGTGTTGCAGATATTATGGCCTGCATTGTGCCCAAGGATGCTGAATTCATGAAGATTATGATGGATAAGCGTAAGAAAGTGGGGATGATGGTCCTTCACTTGCTGAGGGAACACAATAAGGCACATATGCAAGACCAACTACAAAGGTTGCACCGACCAGGGTGGTGGCTGGACTGACTAAACCCTTGGTGCAACACCTCAATGTCACCCATTTTACCACTATACTTGCAACTCCCTTCCATCACGAAGGTGTTACTTGGAAGAATAAGAGCAAACATACTTGGGGTGAGCCTTCTCCCTTCGCATTGTCGCTTAAACGGAGTCGTCAGGGTGGGGAGACATCAACTCCTTCACACTTTTACTTACTACTTTGAAATAGAAAGTTTATTACTCCATCCATGTTTTTTATGATTCCTTGTTTGGTGTTGAGACCCAAAAGAGGGTCTGTGAATTATCTAGTAAGTGCATTAGGTCAATTGTAGCACAACAATGTCGTATCCACAAAGATTTTGTATGATAAAGTAGTAATCTATAATATACTTCAAGTTTGGCAATGAAACAATAACAAGGATTGAATTTTATAGTTTTGAAAACATGTTTGAATTAAAGATACAAATAAGTGATGCCAATTAGGTGTTGTGATTGAACTTGGCTTCTTCCACTCAACTGCACTGTCCTTGATTATCAATAAATTATGTTCTTTATCTTAGTGTTCTTGGAAGTCCTCTTAATTGTAATTATAAACTCATGTCTGTAGTATTAGAATCTAAGGGTATCATGTAAGACTCGGGAAAAATTAGACTAAAGAGAAAAACATGGGAAAAAATTAATGGCTTGATTAATATATTGTTGATTTATTTAATTTAATTAGGTTATTAAATTATAAAATAATTATTATTTGAATGATTTAAGTTATTGTTGTATTTATAATAATTATTTAAGTGATGTAAGTTATTATTTTATTTATTTTAAATTTTAATATTATATTTAATATTGGGGATATGTGTATATAATCAAGTGGTGCGTATTATGATATGTGAAAGCATTTGGCTTGGCTGATAGCCGTATAAATGTTTCTTTTTATTTCTCATTTAAGTTGTGGGGCCCACGAAACTTTTCCACATTGAGCTACTCTCTCCTTATTCACGTTGGGTAATGGTTACGTTACTGCATGCAAATTTTCAAGGTTCTTTGCTTTTCAAAAATAGAAACTTGGTGCCACACTCTTTAGAAAATAAAAACAGTCAACCAATTAAGATTTGGTTTGTTTTTATTTTATTTTTAGTTTTTTTAAAATCTGAATTGAAAATATTTAATTTTTAAATATTGATAGAAAAGATTAAAGATGTTAATTATAGACAAAAGGATAAGATTTTAGGAGAGGAGATATAACAATTTTAAGGTTTCTAAAATGTGAGGAAAGATGAGAGGGAAGGGAGAGTTGGAGAAACATGGAGTGTGAAAGAGGAGGCTGCTGGAGAAACGCTTAGTGAAGAACCAAGTCCAAGTAGGTTTCATTTAATATGAAGAGATATTTGAAAAAAAATGTGTTATGGTTATTGCATTGTGGTGTAGTATTTTTCCTTTTGGCTTTTTGATTGGATTAATTTGTTTTCTTTCTTTTCTTTCCATTCTATAAGACTTCTCTTTTCCTTTTATCCATGGTACATGTAACATCCCTTAGGAATATTACTAATATTTAATAAATAAAATCCGAAATAAATAGTAAATACCTTATTTAATATAAAACCATTTCCCAAAAACACGGGAAATTTAAAACTTTAATATACATGTCATAAAACAAGGAGTCCATAATTTATAAAACTAAAACAATATTTACATGGCTCCCAAAGAGTTACATATTTATCTCAAAATCAAAATAATAACATATAAACAAAATCCCCAACTATCCCTCGCTCCGAGTCTATGCATCTCCTGGCCCACCTGTCAAATCATCTGCTCCCGGATAACGAGTCATCCGATCATCGCCACACACACACACAGAAAGGGTGAGCTATGCACAATATATAAACAGATACATGAAATAAATATGTCACCCGTCCCAAAATAACATAACTAAAATTTCTGTTTTTCAAATTACCCAACTATGACCTCATAGTCCTTCATGAGTCATATACATGAACTAGGTCTTGGGACTTCACTATGCTCCCACGAAACTAACTCATTCATGGTCCAACCCTATGAGCCTATCCCGCTCATAGTCCTGTCCTACAAACTCCTCATCTGTAGTAAATTATCCAAGCCTTCTCGACTTGGACCCTGGCACGCACGCAATCACCATACTATGGACTCCTCGCCCAATAGTAGCCGACGAGAACACCACAGTTTCTTGCCCATCGTGCGTCCAACGCATGTAATCACCATACTAAGGACTCCTCGCCCAATAGTAGCCGACGGGAACTCAACCAGTTCCATGCCCATCATGGTTCAACAATTCAAGCACATCCCAGACCCCTATTGGACTTAGTCCGTCAAGCCCAAACACCACAACCACATGCATATACTTCCTATACTTAGGAAAGAGTAGCCAAACATCGCACGCAAGCACACACAACATTGCAATTCACATAAACTCGCTTAAGCTAGGGATTCTCACCCAAGCTAAGCCCTCAGTCTCGCTTAGGCTAGCTCACCTCGCTTAAGCGAGCTTAAAACAACAGCATCATCACGTTATCTCGCTTAGGCGAGATCCTCTCGCCTGGGCGAGCCATACCATCGCTCAAAAACAACACACACCTCGCCTAAACGAGGATGCAATCAAAAAGCGATCAACTCTCATCGAGACCTCGCTTAGGCGAGCCATTCTCGCCTAAGCGAGCATGCTTGTCGCTCAGAACCCCAAAACCTCTCGCCTGGGCGAGAAGTCGCGCTCATCATGCCCGATCTCGTCGCAATCTCGCTTAAGCGAGCCACTCTCACCCAAGCGAGAGTATCACTCGCTCAACATTGCAACAGCTCGCCTAAAAGAGCAGCAAGACCTAAAAACCAGAAACGTAGTTCTGCAATTCTCGCTTAGGCGAGATGGACTCGCTTGGACCAAACTTGCAGGGTTTTGTCTCTGTTCGCGCCCTCAGTTCACCAAATCCAATACCAAAACACTACTAAAACATGATCGACACAATGTAATGGCAAATCAACTCTAGAATCATGCTTTATATTCATTTAGTCCACGAAAAATACAAAACTTAGGTATCCACATCCATTCATTACCAATAACCCTCATTCCCAAAAATATAATGAGTTACAAGATTATGCGCACTGTAACATCCCGTCAGGATATTACGAAATTATAAATAAATAAAAGCAATAATTTATAGGTTAAAATACTCCCTTCGTTCATGTTTTTGTTGAAAAATCTCAAATAGGTCCTAAGATTTTTTTTAGTCTCAATTAGGTCTATATTTTTTAAAATGTGTAACAATTAGGCCCATTCCGTTAGTATAGAGTTAACGGTGTTAAGGATATGCCACGTGTCAGCATCTCATTTTTTTGAATTTTTGAATTTTTTTGAAATTTTTTTTAATTTTTTTTTTAATTTTTTAATTTTTTTTTTTAAAATTATTCATGCCACATATCACATTAATATTGTGCCACGTGTCAAGTCAGTAAGGTGACACGTGTCAAGTCATTGTTTGAATCTCAATTTGGTCCATATATTTGTTATTTTAATTATATTTCAGTCCATTTTTTTTTAATTTTCAATTTCATCATTTCCAAATTGAGATCAAATTTAACTTTTATATAAATTTTATAATGATATTTTTATTAAACATTTTAATAATATTAAGTTTATTTTATATTTTGTTTTAAAATTTTAAAAT